>Ga0214921_10007632_pt1 | contig 14346 bp, 13 predicted proteins | sample LL1505_MetaG_FD_177992 | JGI IMG/M metagenome (GOLD analysis project Ga0214921, IMG submission 177992) | Freshwater microbial communities from Lake Lanier, Atlanta, Georgia, United States - LL-1505 | ecosystem: Environmental > Aquatic > Freshwater > Lake | place: USA: Georgia | collected... | reverse complement strand
TAGATTTTTAAAGTAGAAAACTCCTGGCTTAGCAATGCTTGATCTTCAGAAAAGCTAGCCATCCCCATTAAGCCTCTTATACGAATATTGGTATAACTAGTTATTCTACCACTTAATATTAATTCGTGGAGGGCTGGTCCGTCAAATCCAAACTTGGTTGCCTCTGTAGCAATATGTACTTGTAATAAACAATCAATAATACGATTTTGCTTAATAGCTTGCTTATTGATTTCTTGTAATAATTTCTCGGAATCCACCCCATGTATCATGTACACAAAAGGTGCGATGTATTTTACTTTATTGGATTGTAGATGTCCAATAAAATGCCATTGAATGTCCTTGGGTAATGCTGCTTCTTTATCAACCAACTCTTGCACATAATTTTCTCCAAATGCACGATGCCCTAAGTTGTATAATTCCATTAGTTCCTCATTGGGCTTTGTTTTACTCACAGCAATCAACGTAACATTTTCTGCTACTAAGGTAGCTTGAATAGATTGGTAAGCAGAAATATTAACTGGCATAGGTTATAAAGGTAGTCAGAACAAACCAAAATAGCAATCCATTATTTAGTGATACATCGTCCAATCACCATCTTCTGAATTTCAGAAGTACCTTCATAAATTTGTGTAATTTTTGCATCACGCATTAAACGCTCCACATGAAATTCTTTCACAAACCCATATCCACCATGTACTTGCACCGCCTCAGTAGTCACCCACATGGCCGTATCACTCGCATGTAACTTGGCCATAGCGGCGCTCATCACATAATCCATATGGTTGTCTTTTTCCCAAGCCGATTTATAACATAATAATCTTGCAGTCTCAATTCGAGTGGCCATTTCTGCTAATTTAAATTGTATCGCTTGGTGTTCATGAATTGGTTTACCAAAAGATTTTCTTTCTTTACTATATGCCAAAGCCAATTCATATGCGCCACTTGCAATACCTAATGCTTGTGCTGCAATACCAATGCGACCCCCATTTAAAGTCTTCATTGCAAAATTAAATCCAAATCCATCCTCTCCTATTCTATTTTCTTTTGGCACAATCACATCCATGAATGAAATAGAATGTGTATCACTTCCGCGAATACCCATTTTATTTTCTTTAGGTCCTACCGTAATACCAGGTGTATTTTTTTCAACGATGAATGCATTGATGCCTCGAGATCCTTTAGAAGCATCTGTTTGCGCCATCACTAAGTATACCGATGCAGTAGAACCATTGGTGATCCAATTTTTCACACCATTTAAGACATAATGGTCTCCTTTATCAACTGCACTTGTGTGTTGGTGTGTTGCATCACTTCCCGCTTCTGGTTCACTTAATAAAAATGCACCTAAAAACAATTCCCCATCTTTCTTGCCTTGTGCTAAAGGCGTTAAATATTTTTGCTTTTGGGCTTCGTTGCCATACTTTTCTAAACCCCAACATACTAAACTATTGTTCACACTCACACTTACACTCACACTTGAATCTACTTTACTAATTTCTTCCATCGCTAATACATAGCTAATAGTATCCATACCAGCACCACCATATTCCACAGGAGTCATAATGCCCATAAATCCTAAATCTGCTAATTGTAACAATTGTTCTTTAGGTACTTTTTGGTGCTCATCTCTTTCAATCACACCAGGCAAACATTGTTGTTGCGCGAATTCACGAGCCGCTTTTTGAATCATTAACTGCTCTTCTGTTAAACTTAAATCCATGGTAAAAATATTTGTTCAAAATTACACTAACAATTGTTAGCAGGCAAAAAAATGGGTATAAAAAAAGTGTATAATTTTCATTTTTATTCAATCGAATTCAATAAAAATTAATAAACGTTAAACACTAATTTTTAAGTTTAGCTTGTATCAACTGGGACAATACAGAACTATCGGCTTTGGTCAATAAACGGGAGCTGTCTTGTCTAAAATGACGTTTAAAAGCAAGGATGGCAGCAACCGTATCTTGGGTCTCATATCCCACTAAACTCAATGCATGTTTGATGGATAAACCTATAGGAAGTTGGTAGCTCGTATCAGGTTCAAACCAAATCCCATAGCCCAAACTTGATAAGGTTTTCCATGGAAAATTGATATTGGGATCTACTTTACGTCTTGGAGCAATATCACTATGTCCAATAAAATGATCCACAGGAATTTGGTATTTACTTTTCAATTGTTCAAGTAATTTTAAAAGACTGCTAATTTGAGCTGGCTCAAAAGGTTCAAAACCATTGTTATCTATTTCAATGCCAATAGAGCTTGAGTTAAGATCTGTATTGTTGCCCCAGCTTCCAACCCCTCCATGCCATGCCCTCATATAATCGTTCAACATATGGTGTATGGTTCCATCTTTACAAATGACATAGTGTGCACTCACTTTGGTTCTTTCTAAAGTGAACGTTTTTAAAGTTTGTTCACAAGCATTTTGTGCAGTATGGTGGATGACTACAAAATTAGGTTTACGTAAATCGAAATTGGTTGTGCCTACCCATTTTTCGGCAAGTGGCATTTGATTTTGGGATTGTTTGTCTGGTGACAATACTAATTTTTTAGCTATTAATTTTGATTGTCGAATGTATTGACGATTCGTTTTAGTGTATGGGAAACTACTACATGCATAGATGCCAATGCAAAGTATCAAGAAAGTCAAATATTGTAAACGCATAATCGAAATTGAAAATTAAAAAAGAATAAGTTAAATATAAGTGTCCCTTTATTTTATGGAAGGTTCTTGTTGACTCAAACAATGGAAGCTTCCTAGTCCCCAAATGATATCGGTTGAATCAATGCCAACAACTGTTCTAGTTGGAAAACAATCCTGTAGCATACGCATCGCGTTATCATCTTGTGCACAACGATATGTTGGTACCACCACGTGTGCATTGCTAATATAAAAATTCGCATATGAGGCAGGTAGCATTTGATCTTCGTAAATGACATCTGCAGGCATTGGCAATTCAACAATATTCAATTGTTTACCATTGAATAAACGCATTTGTTGCAACTCTTTTAAGTTGTCTTGCAACAAGGTATAATTTTCAGATGCCTTATTGGTTTCAATCACAGTCACAACAGTATCCTCATTCACAAAACGAACTGTGTCATCAATATGTCCATCTGTGTCATCTCCCACTATTCCTTCAGAAATCCATAATACTTGCTCTACGCCATAATAATCACACAAGTATTGTTCAATTTGTGCTTGATTCAAATGTGGATTTCTATTTTCATTTAATAAACAACATTTGGAAGTCAACACGGCACCCGCTCCATTGAAATCAACAGACCCTCCTTCCATAATGATATTTGGATAAAAAATAGGAAGATTCAAAGCTTCAGCAATGCGTGTTGGAATTACATCATCTAAATCATAAGGAGGATATTTTCCACCCCATGCATTGATATTCCAATCCACAATCGCTTTGGGCGCAGCTGGCTTGTTCCCAATTAAAAAACTAGGGCCATGATCCCTACACCATGCATCATTGGTTGGATGGATATAAAATTGAACCTTCTTTAAATCTACATTGAGCGCCTGCATCATTTGAGTTGCAGTTGCTTGCATCAATGGATCCACTACATTAATACATACCCTTTGTGACAAGGTTAGAATTTTAATGAATTCAATATAAGATGGATAGATACTATCTAATTTTCCAGGCCAGCTAGCCTCTTTGTGTGGCCAACTTAACCAAGTCGCATCTTGCTTTGCAAATTCAGCCGGGAAGGAATATCCCAAAGATTTGGGCGTTGCTCCATCTAAAATTGCTTGTTGAATAGATTGACTACTTTTCATCGTCAAGATATCTTTGAGTGATAGGTTGGTAAGAGTCAATTCTGCGATCACGTAAAAACGGCCAATGTGTTCTATAACTATCCGATTTTTCAGTATCTATATCTACCACTGCAATTTCTTCTTGATCGTGAGATGCTTTGTACAATAAAGTTCCAAATGGATTACTTACAAAACTTCCACCCCAAAATTGCATTAAACCATCTTGCTCTAATCCAACGCGATTCACACTAATCACTGGAACACCATTGGCTACAGCATGGCTTCTTTGAATGGTTTGCCATGCATTGTATTGTTCTGTATTGGTTGCTTCGTCCTGTGCAGTTGCCCAACCAATTGCGGTGGGATAAAATAACATTTCGGCACCCATTAAACTTGTAATTCTTGCTGCTTCTGGATACCATTGATCCCAGCAAATCAAGACACCAATGGTTGCAAATTTTGTTTTGAAAACCTTGTACCCTAAATCGCCCGGTGTGAAATAAAATTTTTCATAATAAGCTGGATCATCAGGGATATGCATTTTACGATACTTACCTAAATAAGTACCATCTGCATCCAATACTGCAGTGGTATTATGGTACAAACCTTCTGCTCTTTTCTCAAATAATGAAGCAATGATCACAATATTTAATTCCTTTGCCAACAAGGCTAGTTCATCTGTTGTTTTTCCAGGTATTGGTTCTGCTAATTTAAAATTTTCATATGCTTCTACATCACAAAAGTACAGTGAAGTATATAACTCTTGCAAGCACACAATTTGTGCACCTTGCTTTGCTGCATCTTTAATTTTTGTGACTGCTTTTGCTTTATTTGCATTTACATCTGCCGTGCAGGACATTTGTACTAAACCCACTTTTACGATTGCCATAATGCGTCTTTAAAAAGTATTAATTATTTTATCTATGTTGTCTTTTGAATTAACCCGTCAAAACTATGGATACCAATCATTTTCTCCGAAATAAACCCTTCTGCATACTGCACCCCTACTTGTTGTCCAAATTCTTTTGCACGTCCTTTTATAAATTCTAAAAAAGAATCACTAGAAATAAATGTATTTGGCTCGTTAGAATTGGGATTGTAAAACTGTGATGCATGCGCTAAAATAGCAGCCATTTTTTGATCCATCTGTTCACTTATATCCACTACAAAACTAGGTTGTAAATTTCTGGATTGAATATAATGAAACAATTGTGTTGGTCTCCATGCCTCTTGCGCCACGCCGTTATGTGTTGTTTGAATTTTAACCAACCCTGATAAAAATGCAGCATCAGCAACAAGCTTAGCAGCCTTCCCATGATCTGGATGACGATCTTCTGGGGCATTGCATAAAACAATATCGGGTTGATATTTTCTAATTACTTCAACGATCATCATTTGATGTGCTTGATCATTTACAAAAAAACCATCCTTCATACACATGTTTTCTCTCACAGCTGCACCAATGATTTCACCAGCTAATAATGCTTCTTTTAATCTATCAGCAACTGTACCTCTTGTTCCAAGTTCGCCTTGCGTGAGATCGATGATCCCTATTTTTTTGCCTTCGGCTACTGCAGCTAACAAAGTGCCTCCACAACCTAATTCCACATCATCTGGATGTGCACCAAATGCCAATATATCTAATTTCTGCATGGTCAATTTGTTTAGCAATTTCTAGGTTACAAAGGTAAGTATTGATGACGAAAAAACCCTTTCCGACCGAAGTAGGAAAGGGTTGATAAAATTAAATGCTTTAATTTATTTTGCTTTTGCGTAACGCTTGTTGAACTTATCGATACGACCAGCAGTATCTACTAACATGTTCTTACCAGTGTAGAAAGGGTGAGATGTGTTTGAGATCTCCAATTTAATTACTGGATACTCATTACCGTCTTCCCATTGGATTGTTTCCTTGGTGTTTGCAGTAGACTTACCTAAAAAAGAAGTGTTGTTACTCATGTCTTTGAAGACAACGAAACGATACGCTTCTGGATGGATACCTTGTTTCATATGATGATTTTTAAGGCTGCACGGTTTTTGCCGTGACAATTATAAAATAGGTTGCAAAAGTAGGCTAAAATGCCTTTTTAACCAAAATTTTGAGGAGAAGTCCTTCACTAAAGACTTAATCAGGGTTTTTAAGGCTATTATAGGGACTTTGATTGGGCACAATTAGGACTTCATATTGATATATTGCAATGGAACTCCAAAATTTTCGGCCCTACAAGCCGATATAACTTCCTGTAAATCATCAATTTTCTTCCCTGTACATCTAATGATATCATCCATAATGGCAGTTTGAACCTTTAAACCCTTGTCTTTGATGAACTTAGAGATTTTTTTAGCATCTTCTTGCTTCAAACCATTTCTTACCGGAACATCTTGTTTGAATATCTTCCCACTTGGTTGAGGGGTTTTAGACAAATCAAATGCATTGGCGTCTATACCCTGTTTGATAGATCTACTTAAAAGCACATCTACAATTTGCTGCAATTTCATCTCTGAATCTGATTCTAATTTTATCATGAAGTCTTTTTTATTCAGATCAATCACTACATGAATTCCTTTAAAATCAAAACGATTGGTGATTTCTTTTTTCACCACGTTAACAGCATTGTCTAATATTTGAACGTCTACTGAACTTGCGATATCAAATGATGGCATAATAAAAATTTAAAGTTGAATAATGATTGTATTTGAAAATAAATTAGTTTGGAAGTCTATGTGGATTAAGCGTTTTTGATAAGGAACCATGTTTTTGATTTGGCTAAAAATAAAACCCCAAAGATGATTAATACAACGGAAATCAATTCTGCCTGTGTTGGGTGGAATGGTAAAAAATCATATTTATTATTCACCCTAATCTTTTCAATCAAGAATCTTTCACCGCCAGCAAAAATTAAATAAATACCTGTTAAGATACCTGGCTGCGTTACTTTTTTACGGAAGCTCCACATGATCGCAAATAAAATAAACATAGAGATGATTTCATACAAAGCAGTGGGATAAACTGGTAAAGGCAATTGATTACAATAGGACCCAATACATCCTTGTATCGCTACCCCTTCATTCACTACATTATGTGGATATTGATAGGCCCATGCCCAATCTGGAATCCATCCAAATGGTTTTGGATGCATATTCACAATACCCCAATCCCCATCCCCACTTATTTGACATCCAATTCTGCCAGCGGCATAGGCAAATAACATGGTAGGCGCCATCGCATCTGCAAAATGTATGACTGAAATTTTTTGCTGTCTTAAATAATAGATAATGGCAATGGTGGCTAAAATTAATCCGCCAAAAAAGGTCAATCCACTAAATGAAATAATAGAACCAATTGGGTCTCTACTAAATTCTTCTAGGTTTTCTAAATTATGAAAAATCTTTGCGCCTAAGAAACCCCATAAGGCAGCTTTTAATACAATATCGCCTACCCTATCCTGCGGCCACACTTGCACAGTGCGGGTTTCAGGCTTCGCTAACTTTAATTTATCCTTTTCTTTCCATTTTAAATAAACCATGATGGCGGCTACTAATATGCCCGCGCCCATACTACCATTTAAGGATAAAATAAAAGCTTGAGGATTGTTTAAAGCATCTGCAATGATAAATGCACCAACTAATTTATAGCCAAAAATAAATCCAAAAAATCCTGCACTTAACAATTCACCTGTGGTTGCAGGAGCGCCAATGATTTCTTTTTCTTCTGTATAACTAAATTCCCCTAATGCAGATTTTCTTTTTAATTCTTGAAACAATACATAACCAGAGGCAACAAAGGCCATTGCCACAAAAAAACCAAATGAATTCACCAACTTTAAAGCACTGAGTTCAATTCCAAAAAGGTCTTTGATTAAATAATATAAATTAGGATACATAGTATGTATTTAAGTACTGCAAAGTAAGTGATTATTAGCAAAAAAATGGCCACACTAGAAAGTGCGGCCGTAATTACTAACCCATCTAAAAACAAAAAACGTTCAATATATTTACTAATTGCAATGTTCGTTGAACAAAGAAATTAAATGTTGCGCAATCACTTGAGCAGGGCTTCCTTCAATCTGATGTCTTTCTACCATGCTCACCAATTTGCCGTCTTTAAACAAAGCAATTGCTGGTGAAGAAGGTGGATAAGGCATATGTAATGCTCTTACTTGATTGACAGCCTCGATATCGAAACCTGCAAATGCAGTTGTAATATGATCTGGTTTTTTTGTTGCGTTTGCTATAGCCATCAAAACACCTGGTCTACAAGCTCCAGCAGCACATCCACAAACCGAATTAATCACTACCATTGTTGTACCAGTTGCATTTACCATTTCATTCACTTCAGCAGCTGTTGTTAAATCAGTAAATCCGTTATCAACTAATTCAGCTTTCATTGGTAATACAAACTCTGCAGGGTACATATCTTCTTCTATTTAGACCAAAATTAGGTATTTTAAAAATCACTTACAAATTTGTTTTCAAGCCATTATGGCAATTAACAATTCAATAATATGCCATTATGGCATTAAAATACGCGAAATGGGAACATTTTACCTTAGATAACCTAATATTTTTAGCATGGACTGAGCAGATTGTTCTTTTGCATAGACCCAATCAACCAATTTGCCTGTCTTCTCATCAATTTCAACAATAACGTGTTTTGGAGATGGAATTAAGCAGTGTTTGATTCCTCCATAGCCACTTATTTGATCTTGATAGGCACCCGTATGAAAAAATCCAACATACAATGGTTCTTTATTCTCTTCCTCTTTATCATCCATGGTATCATCCTTTAACTTAGGTAAGAACACTTCGTTAATATGTTCCTCTGAATCATAATAGTCATGACTATCACAAGTGATACCTCCAAGTACGACCCTTTGGTAATCATTTTCCCATTTATTCACAGGTAGCATCAAGAATTTTTCTCCAATCCCCCATGTATCTGGAAGCGTTGTAATAAAAGAGGAATCAATCATATACCAACACTCTCTGTCGTTTTGTTTTTTCTCGGCTAATACTTTATAAATATGCGCCATGCTCTCTCCTACTGTATAACTTCCAAATTCAGTGTAGATATTTGGCATTGGCACTTTAGCTTTTTTACATGCCTTCTTAATATTAGATACAATTTCATTGATGATGAATTGATAATCATATTCAAAACCAAGTGAGTGCTTAATTGGGAAACCACCACCAATATTAATTGAATCTAATTCAGGACAGATTTTTTTTAATTGACAATATAAGTTGATGATCTTATTCAACTCTGACCAATAGTAGATATCATCCTTAATCCCTTTATTTAAAAAGATATGCAACATTTTTAATTGAAACTTATCTTCATAACCTTCTATTTCGTCCACATAAAATTCTAAGATATCTTTTGCACGAATACCTAAACGGGATGTGTAGAAAGGAAAACTTGGTTCTTCCTCAGCAGCAACGCGAATACCTAATTTAAACGGCACTTTTGCATTGCGCTTGTAAAACTGTAATTCTTCTACATTATCTAAAATTGGAATCACATTTTTAAATCCAGTATTGATCAATTTTGTAATTCTACTCGTATAGGTTTTTTGCTTAAAACCGTTGCAAATAATAAAAATATCTTTATTGATTTTTCTTCTTCTATACAATTGATTAATGATTTCAATATCATAAGCAAATGAAGTTTCTAAATGTACATCATGCGATAAAGCTTCCTCTACTATGAATGAAAAGTGTGAACTTTTTGTACAATAACAATAAAAATACTGCCCTTCGTACTTATGTTTTTTAAAAGCATCTGCAAACATCTTTTTAGCCTTATTGATTTGCATACCTATTTTTGGCAAATAGGTGAGCTTTAAAGGTGTGCCATGTTTTTCGATAATTGCTTTTAAATCTAGCCCATTAAATTCTAGGTAACCATTTTCATTTTTGTTGAATCCTTCTTGAGGGAAATGGAAAGTTTGTTTTACCAGAGAAGTGTAGGTATTGTTCATTGCTTAAGCTGGGTTGTTAGCTGTTATATTTAAGAATACAAAAATAGTTCTTTGGTCGGATATTAAGATTGATTTTTTTAAGTGGGCACCAAAGCAAAAGCCCTCCAATTGGAGGGCTTTTGTAAAGTCATTCTTGTACTAATTTCGAGTCTTTAAATTTAATAAAAGCCTTTGAAATTAAGCCTTCACAGATTGAACAATCTTTTGGAAAGTTTCTGGCTCATTCATTGCCATATCAGCCAATACTTTACGGTTCAAATCAGAACCCTTCTTAGCTAATAAATTAATGAACTGGCTGTAAGTCAATCCTTCTTCTCTTACCGCTGCGTTGATACGTGCAATCCACAATGTGCGGTACTCACGCTTCTTCAATTTACGAGAAACATAAGAATAAGTTAAACCTTTCTCTAATACGTTTTTGGCAACGGTATAGACGTTTTTACGCTTACCATAGAAACCTTTGGCTTGATCTAAAATCTTTTTTCTTCTTGCTCTAGATGCAACGGCATTTTTTGAACGTGGCATAATTAATATTTTTTTGAATCGGCTATTGAAAGCTTCGGACTCGGTGAATTAAATGGTTGAAATTGTCAGGATAGATTATCCTTTTAATCTTAATAAACGAAGAACAAAGTCTTTGTTAGTTGATCCTACTAAACCTTTCTTTCTCATAGCTCTTTTACGCTTTGTAGATTTCTTGGTTAGAATGTGTCTTTTGAACGCTTTTTGGAAGGTGATTTCACCGGTTCCAGTAACTTTAAAACGCTTTTTTGCGCTTGAGTTAGTTTTTACTTTTGGCATTATTATAATCTTATCGATTACTCCCTACTGGCGGTCTTGCACGGGCGAGACACTTGTTGAGCCTTGTGGGAAATGGATGGCGAAGGTAGGACAAGTGTAGAATATAGCAAAACAAAAGCCACATTATTGTGTACTAAAAAAACAAAATAGCCTCCAAATTGGAGACTATCTATAAAATATTCATTGAAAATCAGCCTTTTAGCCGATTCCGATTAAAAAAATTAAGTGGTTGGCTTCTTTTTACCCCCTGCTTTAGGTTGGAAAATGGCAAACATTCTCTTTCCTTCCAATTTAGGCATGCTTTCTAAAGCACCACACTCAGCAAGTCTTTCAGCAAATTTCAATAAAAGTAATTGACCTCTGTCTTGGAACATGATGGCTCTACCTTTGAATTGAACATAAGCCTTCACCTTATTTCCGTCTTGTAAAAACTTTTCGGCATGTTTTGCTTTAAAATCAAAATCATGATCATCGGTGCCTGGAGTGAATCGAATCTCTTTGATCTCAGATTGTTTTGAGTTCGCTTTCATCTCTTTTTCTTTACGCTTTTTTTCGTAAAGAAACTTTTTGTAATCGATGACTTTACATACTGGAGGATTAGCAGTTGGAGAAATCTCTACTAAGTCTAAACCTTGGTCAGCAGCTATTTTCAGCGCATCTTGTGTGTTGTAAACTCCTACGGTGATATTGTCACCAACCAGTCGTATTTCTGGTACTCTAATACGATCATTAATACGATGCTCTGGTTCTTGTTGTCTTTGAAACCTTGGGTTAAATCTTGGTCCTCTGTTGGGTAATGCCATTAAATGTTAAAACGTTGTTTAAGTTTGTAAAGATAGTCAATGTTATGCTTCAGGTGCCTTTCTTTCGACAATTTCTTGATGGATCTGAGAAATAAAGAGGGTTTTGTCCATCATACCTAAATCTCCTTTGCCTTGTCTTCTGATAGATAATTGCCCCTCATTCATCTCTTTTTCTCCAATCACAAGCATATAAGGTACTTTCATTAATTCGGTATCACGTATTTTTTTACCAATTTTTTCGTTTCTATCATCAATTTCGGCACGAACCCCTGCTTTACGCAATTCAGCCAATACCTCTTGGGCATAAGGCAGAAATTTATCGCTGATTGGCAAAATCTTTGCTTGCAAAGGTGCCAACCATACTGGGAATTTACCCGCATAATGCTCTAATAAGAAACCAATGAATCTTTCATGTGTTCCTAAAGGTGCACGGTGAATAATCAATGGTATTTCTGGCTCATTGTCTTTATTTGTGAAGCTTAGCTTAAATCTTTTTCCTTGTGCAAAATCTACTTGATTGGTTGCTAATGTAAATTCACGGCCAATGATACTCCAAATTTGAACATCAATTTTTGGTCCGTAGAAAGCGCCTTCATCCTGTACTTCCACAAATGGTGTACCAGTTTCAATCAATACTTCACGAACCATTTGTTCAGTCTCTAACCACAATTCAGGTTCGTTGATATATTTCTGGCCCAATTTAGCTGGATCATGTAAGCTTAATCGCATTACATATTTATCAATACCAAAAATATTAAAGTACTTTAAGTACATATCATTCACTGCTCTAAATTCTTGTGCAAATTGTTCTTTGGTACAATAAATATGCGCATCATTCATATGCAAACAACGTACACGCATCAATCCAAATAATTCACCAGATTGCTCATAACGATAACAAGTACCATACTCTGCAAGCCTTAGTGGCATGTCTTTATAGCTCTTAGGTTCTGCATCAAAAATTTTATGGTGATGCGGACAATTCATTGCTTTTAAATAATATTTTGTCCCATCTAATTCCATTGGAGGGAACATACTATCTTGATAATAAGGCAAGTGACCACTTGTGATATACATGCTTTCTTTGGCGATATGTGGTGTAACCACACGCTTATAACCAGCAGCTTCTTCGGTCTCTTTTGCTAGGCGTTCTAATTCTTCGATAATAATTGTTCCATTAGGCATCCAAAGTGGTAAGCCTGGCCCTACATCGTCATCCATGGTGTAAATGCCCAATTCTTTTCCTAGTTTTCTATGATCTCTTTTCTTTGCTTCTTCTAGTAGTAATAAGTATTCATCTAATTCTTTTTGATTCGGGAATGTCACACCATAAACACGTGTCAACATTTTATTTTTTTCATCCCCTTTCCAAAAAGCACCAGCGATATTGGTAATTTTAATGGCCTTAATCACACTGGTATTAGGAATATGTGGCCCACGACATAAATCCGTAAAGCCTCCTTGCGTATAAAAAGTAATGGTGCCGTCTTCCAAACCAGACAATAAGTCTAATTTGTATTCGTCCCCCTTTTCTGTGAAATATGCAACCGCTTCAGCCTTTGACATTTCCTTACGGATGTAGTCATTGGCTTTCTTTGCTAATTCATTCATTTTTTGCTCCAAAACAACCACATCCTCTTCCTTAATTGTTTTGTCTCCTAAATCTATATCATAATAAAACCCTTTCTCTAAAGCTGGTCCTACCCAAAATTTAGCTCCTGGAAACTGCATTTCTACAGCTTCTGCAAGTAAATGGGCAGATGAATGCCAGAATGTATTTTTGCCATCGGCGTCGTCCCAGGTCAATAATTTTAATGCAGCATCCTTGTTAATCGGACGCGTTGCATCCCATACATCACCATCAACAGAAGCTGCTAATACTTTTTTTGCTAAGCCTTCACTAATTGATTTAGCGATACCTAATGCAGTGATACCTTTTTCATAGGATCTAACTGCCCCGTCTGGAAATTGAATTTGAACCATGTTTGTACAATAAATATATAGTTACAAAGATAACAAAAAAAAGGATGCTTGTTTATACTTAGATTAATACTTAAATTTAAAGTTCCAATTCATTTATGACAAGGTCAACCCTACTTCTCTTTTTGTGCATCATTTCTGTCCATTTAAGTGCCCAAAACTTAACTGGAAGATGGCAAGGAAGTTTTATTGCCAATGGGGATGCCGTGATCAATAATTTCACCTATGAACTGATCATTAAAGAAAATGCAAATCATCAAATTACAGCACAAACAATTACCAAAAGAGCAGACCAATTTTATGCAAGTGCCTTTGCTAAAGGCACCCATAGTATTCGCACCCAATTAGTTCAAATTGAAGAAACAAGTTTTGAACAAATTAAAATTGCCAATGAACTTGAAGCATGTTTAATGTCCAATTTTTTGACCTATAAAAACATAAATGGCCATGAAATTTTAGAGGGTAGTTATATGTCTACTGTTGTTGGTGGTCAAAGGAATTGTGGAAGTGGTAAAGTGTTTTTAGAGAAAGTATCTAGCTTACTAACTGTAAATAATCCTAAGGTAGATACAAAAAATAAACCAACGCCTTCAAAAAGTACAAAAATAGATGCACCTAATACATTATTGAATGCATCTATTTCGGCCAATAAAATACCGCCTTCTGTTGATAAGAAAAATATACAAGCCACTGTAAATCCAATCATAGAGACAGATGCCGACGAAGTGGTTGTTGAAAATGAAGCTACCCCAACATCAACTACTACTCAAAATTCAATCCGGAATCAACCTATTAATCTGCCTTGGGTTTTAGTGGGTAGAGAAAATAAATTGGTAAAAAAAATCATTACAAATAGTAAAACGGTTAGTATCGATTTATTTGACAATGGCACTATTGACAACGATACAATCATTGTATTTGACAATAAAAAATTATTGATTAACAAGAAAAGATTAAGCTATAAAGCAATCCACCTTGAATTTAATTTTACTGAAAATTCAAGAG
>Ga0214921_10007631_pt1 | contig 14346 bp, 13 predicted proteins | sample LL1505_MetaG_FD_177992 | JGI IMG/M metagenome (GOLD analysis project Ga0214921, IMG submission 177992) | Freshwater microbial communities from Lake Lanier, Atlanta, Georgia, United States - LL-1505 | ecosystem: Environmental > Aquatic > Freshwater > Lake | place: USA: Georgia | collected... | reverse complement strand
ATCGCCGCCAATCCCCGAAGCGTGGAGGATTATAAGGCTGGCAAGATGAACGCGATCAACGCCCTCAAGGGCTTTGTAATGAAAAAAAGCCAAGGGAAAGCGAATCCCACCCAGGTGGATGAAATCCTGCGAGCCAAACTTTCGGCCTAGACGGTTGCCCTGCCCCCGACCTTCGGCAATCTTTTACTGAGCTATGATATCCAACGAAGCCTACGTCCTTGAGCTTCTGCAGAACTCGGGAGTCATCTCTCCCGAGGACATGGCCGCCTGCCAGCAGGACGCCGCGACGCTGGGTCAAACCACGATGGAGAGCATCACGAAAAGAGGTCTCTTCACCATGGAACAGATCCTGGAGATCGTCGCGAAGGACTGCGGGATGGAGTTTGAGGCAACGATCGAAAACGTAGACGAAGACGTCCTATCCTCCATTCAGCCAGCCGACAGCCGCCGCTATCACGCCCTTCCTCTTCGCAAACTGCCTGCGGGGCTACGGGTGGCGATTCCGGATCCCTTGGACTTCGAGACGCTCGATGCCCTCCGCTACCTCCTGAAAACCGACCTCGAACCGGTCGTCGTGCCCCTGAACCGAATCGACGAAGCCATCACCAAGTATTTCGGCAAAACGGATGAATCCCTCCAGACGCTCATGGCGAACATGGATGGCAATGAATTGGAGGTCAAAGGCCCGGGCGCCGAGGGCGGAGAGGAGACCACTGAAGGCGATGCCCCCATCATCCGGATGGTCTACGGCCTCATTTTGGAAGCCCATCGGCTCCGAGCCAGTGATATTCATATCGAGCCGCTGGAAAAACGCCTGCGTCTCCGTTACCGGATCGACGGCAACATGCAGGAGATGCGGGACCCTCCGAAGAGGCTCCAGTCGAGCATCATCAGCCGGATCAAGATCATGTCGAACATCAGCATCGCGGAAAAGCGCCTCCCTCTCGACGGGCGCATTGCCCTGGCCACCGCTGACGGACCCACCCTCGACCTGCGCGTCTCCACAGTGCCCACTATTCACGGCGAATCCGTGGTCATGCGTATTCTCGACAAAAAGAACCTCATGCTGGGATTGCCCGAGCTTGGCTTCTTTGCCGACGACCAGGCTATTTTGGAACGCACGATCAATTTTGCCGACGGAATCTTCCTCGTTACCGGTCCGACCGGATCGGGCAAATCAACAACGCTCTACGCCTGCCTCAACACCATCAACAAACCAGACCGTAAGCTGATCACCGTGGAGGATCCCGTGGAATACCAGTTGCCCGGGGTCAACCAGGTGGCCGTGAACACCGAGATCGGTATGACGTTTTCCGCCGCCCTTCGGGCCATGTTGCGGCAGGCTCCCAACATCATCATGGTGGGAGAGATCCGGGACGTGGAAACCGCTTCCATCGCCATTAATGCCTCCCTGACCGGCCATTTGGTCTTCTCCACCCTTCACACCAACGATGCTCCCAGTGCCATTACCCGTTTGGTCGACATGGGGGTGAAGCCGTTTCTCGTCTCCTCCTCGATCCGGGCGGTTTTGGCCCAACGCCTGATCCGCAAAATCTGCCCGGAATGCAAAGAGCCGTATACCCCCACCGAAGTGGAATTGCGGGCGTTGAATCTGACGGCCGCCAGCCTGGCTCAGGCCCGTTTCTCCAAAGGGAGGGGCTGCGACCGTTGCCGGGGAACCGGGTACAAAGGGCGGGCCGGCATCTTTGAAATTTTCACGGTCGACGATGAAATCCGGCATCTGATCAACGAGGGGGCTGCCGTTTCGAAAATCCGCCAACGCGCCCGGGATCTGGGCATGCGAACCCTCCGGGAAGATGGAGTTCGGAAAGTGGTTTCAGGCATGACCACTCCCGAAGAGGTCATCTCGGCCACCATGGCCGACAAGGATTAACCATGGACCCGCGATTTCTTCTGCCCTTTCTCGAGGAACAGCAAATCCTCTCCTCCGAACAGTCCCGGGAGATCACCGAGGAGCTGGGCCGGACGGGGAAGCCCATCGAAACGGTTTTGACCAATTTCGGCATCATCCAGATGCCCCAGATTCTGGAAAAGATCTCCGACAGCCTGGGGCTGGCCCTGATCTTGGATCTATCCCACCTAGAGTTTAGCCCCGAGCTTCTCGCCCGCATCCCGCCCCATACGGCACGCAACATCGGAGCCCTTCCCTTGGCGGCGGATGAAACCACACTGACGGTGGCTTTGGCCGATCCTCTGGCCACTCAGGGTCTGGAAGACATTCGTTTTGCCACCGGAGCGGAGATTGCCCAAGTCATCGTTCCCCCGGACAAAATTCTTCCCCTGATTGAAAAGTATTACGGCGCTGCCGAAGCCAACATCGATGACATCCTGACCGAACTGGAGAATGCGCCGGAGGCCGCCTTGGCCAGCGAAGGGGTGGATCTGACGGAAGCCGGCAGTGCCCCGATCATCAAATACGTCAACACCATCATTGCCCGCGCGATTCAGGCCAAAGCCAGTGACATTCATTTTGAGCCTTTTGAAAAGGAATTTAAAATCCGCTACCGGGTCGACGGAGCACTGTACGAGATGGCACCGCCCCCCAGGCGCCTCGCCATTCCAGTCACCTCCCGCATCAAGGTGATGGCGAACCTGAACATCGCGGAACGTCGGGTCCCGCAGGACGGCCGTATTCAAACCCTTCTGGCGGGACGCCAAGTCGACCTCCGAGTCTCCACGCTTCCGACCCAATACGGCGAAAGCATCGTGTTGCGGGTGCTGGATCGTTCCGTTGTCAATCTGGACCTGGAAAAGCTGGGCATTCCCAAACACATCTTTGACTACGTTTGCGAGACCCTGGAAAAACCCAACGGAATCTTCATCGTCACCGGCCCGACCGGTTCCGGCAAAACGACCACTCTTTACTCCTGTCTGGGTCGGATCAACACCATCGACACCAAAATTCTCACCGTGGAGGATCCGGTGGAATATGAGCTGGAGGGGATCATCCAAGTTCCTGCCAACGAGGGGATCGGGCTGACCTTCGCCCGGGCCCTCCGGGCCTTTCTTCGGCAGGATCCGGACAAAATCCTGGTGGGAGAGACCCGCGATCTGGAAACCGCCCAGATTGCGATTCAGGCCAGCCTCACCGGGCACTTGGTCATGACCAGTCTCCATACCAACGACGCCGCCGGGGCAGTCACCCGGCTTCTCGATATGGGGGTGGAACCCTTCCTGATCGCCGCCTCCATGGAGGGCGTGCTGGCCCAACGATTGCTGCGGCGCATTTGCAAAGATTGCCGGACTCCCTTCCAACCCAAGGCGGAGGTTCTTTCCCAGATTGGGTTGACGGCGTCGGAAGTCGGCGACCGCCCTTTTTACTTCGGCAAGGGTTGTGAAACCTGCAACGGCACAGGATACCGGGGACGGGTGGGAATTTATGAGCTGCTGGATATTCGCGAACCGATCCGCCAGTTGATTAATGAGCGTGCACCCTCCGTCGTCATCCGGCAAAAAGGGATCGAACTCGGTATGAGCACCTTGCGCCAAGACGGCATCCGCAACATTCTCGAAGGTCACACCACCTTGGAAGAAGTCCTCAAATACACCTAGCCTATGCCCCTCTTCGCCTATTCCGCGGTCGACGCCAAAGGGAAAACCCACCAGGGCACCTTGGAGGCCAACAATGCTTCCGACGCCGCCTCCGCCATCAAGAAAAAAGGGATGTTCCCCACCAACATCGCCGAAACGGCGACCGAAATCGCTAAGCCCAAGGGAAAGGGGTTTTCGTTCAATTTCTCCCTCGGGGGAGGATCCGGCACCGGCAAAGTTCCGTCCAAGGTTCTCACCATTTTCACCCGCCAGCTATCCACCTTGATCAGCGCAGGGCTTCCTCTTCTCCGAAGCCTTCGCACCTTGAGCAAACAGGAAAAAAATCCCAACCTGCGCAAAATTATGGCCGGTTTGGCCGAGTCCGTGGAGGGGGGCACCACATTTTCCGAAGCCCTTTCCCAGCACCCCAAAGCATTCAACAAACTTTATGTGAACATGGTCAAAGCGGGGGAATTGGGCGGAGTTTTGGAGGTCGTTCTCACCCGCTTGGCAGAGTTCGCCGAAAAAAGCCAGCGCATCAAAGGCAAGGTGACCTCAGCCATGGTCTATCCCTTGGTGGTTTTGACGATCGCCGTGGGCATCGTCACCTTCCTGATGCTTTTCATTGTGCCCAAGTTCGAGGCGATCTTTAAGGACATGCTGGGCGGCCGCCCCCTGCCCTTCATCACCCAAGCCATCATGGATCTCAGCCGTTTTATTCAGGGAAACTTTCTTCTTATTGCGGGCGCGATCACGGTGGCGGTGATCGGAATTCGATTTGCCCTTCGCGTTCCGGGATTTTCCTCCGCGGTTGACGAATACAAGCTCAAGCTCCCCCTTTTCGGCGACATGCTGACCAAAACTTCGGTTGCCCGCTTCAGCCGGACGCTTGGAACCCTGGTCTCCTCCGGCGTACCCATTCTTCAGGCCCTACAGATCACCCGTGACACCGCCGGCAACGCCCGCGTGAGCTCCGCCATCGAAAACATCCATGACAACGTCAAAGAGGGGGAATCCATGGTGTCCCCCATGGAAGCCAGCCAGATTTTTCCTCCCATGGTGGTCTCCATGGTTCAAGTGGGAGAGGAAACGGGTCAACTCCCGGACATGCTGACGAAAGTGGCCGATGTTTTTGAGGAGGAAGTGGACACTGCCGTGGCGGGCCTGACTTCCCTCCTGGAGCCCGTGATGATTGTTCTCCTGGCCCTGATTGTCGGAACCATCGTGGTCGCTCTCTTTCTTCCGCTCATCACCATCATTCAGGATCTGACGGCCGGCGGGGGATAAGCGCGAAACGTTTTCTGTGCTGGAGGTGGTCGTTTGCCGTTGCGGGGAGGATCTAAGCTGGACCCGAAATCTACCACGGGATATCCGCCTGACGATCTACGAGAAAACTCCTTCACCCGCCACGCCTTGGCCCGGTTCCCTTCCGCTGCCCAATGTCGGCCGGGAAGCCCACGCTTGGCTTCATCACCTTACCGAGCGCTACCACACCCTGTCCCCACAGACTGTTTTTGCCCAAGGCCGCCCTTTCGACCATGCCCCGGATTTCCATCGCGTCGTCCGAGCTTTGGCTCAAGGGAATGCAAGGATACAGGATTTTTGGTGGCTGGGCTTCCTGTGGGAAACCGACGATGCCAAAGGGAATCCCTCCTTTGTCAACTGGACCAAAAATCCCTCCCGAAGGGAGTTGGATCTGGAAACTTTTTTTCAAACCCTTTTCAGTGAATCTGCCCCCTCCCTTGTCCGCTATGTCGGCGGCGGACAGTTCGGCGTGCGATCAGAGACGGTGCATCGGCGCTCCCTCGCGTTTTATGAAAAGGCGCGCGATCTTTCCCTCACGTTTCCAGATGCGGCTCATGCCTTGGAGCGAACCTGGGATCGCGTTTTTTTGGCCCCGCCCCTGGATCCAACACTCTTTGGGCCTTCCGGCCTTCGCCTATTGAAACCCGTTCGCCCCAAAACCCCCTTTTCGGCGTAAAATTAATTCTTTACGGTGGGGGGGACGGTAGCTCCAATCCTCGACTGCAGGCTCGAAAGTCGCTCCCGGAGAGAGCTGGGAAGAATCACATCCCCCCCATCAATCAGCACTGCACCAGTTTCGTCTTTCCGGAGGCGGGGTTTTTCCGTGCCATCTTGGCGGGTTTCCTCTCGGAGCATTTGCCCGTCCTCGCTGACCACCGTAATCCGATGAACCCCCGCCGCGGTTGGATAGAGAAGATGAAGATGGTTTTGGGAGTCAAACTCGACCACGGGTTTGTAAAGGGGGAGATAAGGCCCCAGTCTTCGCGAGGGATAAAATATGTTTTTCTCGGGGACTTCCACCCGAAGATAAAGCCCAACATTCGGATCTTCATAGAATTTCAAAAGCGAATAAAGATGCCGGTCCAGTCCCTCCCCCCGGGATTGGCTCCAGAGCACCTCCCCACGGCCCAAGAGAAAGTTCAAGGGTTCCGTCAGCAGAAACCTGCCGGAGGAAAGCCGGACGGAAGCTCTGGCCTGATACCCTCCCAACTCGCGAACCAGAAAATACGCACCCAGATCAACAGGCAGAATGGCCGACTCCCCTATTTTCAGCCGTTTATCCGGAGGTAGGAAGGATTTTTCCGGCCGAATCAAAAGCCCGTCTCTGGATTGCACTAGGATTTCCAACCAGGGTTTTCCCCCTCCGGTTTCAAGGACGATCTCCTCGCCGCCGATGTTTTTCAGGCAAATCGTGAAGGGTATCGGGCCGTACTGCAGATAGGCCGCCTTGGGTGTTTCAAGCCGAACTTCCAATTGCGCCCAAACCCTCGAAGACGCGATTCCTGCAATGAATAAAAGAATAGAAAACCTTCGGAGCATCAGGGACAAAGGATGTGCCGAATCGATCGATCCACAAGCGCGCGTTGCAGGAAAAATCCTGCGCCGTTTACGCAAACGATGGATTAAACCCCGAGACTTTCTAAAACAGGCTCCATCGGAAGCGATTCGACAATTTGCCCCTGATCCCGTTCAACCTGTAGAGCGGCCTTCAGGGCCTTTTTCCACGTCCCGAAGAAATGCTTCTTGCAAGCCGCCGCAAAAAGGGAGGGATTGGCTTTTTTGACTTCCGGCGTGATCAGTTTGATTCCTTGGCGCTTGAGATCCAAAATCCCCTCGACCAAGTTCTCCCGGGTCCATCGTTTGCGCCGTCGTACATCATCGTAATCGATCCCGGCGCTTTGCAACGCCTTGCCCCAGTTTCCAAAGCGCCGACGAGCGGTGGCGATCAGGCGGTTCGAACTTTCATCCATGGCTTTAGAGCTTAGATCCACCCCTTCTGCCTTGAGCCGCCGGATTTCTTGCAAAATCCCATCCTGCTCCCAACTCCGGTACCGATAAATTTCCTCCGAAGCCAACCCCGCACCCTCTAAGGCCGCCCTCCAATTGCCGAAATATTTCGGCCGAATCGCCGCGTAAACCATCGCGTTGTGTTGGCTGAGTGCCATGGCTCGGAACGAGAGATCGACTCCTTGGCCGGCTAGCAACTGGATCTCTTGGATAATGGCCTCCTTGGACCACCGACGATATTTACGAACGCCATCGTAAGGAATATCGGCCGTCTCTAAAGCCTTCTTCCAACTCCCATAATAACGGATGGCGGCGGCCAAAAGCTCTTGGAAATTCTGCCTTACAAAATTGGCATAAAGGGGTTTGCCTTGGTCCTTCCATTGCCGGACCTCGGAGATCACCGTCTCCGCACTCCATCGAAGGTTTTTTCTAGAATTCATTTGCATGAGGATATCTTATATACAAATGCACCATCGTCAAGTCTCAATTCATTTGCTTGTTTGTAAGATACTGTAATTTAATTATTTATACCACTTATTCTCCTTTGAACAGCCTCTTAGATAGAGATGCAGGCAAATCTGCTTTAAGTATTTTCTCCGCCGCCCGGTCAATATCATAGTTCAGCCGCCTGAGTTCAACGATTTCAGATTGGGAATCGTAAATTGCATAAGCGGACCTCCAGTCCCCGTCACGGGGTTGACCGACGGAACCCACGTTAAAAAGAAACTTTCGCGGGACCTTCAAACGCTCCGGGTGCACATCGACCCGCCGAAACTCGATGGGCCTGACTTCGTGGTCCTTGATAAAAACCGAGGGACGATGGGTGTGACCCAAAAAACAGAGGGATGTCTTTTGATATAGGAAACTTGTTTCAGCCTCCAATCGGGTGGAGATGTAGCCCCAATGCTCCGGCCCATCCAAAGAGGCATGCACCAAGGTCCATGACTCCCCGACCTTCACATAAGGAAGCCGTCGCAAATAATTCAACTGGGATGGATTCAGTTTTTTTCTCGTGAAATCAAGTGCGCGAAGTGCGTCTTCGGAGAAGGAGGCTGGATTTTTTGTTTGGGTGACCCATTCGTCATGATTTCCCCGAACAACAGGGCATCCCAACGCACGGACCACCTCCAGACACTCGGCGGGATTGGCCCCGTAACCGACCAAATCCCCAATGCACAAGGGATGGGTAACCCCCTGCGCCTCCATATCGGCGAGAACGGCTTCCAATGCTTCAAGGTTTCCGTGGATGTCCCCGAAAATCCCGTATTTCACTTTTTCATTACCCTTATTTTTTGATTCTGGATCTCTGTTTCTAGGCGTTGAATTTCACGATCCACCACTTCCGGCCTGCGAAAGGGATCGGGTGGAATTCCCATCTTGGCTCTTAACTCCCGAAAGTAGGCCAAGGCGCCTTTTTTGTCGCCGGCTTTATCCAAGGCATATCCGACAAACCGCTCTAGGTAAGGGGGTGCATCGCCCTTGGTGAGAGCTTCGCGATAGCATCGGGCAGCTACGTTGTAGTCCCCCATGCGTTGCCAGTACAAGTCACCCAGACGTTGAAATAAGAGGGCTTTTTCCGGAACCGCTTTGGTTCCCCTCTCCAAAAGATCTCGGCCCGCTTCGACCCATCGCCTGGCCTCGATTCTTCTTCGTGTCTCGTTCGGTTCCCCTGAATTTTGTTCGGCCGCAACGGCGGCATTCCAGGCCAGATGCCAGGAGGCCATGTCCCAAAAAACGGAAACCCGTGGTTGTAGCACGGTCGCTAATTCCAGAGCACTCCTAACCCTGACCCATTGCTGCTCCTCCCAAGCTCCATGGGCCTCCAGCATCAAGGCATTGGCCGCCAACCCGCGAAATCCTCCCAACATCGCCAAAGCCAAACCCTGTCCCACCTTTTCACGAATCGCCACGGCCGTCGGGCCGGTGAATCCATAAATAGTGCTCCTCTGCTTTTCCGTTATTTTCCTCTCCCAAGGAACCTTGATTCCCCCCCAAACCAGCAGGAGCAGCAGGGCCGAGCCGGCCAAGGAAAAAGATTTCAGATGTCCCGCCCTTCAAAAGTCAAAGAGGCAGCAACCAGCAGAATAAAGATGTAAACCACGGAATATCCGGTGACCTCAAGAGTCGACCTCCAGTGGACGGCGTTCCCAGCCACGATTTCGTCGATCAGGTTATAGAGGTTGAAATCGGGGATAAGCAGCGAAACCGCAGCCAGAAAAAATTTTACCAGCCACTGTTTCGTCTCCTCCGATTCCGTCCACTGCTCCCGGGCCACCGACTGAAGATGCCCGATCAGGTAGACCATTAGGGTCATCGCCACCACAAAGGTGGTCGAGGTGGCAATGGTGCTAAAAAATACCGCCATGGCTGCCACGACCGCCAGTTTGACCCACACCAAGAGGACCGCCTGCAACATGCGAGGATCCCTGGCCTCGGCCCGAATCAAATCGGCGACCGCTGGATCGCTCCCCTCCAAGGCGAGCAATTGTCCCTCTTTCCAATGAAGAACCCCTCCCACCGCCACGGACATGATTCCCACCATGACAAAAAGCAAAAACAGCAGCCCAAGGTATTTTCCCCAGATGAATTCCCACCTCCGCAACGGTCGGCACAGGGCGGTCAAGATGGTCCTCCTCTCAATCTCCCCGGGAATCAACTGAGCTGCCCCGAGCAGTCCGATCAAAAGACCTGTCAGGCCAATGGAAGCGTATCCGAGATCCTTGAGAAACTTGAACTGCTCCTGATAGGAAAACTCCGTGAAATAATTAGCCCCGCCCACCATCACGAGGCCGAAGAGAAGAAGAACTGCAAATACCTTTTGCCGAACCGCCTCCAGAAAGGTGTTTCCCGCCACCGCCAACACCCGCCGAATACAACCGGTCATTTGCGGGCCTCCTCCGGCAAACTGCGTAGAAAGTAGTCCTCCAACCTCTCCCGGGGAGCCGACTCCTCTAGAATCTGTGCCCCCCGCTTTTCCAGCCATGCCCTCAATTCCCGGCGCCCAGCTTCTTCCAACCCCTGCACCCTGACCTGCCATTCGCTCTTTTTGGAAAGAAGATCGACCAACCGTCCCTCACGCAATTTCTTCCCGCGGTGCAAAATAATCACCCGATCCGCCACATCCTCCACCTGCTCGAGAAGATGGCTGGAGAAAATCACCGTCTTTCCCCGCTCCTTCAATTCCAAAATCAGATCCCGGATTTCCCGGGAGCCCGCTGGATCCACCCCAGCCGTGGGCTCATCCAACATCAAGACCTCTGGATCCCCCACCATGGCTCCGGCCAGTCCTGCCCGTTGCAACATCCCCTTGGAATAGGTTCGCAAGGGTCGCTTTCCCGCTTCCCCACCCAAGCGGACCAATTCCATCAACTCCTCGATCCTCAACTCGAGCTTCCTGCCGCCCATGCCACTTAGCCGACCGTAATAACGGACCAGTTCGACCCCGCTGAGAAAGTTGGGAAAATAGGGGTTTTCCGGCAAAAATCCTATTTGTCTTCTCGCGGAAATGGTCCCGGAACGATACCCACATACCTCCGCCCGCCCACCGGTGGGTCGCAACAATCCAAGAATCATCTTCATGGCTGTACTCTTTCCGCTTCCATTCGGACCCAGCAAACCGAAGACCTCGCCTTTCCTGACTTCCATATCCAAACCCTCCACCGCCAGAAGCCGTCCCCGAAACCACCCCAAGGCGAATTCTTTACGAAGCCCCCTCGTCTCCACGGCCATCGTCATAAAATCTGGAATCCTTTCCTTCCGGACTCGGCCGGCGTCTCGCTCCCGCTAGCTTCCCGGATAAATCCCGCCAAGTGACTCTCTCCGATCTCTTTTTCCATCGCCTCCACCTCTTCCCGGTCTCCCTGAAGAAACACCTCCACCCTGCCGTCCGGAAGGTTCGAGGCGTATCCGGCCACGGAAAAACCTTCGGCAATCTGCCGGACCCCAAAACGAAATCCCACCCCCTGGACCTTCCCTTTGTAAAAAATCCTTTTCGCCATCATCCAGAATATCGTGCCCACAGAACGTCGTCTCATCAACCCCTCCCCCGCTTGGAGGCTTGGCCTAACCCCGGCCCCAAAAAAACCCTTCGCCCTCCTCCTCTTTTTTCGGGAAACTCCAAAGACATGTCCCACGTTGATCTGGCCCTCTCCACCTGCTGGCATGCCGAGCGCACGACCGATGGCTCTGCACTGCTTCAGGAAGCCACCCAGATGGGGTTCACCAAGGTCGAACTCAGTCACAATACCCGTTACACCCTTTGGCCTGGAATTCTAGCTGCCCACGAGTCGGGTCAGGCCCCAAAAATCGAGGTGCTCCACAACTTTTGCCCCGTCCCCGTCGAGGTTCTTCGCCCCCATCCCAACGCCTACGAATTTTCCGATCCCCGTCCCACCGCCCGACGCCTGGCCGAACGACACACACTCGAAACTCTGGAGTGCGCCGCGTCTGTCGGCGCGCGCTTTGTGGTCCTCCACATCGGCTCCGCCGGTCCCCGCCGCCTGATTGATCCCTTGGAGACCATGGCCTTGGCCGGTCAAATCGGCTCAAACTCCTTTGTGCAACAAAAACTCCACGCGATCCGAGAGCATGAAAAAGCTTTCCAGGAAGCCTGGCCCAGGGTCGAGGAGATCCTTCTCCGGATCGGAGAAAAGGCATCGGCCTTGGGTCTCCGTCTTGGATTGGAGTGCCGTGAGGACCCGCGGGAAATTCCCCCTGATGATTTTTGGGAGATGATTCTCAACCGCCTCCCCGCCCCAACCTTCGGATATTGGCATGATTTCGGTCACGGGGCCGCCAAACATTGGCTAGGTTACATCGACCACGCCCAACATCTGCGCCGTAGGGCTTCCCGCATCATCGGCGTTCATCTACACGATTATCATCCGGAAAAAGGGGATCACCTTCCCTTGGGACAAGGAATCGTCCCTTTTCACGAACTCCTCCCCCTCATTCCCGAAGGAACTCACTTTTCTCTCGAACTATCTCCGGATGTGTCCGCGGACGATGTCCGTGCCAGTCTCTCATGGTGGAAAAAGAACCCATCTCCCCTCCCCGCACTCTCCTGAGTCGGTTGGCTCCTTGGCTCCGCGTCGGCATCACCGCCGCCATTTTGGGCTTTCTGGCCGGGAAGGTGAACTGGGGCCACTTGGCCGAGCGTTTCACCTCCGCACAGCCCCTCTGGTTGATCCTGGCCCTGCTCCTAACCCTGATCTCAATCACCTTCTGTGGAACCCGGTTCTGGCTTCTTCTAAGGCTGCAAAAGATTCACCTCAGCTGGTTCCGGGCCATCCACCTCACTCTCGTCGGGTTTTTTTTCAACCTCTTTCTGATTGGATCCACCGGGGGCGATGCCGTTCGTCTCTTTTATCTCATCCGCTGGTTTCCCGATCAGAAAGCCCGCTCCACCTTGGCGGTTTTATTAGACCGGGTCTTCGGCGTCGCCACCCTCCTCGGACTCGGGTTGGTCCTACTTCCAGGTTCGACCCATCGCCTGCTCGCAGACGCCACCTTTGCCCCCCTTGCCCTTGCCCTCCCCTGGCTAGGGCCCCTCGGTGCTTTCCTCATACTCCTGGTCTTTGTGGTTTCCGGTTTTCTTCCCAAGCTTCCTCTTCCTGCCAAACTCCCCGGACGTTCCGTCATCTTGGATCTTCTCTACGCCATGCGGGACATCATACATGGAGGATGGACCACGGTTGGCCTGATCTCCGCCTGCGCAGCCGTCCACTTGGCCAGTTTTGGTGCCGCTACCCTGCTGGCCCGCGCTCTTATTTTGCCTATCAACTACTCCCTCGCCGGACTTGTTTGCGTCATCATTTTCTCCGCCGCCGCCCTTCCCATCAGCGTCAGTGGCCATGGGGTTCGTGAAGGCATGATGGTGTATCTTTTTCCCCATCTGGGCATTAGTTCGGATCCCGAAGCGGCTATTGCCTACTCGCTGCTCATTTACGGTCTCGGACTTTTCTGGAGCCTCTTCGGAGGATTGGCCTACCTGACCCTGAAATCCCCCGACAAAAAACATGATCCATCACCCCGCTGCTGAGGAAATTGTCCGCCATCTGTCTCAGGCTGGCCACCACGCCGTTTATGCCGGTGGCTGCGTTCGGGATGCCCTTCTGAACCGATCCTATCCGGATGTGGACATCGCCACATCCGCTACGCCCGAACAGGTTCAGGCGCTTTTCCCCAAAGCTTCCGACCCGCAAGGCAAAGCCTTCGGCGTGATCCGATTAAAACAGGCAGACCATGTCTTCGAAATCGCCACGTTTCGCGTCGATGGCCCCTATCTGGATGGTCGACGACCTTCCTCGGTCACCTTCACCACCGCCGAAGAAGACGCCAAACGCCGCGACTTCACGATCAACGGAATGTTTTTTGACCCCCTGAAAAACGAAGTTCTCGATTATGTGGGGGGAAAATCCGATTTGGCCGCCAAAACCATCCGAGCCATCGGGGATCCGACCTCCCGCTTCACCGAAGACCGACTGCGACTTTTCCGCGCCATTCGGTTTGCTGTTCAACTAGGGTTTCAAATTGAACCCAAAACTTGGGAGGCGCTTGTTCGGCTCGCCCCGGAATCCAAAAACCTCGCTCCGGAACGAGTTCGGGATGAGTGGGTCAAGATTTTCACCAGCCCCGACCCGGCCCGCGGTCTGGATCTTCTCCACGAATCCGGACTCATCGCCGCCTGGATTCCTGAACTGCTCGAAATGCGCGGTTGCGCCCAATCGCCGGAACACCATCCCGAAGGGGATGTCTGGGTTCATACCCGACTCCTGCTCACCCATCTGAAAAATCAGTCCCCCGTCTTGGCCTTATCCGCCCTTTTGCACGATATCGGAAAACCCCGCACCTCTAGGACAGAACCTTCGGGCCGGATCCGATTCTTCGGGCACGAAGGGGTGGGAGCCCGCATGGCCGAGGAAATTCTGCGGCGTCTCCGCTTCCCCAACGATGACATCACAGCCATCAGTGCCTGCATTGCGAACCATATGGCTTTCAAAGACGCCCCCCAAATGCGCGTCAGCACTCTGAAACGACTCTTGGCTCGTTCTACTTTTCCGGAAGAACTTGAACTCCACCGTATTGACTGCTCTTCCAGCCACGGGGAACTCGACATTCATCGCTTCCTAGTCGCCAAACAGTCGGAATTTTCGCAAGAAGAAATCAAGCCGAAGCCCCTGATCACAGGTCACGACCTGCAGCAGATTGGAATTCGGGCTGGCCCAAACATGGGTAAAATTCTTCACCAGCTGATGGATGAACAGCTGGAAGGAAAGTTTCCCGATAAGGAGAGTGCCCTGACACGGGCCCGGGAGATCGCCGGATAAAAAAATCAGGCGTAGGCCACAAAGGCCTCGTAGACCTCGTTGGGAATGTCCAAGAGCTTGTAGTCGGCGGAAGAGACAAAAATCAGCTGCTGCTTCCCCTTGCCCAGCTGGTTTCCAGAGGAATCAAAAATGGCGTGCTCCAGCGTGACGAACT
>Ga0214921_10007629_pt1 | contig 14349 bp, 12 predicted proteins | sample LL1505_MetaG_FD_177992 | JGI IMG/M metagenome (GOLD analysis project Ga0214921, IMG submission 177992) | Freshwater microbial communities from Lake Lanier, Atlanta, Georgia, United States - LL-1505 | ecosystem: Environmental > Aquatic > Freshwater > Lake | place: USA: Georgia | collected... | reverse complement strand
TGACGAGGGTCGGCAGCAGTTGGTGCAGCGGGCTCAGGACGCACGGCAGCAGACGGCCGCTGCCTCGGCGGCGGCGATGAGCCAGACCGGCGGTGTGTCGTATTCTCCCTACCGCAGCGGCGGTGGCGGCGGTGGTGGTGGTAAGCCGCCCTTCTCAGATGTGCATGGAAGCGGGATGTCGATCACGGCAGGGCCATTTGGCGCCTACGTGTCGATGAACGTCGGCGGGTTCTAAAGACACTCAGTCCCCGGCTCTCCTCGTGTGAAAAGTCCTGTAGCCGCTAGCCCGGACTCAGGCCTCCTCGTGGGGACAAGATTCCATCTTGTCCCTGCCGCTTGTCCGTGCCGCCCACCTGGCGTCAGAACCTTCTTTAGAACGGCCGCTTTTCGGGCCGCCCGAACGGCGTTTCCCCCCGGAAAAGACCCCGACTCGTCGCCAGAGCCTCCCCGCTGTATAACTCTGCCGGTTGTGCCGATCGTCCTGCGGGCACCCGCCCGCTGGCTTTTTTTGGGCGTCGACTTCGTGACAAATTTCACGAAGTGGTCTCCCGCGGCCGATTTTCACAACCGGAGCTCCCTCCCCGCGTTCCAGATCGCCCGTCATCCCGACCTCCCATCCGCTCCGGACATCATGGACGCCATCCTTCCCGTCCTGCTCTTTGTGGCCATCGCCGCGGCGGTGTCGGTGGGCCTGCTCGTGACGGCCAACCTGATCGGCCCGCGGCGGAGCGGCGCCGTCAAGGAAATGCCGTACGAGAGCGGCATGGATCCCGTCCACGACACCCGCCGCCGGTTCGACGTGCGGTTCCACCTCGTGGCGATCACCTTTCTCGTGTTCGACGTGGAACTCCTCTTCCTCTATCCATGGGCCGTTGCCAGCCGGTCGGCAGCAGGCATCGATGCCGCGGTCGCCGACGGACTGGTCTCCTGCCGAGGCCTCGTCTACGCCGGCGCCATGCTCTTTATTGCTCTGGTGATCGTGGGGTTCGCATACGACTGGCGAAAGGGAGTGTTCCGATGGCGCTAAACATGCCGGGTCGACAAGCCATGCCGGGGAAAATCGAACTCCCTGAGAACGTGGTGGTCAGTAGGCTCGACGAATTGGCCAACTGGTGCCGCAAGAACAGCCTCTGGCCGATGCCCTTCGCCACAGCCTGCTGCGGCATCGAACTGATGGCCACCGGCGCCAGCAAGCACGACCTGGCCCGGTTCGGTGCCGAGGTCTTCCGCTTCAGCCCCCGGCAGTGCGACCTCATGATCGTGGCCGGCCGCGTGGTCATGAAGATGCTGCCCGTGCTGCAACGGATCTGGCAGCAGATGCACGAGCCGAAGTGGTGCATCTCGATGGGTGCCTGCGCCAGCACCGGCGGCGTGTTCGATACCTACGCCGTCGTGCAGGGCATCGACCGCTTCATCCCAGTCGACATGTACGTGCCCGGCTGCCCGCCGCGGCCCGAACAGCTCATCCAGGCGATCATCGATCTGCAGGACAAGATCCAACGCGAAGGCACGATCACGGGCCGCGAGTTCGACACCAGCCAGCGGCAGCTCCGCAAGCGGGCGCTCGTCGAGGCGGATCAATTGCTTACGCTCGACGCCGCCCGTAATCCGGTCGCCCAGCGGGAACTCTCCGCCGCCGCCCATCGCACCTGACACACCCTCAAGCCCTCGACTGCTCCGATGCCCCACGATCCCCCCGCCATCGACGATGTCCTCGCCACGGTCACCGAACGGTTCGGCGCGCTCGAGTCGACCGTGTTTCGTGGCCAGACGAGCCTGATCGTGCCTGAGCCACAGTCGTTCGAGGTGCTTTCTCACCTCAAGGAGCAGGGGTTCGACCTGCTCGTCGACGTGTCGTGCGTCGACTACCTCGAATACCGCGGGGCGAAGCAACGGTACGGCCTCGTCTATCTGCTCGCCTCGACCACCACCAACCAGCGGATCACCGTGCGGGTGTTCGTCGACGATCCCGAGCCTCGCGTGCGCAGCGTGGAGCCGCTCTGGCGGGCGGCCGACTGGCTCGAACGCGAGGTCTGGGATCTCTTCGGCATCCACTTCGCCGGCCATCCCGACCTTCGCCGTCTCGTCATGCCGGAGGAGTTCACCGCTCATCCGCTCCGCAAGGACTATCCGCTCCAGGGCCGCGGCGAGCGGCATAACTTTCCCGTCATCACCCGCGACCACAGCTAGCGGCAGCCACCAACCATGTCCATCGCCCCAGCTCCACGATCGTTCCGCAGCGATGCGCCCGCCGATGCCGCGGCCGCGCGGTCGGAGGACTACCTCTGGACGCTCAACTTCGGCCCCCAGCATCCCGCTACGCACACCACGCTGCGGCTGGTGCTCAAACTCGACGGCGAGCGGGTCGTCGACGCGATGCCGGAAATGGGCTACCTGCACTCGGGCTTCGAGAAGATCGGTGAACACCTCACCTACAACCAGTACGTGACGGTCACCGACCGCATGAACTACATCTCCCCGATGGCCAACAACGTGGCCTGGCACCATGCCGTGGAGAAACTGCTCGGCATCGACCTCACGCCCCGCTGCCGGTCGATCCGCACGATCATCGCGGAACTCGCCCGGATCAGCGACCACCTTCTTTCCAACGGAGCGGTCGGCCTCGACACCGGCGCCTTCACCTTCTTCCTCTACGCGTTCTATCAACGCGAGGTGATCTACGACATCTTCGAGACGCTCTGCGGGGCGCGGTTCACCAACAGCTGGACGCGAGTCGGCGGCGTGTCGCACGATTTCACGCCCCTGGTGATCGAGAAGATCCGCACGTTCGTAAAGACCTTCCCAAAGACGCTCAACGACATGGAGCGGCTACTCACCCGCAACCGTATATTCGTCGACCGCACGAAGGGCGTGGGCGTGCTATCCAAAGACGAAGCGATCAATGGCGGAGCGACGGGACCCGTTGCCCGGGCCAGCGGCGTCACCCGCGACCTCCGCAAGGACGAGCCCTACCTCGCCTACGAAGACTTCGACTTCCAGATCTGCTGTGCCTCCGCCGGCGACTGCTATGCCCGCTATCTCGTGCGGATGGCCGAGATGCGGGAGAGCCTGAAGATCGTTGCCCAGGCCATCGAGAATATTCCGCCTGGCCAGGTCAACGTTGGCATCGACCAGCGGACGGCCCTGCCCACCAAGCAGCAGGTCTACTCGACGATCGAGGGCACGATCTCCCACTTCGAGCTCTCGATGAGCAACCGTGGCTTCGAGGTGCCCTGCGGCGAATCGTACGGAGCGACCGAGGCGCCCAACGGTGAACTCGGCTTCTATCTGGTGGGCGACGGCAGCGACCGCGCCTATCGCGCCCGGTGTCGGCCGCCATCCGTTCTGCACTTTGCTCTGTTCCCACAGCTCATCCGCGGCCACACGCTCTCCGACGTGGTCGCCGTGCTCGGTAGCCTCAACATCATCGCCGCGGAGCTGGATCGATGACTCACGTCTCTCCATCAGCGACGAGCAGAAAAAGGTTGACCATACCGTTGAGCCGGCATCGAGTGAGCGAAGGCCAGGATGGCCGTAGCGAACGTCCGGCGAGGCGGCAGGGGCAAGCCCTTCAGGAATTCCACTCATGATCGCCCATCCAAAAATCCTCACTGACGAGATGGTCGCCCACATCGAGGCGCTCGCGCCCCGCTACCCCAACCGTCGTGCGCTTACGCTCCCCGCGCTCCACATCGTCAACGCCGAACTCCGACACGTGCCGCTGCAGGCGGTGGTCGAGATCGCGGCCGTACTGGGCCTGGCCCCGGCCGAGGTGCAGGACACGATGACCTTCTACCAGTTCTTTCATCAGGAACGGCCGCACGGCAAGGTGCGGGCCTTCGTCTGCCGGTCGATCTCGTGTGCGCTGCGGGGCGGCGATCACCTGCTCGACCACCTCTGCCATAAACACGGCATCGATCCCTACGGCACGACGTCCGACGGCGAACTGACGATCGAGCCGGCTGAGTGCCTCGGGGCCTGCGACTTCGCCCCCTGCATCCTCGCCAACGACGACCTTCTCAAGAACATGACCCCCGAGACCGCCGAGGCGGAACTCAAGAAGCCACGGGCGAGGGCTACCTGACATGCAGCCATTCAAACCGGTCCTGCTCGAGGCTGTCGGCGTGCCCGATGGCCAAACGCTTGTCAGCTACAAGAGCCGCGGCGGCTATGCTCCGCTGGAACGACTGCTGGCGGAGAAGCAGCCCATCGACATCGTCGAGATGGTGAAGGCGTCGGGGCTCCGCGGCCGCGGCGGCGCCGGCTTCTCCACAGGCCTCAAGTGGACGTTCCTGCCCAAGGATCACCCCGGCCCGATCTATCTCTGTATCAATGCCGACGAGAGCGAGCCGGGCACGTTCAACAACCGGATCCTGATGGAGGACGACCCCCATCAGGTGATCGAGGGGATCATCCTCTCGGCGTTTGCCACGCGGGCCAGCACCGCCTACATCTATCTCCGCTATGAGTATCCCCAGAGCTGGCACCGGCTGCAGGCCGCGATCGATGAGGCCTATGCGGCCGGCTATCTCGGTGACAACATCCGTGGCAGCGGTTTCTCGCTCAACATCTATCTCCATCGAGGCGCCGCCGCCTACATCTGCGGTGAGGAGACGGGCCTGATCGAGAGCCTGGAGGGGAAGCGGGCCTGGCCGCGGATCAAGCCGCCGTTTCCCGCCATCGAGGGCCTCTTCCGCAAGCCCACGGTCGTCAACAACATCGAGACGATGGCCTGCGTAGCGCAGATCGCCCGCCGTGGGGTCGACTGGTTCCGCTCGATCGGCGTGCCTGCTGATCCGAATAACCCGCGCGATCCCGGCAGCTACGGCCCCAAGCTCTACTGCCTCTCCGGCCACATCGAGCGGCCGGGCTGCTACGAAACGCCGCTGGGCATCACGGCCCGGCAACTCATCGACGAGTATGGCGGCGGTGTCTGGAAAGGCCGCAAGGCCAAGGCGGTGATTCCGGGCGGTATCTCGATGGGGCTGATGACTGAATCCGAACTCGACACGCCGCTCGACTTCGCCGGCCCAGGAAAAGTGGGCTGCCTTGGCCTCGGCACTGCCGCCGTCGTCGTCATCGACGAAACCGTCAGCATCGTCGACTTCCTGCACAACTCCTGCCGGTTCTTCGCCCACGAATCGTGCGGGCAGTGCACGCCCTGCCGCGAGGGCACGAGCTGGTCGCTGCGGATGCTCGAGCGGATCAAGGCCGGCAAGGGCCGCCTCCGAGACCTCGATCTGCTCGCGGAGATCGGCAACACGATGGGCATGATGCCCGGCTCGACGATCTGCGGGCTCGCCGACGGCGCTGCCTGGCCGATCAAGAACGCGATCAAGAAGTTTCGCGGGGAGTTCGAGGACTACATCAAGCGGACGAATCCGCAGGGCTGGATGGTCACCGATCCCGTTCCGGCTCTGCAGATCGTGGGATCGCACTAACTGGCTGTGGAAAAAGCCATCCCTGGCCTTTTTCCACGAGAAGATTGCCGCCGCATCCGGCGGCGGATTACGTTACCGACGAGCTGCTTCATTCGATCGTATCAGGAACATTCATGCCCACAGTCATCGTCGACGGCAAGGAAATCGAGATAGGAGCCAACGAGCGGCTCAACTGCATCGAGGCGGCCCGCCGCGCAGGCGCGGAGATTCCGCACTACTGCTGGCATCCCGGGCTGTCGGTCGTGGCCAGCTGCCGCATGTGCCTGGTCGAGACCGGCACCCGCGATGCCGCCACCGGCAAGATCTCGATGATGCCGAAGCTCGTGCCCGCCTGTCAGACGCCGGCGAAGGACGGCACGGTGATCGTCACCGAAAGCCAGCTGGTCAAGGAGAGCCGGGCCCGGGTCGAGGAGTCGCTCCTCATCGACCATCCGATCGACTGCCCGATCTGCGACAAGGCTGGAGAGTGCCTGCTTCAGGACTACCACTTCCAGCACGGCCAGGCCGAGCGCCGGGCCGACCTCCATCCATTCACGAGCCGTCGTCGCGACGTCGGCCCCACGGTGACGCTCTTCGTCGACCGCTGCATCATGTGCACGCGATGCGTGCGGTTCACCCGAGAGGTCTCGGGCACGAGCGAGTTGATGGTCACCAGCCGCGGAGCCAAGGAAGAAATCGATATCTTCCCGGGTCATCCGCTCGACAACAAACTTTCTGGCAACGTCGTCGACCTCTGCCCGGTGGGGGCGCTCGGCGACAAGGACTTCCTCTACCAGCAACGCGTCTGGTTCATGAAGCGGGAGGCCAACGTCTGCGGCGGCTGCTCGGCCGGCTGCTCGATCCACACCGAACACAACCAGGACACGGTCTACCGGCTGAAGCCTCGCGAAAATCCCCACGTCAACACCTGGTGGATCTGCGACGACGGCCGGTACGGCTGGCACCATATCCACGACGCCTCGCGGATCGTCGGGGCCGGTCGCCGCGCCGACTCCAGCACGCCGCTGGAGTCCATCGAGTGGGCCGATGTGGTCACTCGACTCCGCACCGATCTCAAGGCTGCCGGTCGGCTCGCCGTCGCCGTCTCGCCGATGCTGACGGTCGAGGAGGCATGGATGCTCTGTGCCGTTGCTCGATCGATCGACCCGCAGGCTCTGCTCGCAGTGGGCCATGTACCGCGGACCGGTGAGGACGAGACGTTCCCCGGCGGCTTCACGATCCGTGCCGAGAAGTGCCCCAACAGGCTCGGTGTTGAGGGAGTGGTCGCCTTGTTTGATCCCGCCGTGCACTCCTGGCACGACTTCGTCGAGCATGTTCGTGCGGGCCACGCCGACGCCGCCTGGATCACGGGCGCGTATCCATCGGCCTGGATCGACGACGACACCGCCGCCGCCTTCGCCGATCTCAAGTGCCTCGTGGTCCAGGACCTCTTCGATTCGCCACTCACGGCGCTGGCCACCTGGAAGCTTCCCGCCGCGGGCTTCGCGGAGCGGGCCGGCACCTGGGTGAATGTCGCGCACCGGGCCCAGGCCTTCGAGCAGGCGGTACGGCCGCCCGCAGGCGTCTGGCCGGAGGGCCGCCTCTACTGGAACATGCTCGGCAGGCGCGGACTCTACGATCCCACGGCCGTGCGGCGGCAGATCGCAGAATCGTCCGCCTCGTTCGCCGCCCTCGCCGGCGACATACCCGCCACCGGTGTCGACCTCCGGATTCACCAACTCGCATCCACCACCTCATGAACGCTCTCACTCCATTCCTGCCCACGATCGCCGCGCTTGTGAAGATCGGCCTGCTCGTTGGCGGCCTGATGACGGCTGCGGCCTATCTCGTGCTCGTGGAGCGCTGGATGGCCGCCTGGGTGCAGGACCGCAAGGGTCCAAACCGCGTCGGCATCCCGCTCACGAAGATCCGCCTGTTCGGTCTCGGTCAGCCGATGGCTGACGGTCTCAAGATCATCATGAAGGAAGACTTCACGCCGAGGCATGTCGACAAGGTGCTCTACACTGCAGCGCCACTGGTGATCCTCGCAGCGTCGCTGGCGATCTTTGCCGCGATACCGTTCGGGAGCGTTCTGCCGCCACTGGGTATCCCCGGTCTCCCCGATCCCGTGCCGTTCCTCGTGGCCCCTGGGCTCGACGTCGGCGTGCTCTGGGTCTTCGCGCTCTCGAGCATCGCGGTCTACGGCGTGCTGCTCGGAGGTTGGGCCAGCAACAACAAGTACGGATTCCTGGGGGGCCTGCGCAGCAGTGCCCAACTCGTGGCCTACGAGATTCCGCTCGGACTCGGCCTGCTCGGCGTCGTGCTCGCGGCGGGTTCGCTCAAGCTCGATGCGATCATGAACGCACAAGCCGAAAGCGGTGTCTGGTACGCGTTCGCGCAGCCGCTGGGCTTTCTCGTGTTTCTCGTCGCCAGCTTCGCCGAGGCGGCCCGGCTGCCGTTCGACCTGCCCGAGGCGGAGCAGGAACTGGTGGGCGGTTATCACACCGAGTATTCCGGTATCAAGCTGCTGCTGTTCCTCGTGGCAGAGTTTCTGCACATGGTGACGGCGGCGTTTCTGATCGTGATCATGTTCCTGGGCGGCTGGCACCTCTGGGGCGTCACCGGGTCGGGCCAAGAGGTGACGTGGCTGGGGGCGCTCATCCGCTTCGGCGTGCTCTCGGCGAAGATATTCGGCGTGATCCTGTTCTTCATGCTCGTCCGCTGGAGCTGGCCGCGGTTCCGGTTCGACCAGCTGATGAACCTCGCCTGGAAAGTGATGCTGCCGCTCGGCATCGCCAACCTCGTCACCGTGGCGACGATCGAAGAGTTTCGCCCACAGCTCGTGGCCGCACTTGGCGCCGGTCCGGCGGGAGTGATCGCTCTGGCCGCGCCCTGGGCGGTGTTCTTTCTGGGCTGGATCGCTGCCGGCCTGCTCACGCCGTCTGGCACCGACAACACGCCGATCCGCACGCACACCATGCTCGATGCCGAACGTTCGCTCCGCGGACAAGATTTGGTGGAGGTTTAACATGAAGCCAACCGACGCAGCCGTAACCTGGATCGAAGAGAAGCCGCTTGGGCTCGCGGAGCGGCTCTATCTGCCACTCTTCGTACAGGGCCTCACCACCACAGCCCGCCATCTGGTCAGCCCGAAGCTGACCGTCAGCTATCCCGAGCAGCGGCCGACGGTGGGCAATCCGCTCATCTATCGCGGCGTGCACCGGCTCAACAGAGATAGTGCAGGACGCGTCAAGTGCGTGGCCTGCTTCCTCTGTGCCACCGCCTGCCCGGCCCACTGCATCGATATCGTGGCTACGGATAGCCCCTGGCCCGACCGCGAGAAATACCCGGAGAGCTTTGCGATCGACGAGCTGCGGTGCATCTTCTGCGGCATGTGCGAAGAAGCCTGTCCGGTCGACGCCATTGAATTGACAAGCCTGCTCGATCTCACCGGCAAGAGCCGCGAGGAGATGATCTTCGACAAGGAGAAACTGCTGAGTGTCTACGACATGACCAAGGATGCCGAACCGATGAAGTCGGCGAGCCTGGGAGGCACCCTGTGACTCCGCTTCCCTTCGACCCCTCGGCCTCCGGCCCGCTGCTGGCTGGAGCGGTCGTCGCCACCGTGGCCAGTCTCTGGCTGCTCCTGCCCAACGGCCGCGACACCCGTTCAGCCCGCTGGCTCGGTACGCTCCTCGGTCTGGCAGCCCTCGCCGCCTTCATCCTCGCCGGCCGGCGGCTCGGTGGCTTGGGAGAGGAGGCCGTTTTTCTGATCGTGTCGCTCGTGGCCGTCGTCTCGGCCGCGGCGACGATTGTGTCGCGGTCGCCGGTCTACGCCGCGATCTGGTTCGCACTCACACTCGCAGGAGTGGCGGGCGTGCTGCTCGTGCTCGGCGCTCAATTCCTCGGCGTTGCCACGATCGTGGTCTATGCCGGCGCGATCCTCGTGATGTTTCTATTCGTGCTGATGCTCGCCCAGCCGGCGGGTCTCGCCCCTTACGACCGGGTCTCGAACGAGCCCTTCCTGTCGGCACTCGCTGGCGCGGTGCTGCTCGGCGTGCTGTCGCTCTCCATCGGCCGTCTGTCGGCCGCGCCGGCCGCCTGTTGCGGCGTGCCATCTCGGGCCACGGCCACGCCGACGACCGGAACGCCGCCGTCATCCACGGTTGACGGCGAACCGACCGCGGCTCCCGTCGCCGATGCGCTCGCGACGGCGACCGATCCCTTGGCCGAGAATCATGTGGCCCGCCTGGGCGGCGAACTCTTCGGCCGGCATCTGGTCGCGGTCGAGGCGGCGGGAGTGCTGCTCCTCGTGGCTTTGATCGGTGCGATAGCCGTTGTTTCCCGCGGTGAGGCCGCCCTCGCGGGCGAAGCCATTGCCTCACGCCCCGCCGCCGACAGGAGCAGCGCCCGATGAACACCATGCAGTCGCTCCCTCTGTTGCAAAACGCCCTGACGGTGGGCGCCATCCTCTTCAGCCTCGGGCTCGTAGGGATCCTCACTCGGCGAAACCTGATCGTGATGTTCCTGGCGGCCGAGATGATGCTGCAAGGGATCTCGGTGAGTCTCGTGGCCTGGAGCCGTTACCACGGCGATTGGGGCGGCCATGTGCTCGTGATCTTCGTGCTCACCGTCGCGGCCTGCGAGGCGGCCGTGGCGCTCGTGTTCGTGCTGCAGGCCTTCTCGAGGACCGGCCGACTCGACTCGGCGGCATGGCAATCGCTCCGCGAAGCCACGGTCGGCCGCACGGTCGATCATGAACTCCCCTCGATCGACACCGTGCCACCGCGATTCCCCACGCTCACACCCGCCGGCATTCTCCCGGCTGCCGACGAGAATGAACCGCTGCAGCGCGAGCACGTCTGAGCCAGCATCCCGCCGGTCGTTATCCGTCACCCGATTCATCCGTCATCCATCCGCTGTCCGTATCCTCCATGCAAGAATTCTCCCCTTCGACGCTGCTGGCGCTCGTGCCGCTCCTGCCTCTGGCCGGAGCGATCCTCACCGTGCTTCTGGGCCGCCAACTCGGTGCCAAAGCCCATCTGCCGGCGATCGCCGGCATTGCCGGGGCCGCAGCCGTGGCCGTGATGCTGTTGGTTGCCACCGCGCGTGACGTCGCGCCCGCGGACGGCGTTCATGCCGAGCCGGTCCGGCCTGTGGAAATGATCGCCACGCTCTGGAACTGGGCCACGTTCGATTCTGCTTATGCCCCGCCACCCGGCAGCCCGGCGGCCGACACCCGCCTTTCTCCGCAGGAACTGGCGGCCGGTAAGGATGCTCGCGCATTCTCGATCCCCGTGGCGCTACGGCTCGATCCGCTCACCGCCACCATGCTGACGATCATCACCTGCGTCGGCCTGCTCGTGGCCATCTATTCGACCGGCTACATGCACGACGATCCGGGCTATCCGCGGTTCTTCGCGCTGGTGGCGATGTTCGTCTTCTCGATGTCGATGCTCGTGGCCGCCAGCAACTTTCTGCTCGTCTATGTCTTCTGGGAAGCGGTGGGGGCCTGCAGCTATCTCCTGATCGGCTTCTGGTTCACCAAGCCCGAAGCGGCCCGCGCCGCGAAGAAGGCCTTTCTCGTCAACCGCATCGGTGACTTTGGGCTGGCGATCGCGGTCTTCCTGCTCTGGATGACCTACGGCACGCTCGACTTCCACGACACCATCTCATCCGACGGCGTCATCATGCCGGGCATCCTCGGGCAGACCAGGCTCGCCGATGCCGCGGGCTATGTCGGCGGGGTGCTCGGTACCGCCATCTGCCTGCTCCTGCTCCTGGCGGCCTGCGGCAAGAGCGCCCAGTTGCCGCTACACGTCTGGCTCCCCGATGCGATGGAAGGCCCCACGCCCGCCAGCGCCCTGATCCATGCGGCGACGATGGTGACGGCCGGCATCTATCTGATCACGCGGTCGGCGCCGCTGTTTGCCGCCTGCCCGGGCGCACTCACCGTGGTGTCGATCGTCGGGGCCACGACGGCGCTCGTTGCCGCGCTCATCGGCACGGTGCAGAACGATCTCAAACGCGTGCTTGCCTATTCGACGATCAGCCAGTTGGGCTACATGTTTGCCAGCCTCGGCACCGGCACCATGCTCGGATTCACCGCCGCGATCTTCCATCTGCTCACGCACGCCTGCTTCAAGGCGCTGCTGTTTCTCGGGGCGGGCTCCGTGATGCATGCCATGGGGGGCGTGATCGATATGCGGCGGTTCGGCGGACTGCGGCGGGTGATGCCGATCACGGCAGCCACGTTCCTCGTGGGTGCCGCGGCCTTGGCGGGAGTGGCGCCCTTCGCGGGCTTTTTCAGCAAGGATGAGATCCTCGCCGCCTTGCATGCAAAAGCCTGGCCAGCCGCACATGGCGACCACCATGCATCAGCCACGGCCGGCGAGGCTTTCCATCTGGCCAGCTTTGCTTCTGACAGCGCACAGTCGGCGGGGGTTGCCGTCGGCCTCGATGCTCTCGATCGGCCGGAGACCTGGCAGATTCTCTTCTGGATGTCGCTCATCACTGCCGGGCTGACGGCCTTCTATACCTTCCGCGCCGTCTTCATGACCTTCACTGGCCCAACCCGAGTGCCCGAGGGTGCGCATGGCCACGGTCACAGTCATGATGCGGGGCATGCCGACCATGGCCACGACTCGCATCACGGGCATGACGGCCATCTTGCCGACTCCTACGAATCGCCCTGGGCGATGACGCTGCCACTGGTGATCCTTGCCGTTCCTTCGGCGTTGATCGGCTGGTTGCTATTCAGCACGAACTGGCTGGCGCACTTCCTCTCGGCGACCCCCTCGCTGACGGCACCGGCAGTCGCCGCCACTGCCACGCCCCATGCGTTCCACATGAATCTCGCGATCCAGGGCACGCTGGCCGCCGCCATCGGCATCGTTGTGGCCGCGATCGGCCACCTCGGGCAACGCAGCGACGGCCCCCAACTGGAACGATTCCTTGGTCCTCTGCAGACGCTGTTCTCGAACACGTTTTATTTCGACCAGATCTACTCCGCTCTTGTCGTGCGGCCACTTGAGGGCCTGGCCCTCGTCGCAGCCCTCTTCGATCGGTATGTCATCGACGGCACCGTCGATGCGATCGCCGGGATTCCCGTCGCCTTGGGAGGCATCGTCCGACGCTCGCAGTCGGGCCTGCTGCAACGCTATGCGTTGGCCGGCGTGATGGGCGTGCTGGCGATCGTCGTCCTGCTCGCGTGGCAACTCCGGGGCTAACCCGCCCTCCCCTCACCCACCTTCATCCTCTCTCTTCCAGCGGCCGATCCTCCATGAATGGCTTTTCCCCTGCGACGCACCTTCTGCTTGTGATTGCCACGCCGCTCATCGGCGCCGTCGTGGCCTGGGTGCTCGGTGGCCGCGGACGTTCGGCGGTCCGACAGAGCGCGGCCATCACGGCCCTCATCACCCTCGTGAACGCAGGCTGGCTCGTGCTCCGCTACCTGCAGAGCCCGGAGGCCGCGGCCGGCGAGCCGTACGCCGTTTCATCGGCCCCCTGGCTCGTCGGCGGCATCTTCGATGTGCGGCTGTCGCTGGGCCTCGATGGACTCTCGATCTGGCTCTTCGGCCTCTCAGCCCTGCTCTCCCTCACGGCCGTGCTCGTGAGCTGGGAGGCGATCCGTGAGAAGCCAGTCGGCTTCTATGTGCTGCTTCTGCTGCTGGAAGCGGCGATGCTCGGCGTCTTCGCGGCGCGGGACGTGATTCTCTTCTACGTGTTCTTCGAATTCACGCTCGTGCCGCTCTTCTTCCTGATCGGCATCTGGGGGCACGAAGAACGTCGCCGCGCGGCGGTGAAGTTTTTCATCTACACGCTTGCCGGCAGCGTGCTGGCCTTCCTCGGCCTGCTCACGATCGTGCTCTGGAACGCTTCGCATACAGGCACCGTCACCTTCGACATCGCCAGCCTCACCGCAGGCACGGCGGCTCATCCATTGCCGATGAGCCGCGAGGGAGGCTGGCTGCAGATGATCGTGTTCCTCGCCCTCTTCGCCGGCTTTGCCGTGAAGGTGCCGATCGTGCCCTTCCACACCTGGCTGCCGCTGGCCCACGTCGAGGCGCCCACGGGAGGCAGCGTCGATCTGGCCGGTGTGCTCCTCAAGATTGGCATCTATGGCTTCCTGCGGTTCTCGCTGCCGATGCTCCCCGACGCCGCGGCCGCCGCGGCGCCTTGGCTTTTCGGTCTGGGTGTGGTGGGCATCCTCTATGGGGCGCTGGTGGCACTCGTGCAGACCGATCTCAAGCGACTCATCGCCTATTCGTCGGTGAGCCACATGGGCTACATCGTGTTGGGTTTGTTCGCCCTCGAGCCCGTGGCCGTCGAGGGTGCCAACCTGCAACTCATCAACCACGGCCTATCGTCAGCCGGTCTCTTTGCCCTGGTCGGCATGATCTACGAGCGGTTCCACACGCGGTCGATCGCCAACCTGGGCGGCATCGCCACGAAAGCCCCTTGGCTGACGGTGCTGTTTATGCTGTTCACGTTTTCGAGCATCGGCCTGCCGGGCCTCAATGGCTTCGTGGGTGAATTCCTGATCCTCGCGGGCTCGTTCCAGCGGGCCTGGACGGGCGTCGCGGAGTCGATCCGTGTGCCGTATCTGATCATGGCCGTGTCGGCCGTGTCGGGCGTCATACTCGGCGCCTGGTACATGCTCTGGGCCGTGGAGCGGGTCTTCTTCGGCGGGTCGCGGGAACCGCCGCGGCAGGAAGCGGCCACGCACGATCACGGCCATGCCGCCCATGCCGCTCATGACGCTCATGCCCTCAGCCACCACGACGGCCACTGCGACCTCAATTGGCATGAAATCGCCGCCCTTGCCCCGTTGGCGGTGTTCGTGTTCTGGATCGGCCTGGCACCGGCGGCATTCCTCGCCCCACCCGCGGCCATACTGCGGGCCAACACCCGCGGTGCCACGACCGCC
>Ga0214921_10007628_pt1 | contig 14349 bp, 9 predicted proteins | sample LL1505_MetaG_FD_177992 | JGI IMG/M metagenome (GOLD analysis project Ga0214921, IMG submission 177992) | Freshwater microbial communities from Lake Lanier, Atlanta, Georgia, United States - LL-1505 | ecosystem: Environmental > Aquatic > Freshwater > Lake | place: USA: Georgia | collected 2015-05-28 | reverse complement strand
GCCCGCTCGGGCATGGCCGCGACCACGCTCGCCAGCGACAGCGGCGGGGCGAGGCGGCCATCGGCCTCGATCGCCTTGTGTGTCGCGGACAGCGCGTCGACGACGGCTGCATCGCGCCAGTCGACACTCTCGGGCCAGCGTACGAGGACGTCGATCCCCGAGGCTCCGCCGAAGTCGCGGTCAACATGTGCCAGCGCCTGTGACGAAGCGGCACCGCGTGGCAACGCATCGGCGATCCGGTTGTCGGCCTCGAGCCGTGAGCCGATGAGCGCCAAGATCGCAGTAGCGGCACAGCCGATCGCGGCGATCGAGCGGGGATGCCGGAGCGAAAACGCCGTCAGCCGGGAAGCGAGCCGGCCAGCCGGTCGCCACGATCGCCCTAGATGCATGCCACGAGAAAACGCGGTCGTGGCGAGCAGCGGCGTGAGGAGCGTCACGGCGAGGAAGCTGGCGACGGCCCCGGCCGCCGCCGCGATCCCGAACGTGCGCACGGCCTCGATCCGGGCCGCCGCGAGCGACGCAAACCCGATCGCCGTGACGAGGCTCGTGAGCCCGCAGGCGGCGCCGATCCGCTGTATCGCGCCGGTCGAGGCCGACATTGCGTCGACGCCCCTCCGCCGAGTGCGGCGCATGTCTTCGATGAAGTGGATCGAGTCGCAGGTGCCGACGACGAGCGCTAGCGATGGCACGACGCTCGTGAGAATGTTCACCGGCGCTCCACACAGTCCGAGGATGCCCATCGCCCACACCGCGCCCACGAAGGGCGGCACACACGCGACGACTGTCGACCTCAGGCTGCGGGCGGCGGTCGCGGAGAGAATGAATGCGAGCCCGAGGCCGAGCGAATTGAAAACGAGCATGTCGCGCCGCAGCGCCTGCGATGCCTGGTGCCGCAGAGGCGGCAGGCCGGTGAATTCGAGGTCGAGCGTCGTGCCGTCGTGGCGGGCACTGTCGAGAACGCGCTCGATGCTCTCGAGCGTCGCCGCGAGACGTTCGGCCGAGTTGGCCGCCTCGTCGAGCCGCACGAGCACGAGCGACGACGTGGCATCGGCCGAAAGCAGGTGGCCGGCGACGAGCGGATGGCCCGCAGCCCGCTGCCGTGCCGCAGCCCGGGTCGCTTCGTCGAGTGGCTCGTCGGTGTGCGGAATGACCGGCAGCAGAGCCCCCGCCACACCCTGGCGGCGGACGTCGAAGATCGAACGCACCTGCACCACGCCGGGCACCGTCGCCAGGGCGTCGCACAACGACCGCAATTCGGCGAGGGGCCGCACGTCGAACACGTCGCCCGTACGGACCGTGGCCCGCACGATGCAGTCGCGCTCCGGAGCACCGAACCGCTCGGCCACCTCGTCGATCAGGCGGAACTCGGTCGCATTGTCCCGCAGCAACGACCGCAGGTCGTCGTCGAGCCGGAGCCGCGTGATGCCGACGACCGCCAGCGCCGTCAGGCCGAGGGCGACGGCGAGGACGGCCCCGCGCCAGCGTCCGGGGTGTCCGGCAGCAGGTGACGCTCGGCCGGGTCGACGATCCACAGGCGGCAGACTGCCGTGCCGCACCGGCATGGGATCGCGGCGTCGGCCGGCCAGCAATAGTCGATCGAGAGCTCCTCGCCAGGCTCGATGCACCGGATCGTCTGCAGCCACAAGCGGTCTTCCTGGGGGCCCTCGTCCTCGTCGAACCAATAGAAAAGTTCGCAGTTCGGATCGCAACTGTGGTTCACGAATCGCAGCGGCGCCGCCGGTTCGAGCAGCTTTCCGCTCGGCAACTCCATGCAATACGAGGGGTCGGCAGGATGCTCGTCGAGCACCTCCCCCTTGATTTCTCCGATCACGATCCCGGCACGCAGACGACGAGCCGCGAACACACCCTGGCCGACATGGGTGGGGGCGACACGGAGCAGTCTGGTGAGCCGTTCGCGATTCGATTCGCGGACGGCGGGTTGCTTGGAGGTCATGGTGGAACCACGGACTCTAGCGATGTCTGATTCGGTGAGTCAACGCCCCTGACGTCAGAGGCGTGTTCGAAGCAGCGCCGTCTCAGGCCGTGAGGGAATCCCTGACGCGCTCGAGGAGCTTTTTCGTGGCCCGGATGCCGTCGGCTTCCGGTAGCGCCTTGCCCTCGTACTCGATCCCGATCCAGCCGCGGTAGCCTGCGGCCAGCACGAGCCGCAGCATGCGGTCGTAGTCGGTGCGCACCTCGTTGCCGGCGTCGTCGAATTCGTGGCTCTTCGCGCTCACGCCCTTCGCGAACGGCATCAGTTCCTCGACCCCGCGATAGCGGTCGTAGTCGTGAAAGTTGCCGAAGTCGGGGAGCGTGCCGCAGTTGGGGCGGTTCACGAGTTTCATCACGCCGGCAAGCCATTCGCCGTTGCTGGAGAGCCCGCCGTGGTTTTCCACGATCACGTTCATGCCGAGCTGGCCGGCGAACTCGGAGAGCCGGGCGAGGCCGTCGGCTGCGAGCTTCTGCTGCTCTTCAAACGAGCCCTTGCTCGCGGCATTGACCCGGATCGAGTGGCAGCCGAGCCGCTTGGCCGCTTCCACCCACGGAAAATGGTTTTCGATCGCCTGCGTGCGGGCCTTGTCGTCCGCGTCGCCGAGGTCGCCGAGTCCGTCGCACATCACGAGCACGTTGGTCACGCCCTCGTCTGCCGAGCGCTTCGCGAGCTCCGCGATATAGTCGTCGTCGCGAGCCTTGTCCTTGAAAAACTGGTTGACATATTCGACGGCCTCGATGCCAAATTCGCGGCGGGCCGTCTTCGGGAAGTCGAGATTGTCGAGCTTGCCGTCGAAGATCGTCTTGTGGAGCGACCATTCGGCGAGCGAGATGGTGAACGGGAGCGGCTTCGCGGACGACTCCAACGCGGCGGCCAATGATCGCGTGCCGACGAGCCCCGCGACGGAGGCGGCGCCTGTGAGCAGTGACCGGCGGGAGAGTGGGCGGGGTGGCAGCACGGACAAGTTCCTCATTCCTCAGACCGAATATACCGGCGCGTCGGCAGAAATGCCGCCACGGGGACGAAGCAGATGGCGGCAGCGAGCATCGCACCGGCGAAGAGCAGGTAGTAGGTCGTGCCCGTGACGAGCGGCTGGCCATCGACACCGGTGGTGAGCCAGTTGACCGCGGCCGCGAGGAGATTGCCAGCGGATACGCTTAGGAGGTACAGGCCCATCACGATGCTTTTGAGGGCCAGCGGGGCCTGCGTGTAGGAGAATTCGAGGCAGGTGACGCTCACCATGATCTCGGCGGCCGTGAGCACTGCGTAGGCGGCCAGTTGCCAGCCGATCGTCGGTCGAGCGCCCGCCTCGATCCGCCATTCCGCCGCGGCGATGATCGCGAACGACGCAGCTGCGAGGAAGAGGCCGAGCGCGATCCGGGCGAGGGGCGGGAACGGCGCGATCCGCTCGAGCGCGGGCCACACGACGTAGGAAAACAGCGGGATGAACGCCAACACGAGCAGCGGGTTTACGGCCTGAACCTGCGAGGGAAGCCACTCGATGCCGGCGAACGTGCGATCGAGCTTCGCAGCCTGCAGCACCCACGACGACCCGGTCTGATCGAAGAGTGCCCAGAACACGGCGACGAAGCAGTAGACAAGCGTCAGCCGGCCGAGCGCCGCCCGTGCCTCCGGGCCCCAGGCGTCCTTGAGCGCGCCGAGCCCCGACGGCGGCACGTGCACGAAGGAGTGTCGGCCGAGCCAGAAGATGACCGTGGCTGCAGCCATGAACAGACCCGGCACGCCGAACGCCCAGCCAGGGCCGAATCGGTCGAGCAGCCACGGTGTGAGCAGGCTCGACACGAAGGCCCCGAGGTTGATCGCGAAGTAAAACCAGCTGAACACGCGCGACAGCAGGCTTTCGTTCGACGGGCCGAACTGGTCTCCCACGTGCGCCGAGACGCACGGCTTGATGCCCCCGGATCCGACGGCAATGAGCCCGAGGCCGATCGCCAGGCCCGTGCGCGACTCATCGAGGGCCAGCGCCGCGTGCCCGGCGCAGTAGACGAGCGAAAGGAGCATGATCGTGGGATATTTGCCGAGCACGAAATCGGCCACGATCGCCCCGGCGATCGGAAAGAAATAGACGGCCGCCGAGAAGGCGTGGTACCAAAACTTCGCTTCGCCCGCGTTCATCGGAGCCGGGCTGCCGTCGCGGCCAACCAGAAGCGTCGTCATGAAGACGACGAGAATCGCCTTCATCCCGTAGTAGCTGAACCGCTCGGCCGCCTCGTTGCCGACGATGTAGGGCACGCCCGACGGCATGCCGGCGATGGCCTGGGGGCTCGTGCGGTAGGCGGGGCGGCCTGGCATGGCGTGATGTTCCCGGGAACGCGAAGCGACGGTGGGGAGCATGGAGGATGCCGCACGGAAAGGCAATCCGGCTGCCAAGCAGCGAGGAATCTGCACAATGAGGCACGAGCCCAACGGTGAACCGGATCAGCCTCATGCAGCCCGCCGAACCCGCCCTCCCGGATGCCACCTCCGCAGGCGGGCTCCTCATCGTCACCGTCGATCGGCTGCCGGCCTGGATGCTCTCCAGCTACGGTGCCACCTGGGTTTCGACGCCCGCCTTCGACGGGCTCGCTGCAGCGGGAATCACGCTCGACCGCCTGATCGCCACATCGGTCGATCCGCGGACCACGCTCGCCGACCTCACCGCTCACGGCCGCCTCTGGGCCGTGTCCCGGGAGGCCGGATGGCCCGCCGCACTCGTGACCGACGATCCTCTGCTGCCCGAGCGGCCCGCCGGCGTCGAGATCGTCGAGGTGCCCGCCGCACCGGCTTCCAGCCCCGCCGACGAGCCTGCCGCGACTCGTCTCGCCAGGCTCTTCGCCCGGGCGGGGGACGTCGTGAGCGCGGGTGGGTGGCGGCTTGTGTGGTGCCATGCCGGCAGCCTGGGCGTGGCGTGGGATGCGCCGCGCTCGTATCGCGACGCCTATGCCGATCCGGACGATCCGCCCCCTCCGGCGGGATCCGACGTGCCGAATTTTCCGGTCGCCCGCGACACCGACCCCGACATCGTGATGGGCTACCGGCAGGCGTTCGCCGGCCAGTTGACGCTCTTCGACGCCGGCCTGGGCGGGCTCGTCGACGCCGTGCGGGCGGCGCAGCCCACGTGGGCGATCGCTGTCATCGGCCTGCGTGGCATGCCGCTCGGGCTGCATGGCCAGGTCGGATGCTCGACGCCCGCCGACGCGCTCGGCAAGCCCTACGGCGAGTGGGTGCATCTGCCGGCGATCCTGGTCGCGGCCGACGGCCGCATGGCCGGCCAGCGGTCTGCCGACCTCGTGACGCCCGCCGATGTGGGCGCGACGCTCATCGATCTCGCCGGCCTCGCGCCCGTCGGATCGGCCACGACGTCGAGCGACGCCCGCAGTCTGATCGGCCTGTTCACCGACTGGCAGTACGAAGCGCGAGACCGCGTGATCGTGGCTGCCGGCGACTCGACGGCGATCGTGACCAGGGGCTGGCATCTCGTCGCCGAGCCTTCAGCCGACGGCACGCCGGTGCCTCGGCTGTTCGCGAAGCCCGACGACTTCTTCGAACTCTCCGACGTGGCCGACCGCTGCCCGGCCGTCGCCGAAGAACTGCTGGCAGCCCTCGCACCCGGAGCCGAGCGGCCACTGTCTGCCGAAGCGCTCGGGTAAGCGATCGGGGCAGCCTCCGCCCGCCTTGAACGGCGGCATTTCCGCGGTCTCACGCGGCAAATCTGCGTTTTCCCGGCCTGCCTTCGCCGCTATCATCCCCGCCCCTGGCGAAACCTCATGGGCGGACCGACGGTGAAGCGTGTCGCGGCAGAGCTGCGCGGAGTGATCCTCTGTGCCGGCGTGGCGCTCGCGGTCTGCGCCTCGGCGACCGCGAGCGGGGCTCCGGCGGCGGCAGAGCAGCCCGTGCGCGTGCGAATCACGTGGGGTGGCGGCAAGCCGGCGGCCCGGATGGGGCAGATCGAACTCGTCGATCCCGGCACGCCGCCGCAGGCCGTCGAGTGGCGGCTGCTGTCGGCCGATCCGCTCGCATTGGCCACGATGCACCAGGCCGGTGGAACGATCGAGATTCACGAGCCGGACGGGCTCGACACCAACGGCGTCGAGATCGCCGTGGTCGACTGGCGCCGAGCCCGACTGCGGGTGCGCCTGGCGCGGCGCGACACGGGCGAGCAGCCGGTGGTCTACGACGGCCCCGTGGCAAACCTGCTCACCATGCCGTCGCAGCAGTCTCTCGACACCGATGGCAACCGGCTCTCCATCGGCCGCGCGCCCGGTGACGAGCTTCGCGTGGCCTTTGCACCAGGCGAATCGGCCATCCGTCGGGTCGGCGAAGCCTTGCCACTCATGGTGTATCCGCTCGTGGCGAGTCAGGCGACGACGACCGCGGCCTATGAGCTCAAGGTGCGCGTGCGCCGGTCGGGCGCCACGGTCGACACCCATGTCGAGGCGGTGCCGTTGGAAGACATGCCGTCTCCGTCCGGCGGAAGCCTGCGCGAGTTTCGGCCGGTGCAGCTCGTGCTGCCGCTGCCTGCCGACGAGGGGGCGTTCGACGTGGGCCTCGAGCTCGTGGAGCGCGGCGGCCTGCGTTGGTCGCGGGCTGCGGCCACGCGCACCGTGCAGGTGGTCGCGATCGCCGACGCGCCGTTCGATCCGCCCGACGTGCCGTGGAACGTCGTGTATGAGCTCGATCCGGGCAGCCCCAAGCTGCTCGAGCGGCTGCGCCGTCTGCCCGGGATGGGGCTGCCATCGCTGCCGGTTCCGAGCATGACGCTCCCGAAGATGCCGAAGGCCTCCTTCGCACTTCCGAAGATGTCGCTGCCCACTGGCGCGCTGCCGGCCATGCCGTTGCCTGCGATGCCGGTGCCGAAGCTCCCGAGCGTCGCTGCAATGGTGCCACGGCTTACCGGGCTCCTTGCGGTCGGCCACTCCACGCTCGAAAGCCATGGCCTCGGCCCGATGCTCCGGCTCCCGCCCGCCGCCGATGGGCCGGCCTGGGAGGCACTGGCACTGCCGGCCGCCGAGCCGGGCCTGCCGCAGCTCGTCGAGCTGGAATATCCGCTCGAGCAGGAGATGGTGCTCGGGCTCGCGGTGCTCGAAGAGGCGGGTGGAGAGGTGCGGGCCACTACCTCGAGCGGCATCGACCTGCGGCCGCCCGTGGTCGACGACACCGGCCGCCGCGGCCGGATCGGCACGCGGCGCTTCGTATTTTGGCCGCGCACCCGCACGCCGCTGCTCGTGATCACGAACCTGTCGGCACGTTCGCCGGCCATGTTCGGCAAGGTGCGCGTGCTCGCCGGCCCTGCCACAGTGGCCGCGCGGCAGCGGCCCACCGACGGCCCGCGGCGGCTCTACGTGCACCTCGGCCGTCCCGACTTCACGGTGTTCGGGGCCGCCGAGCGTGTCGATGCGGCATCGGGCCGGGCGACGACAGACTGGGATGCCTTCCTCGGCGGCGTGCGTCGCTCGGCCGACTGGGCCGTCGCCCAGGGCGCAGCCGGCGCGCTCATCGGAGTGTATGGCGAGGGCGCCGCACTCTGGCCGACGGCTCGGACGCGCTACGCCCCGCGCTGGGACTCCGGAAGTGCGCTCGACGGCGGGCTCGATCCGGCTCCGAAAGATGTTCTCGACCTCGTCTGTCGGGTCTACGCACGGGCAGGGCTCGGGCTCGTACCGGCCGTCGTGTGCGACGGCGTCGTGCCGGAACTCGATGCGCTCGTCGCGATCGGTCAGGCCGAGGCTGCGGGGGTGGTCGCGGTCGGGCGAGACGGACGCCCCTTTGTCACCGACGGGAGCCGCAGCCCGCACTACAACGTGCTGGATCCGCGGGTGCAACGCGTGGTGGAAGGCATCGTGTCGGAGCTGGTCGGCCGGCTCCGCGAGGCGCCGGCAGTGGACGGCGTGGCGCTCGTGCTTTCGCACGACGGGTGGCTGCATTGCCCGGGCGTGGCCGCCGGGCTCGACGACGCCACGTTCGCGCGGTTCGTGGCCGACGCTGGACCGGACGTCGAGCCGCTCGCGCGGCCCGCGCTGGGCACCGGCGACGGGGGCCGCTTCGCGGCGCGGGCGGCGCTCGTGGAGGGGCCGCTCCGAGACCGCTGGCTCGCCTGGCGCGAGGGCGTGGTAGCCGCCTTTCATGCCCGCCTCGCAGAGGTCGTCGCATCCGGCCGCGAGCGCTGGAATCTCTACGTGATGCCGTCGACGCTCTTCGTGGCAGGGCGATTCGCCGAACGGTTTCGGCCGCATCTCACGGCCGAACCTCGCGATGCCGACGTGCTTCGCGAGCTCGGCCTCGATCCCGCGCGGATCACGGCGCACGGCCGCATCGTCTACGTGTCGCCCCACGTGCACGGCACGGGCGACGACGTCTGCGAGCGGGGCACCGTGCAGCAGGCAAATCGCTCACTCCCACTGCTACGGGCCGCGGCCGGGGCCGCGCGTGCAGGCGCGCTGCTGCTCGAACAGCCCTTGGATGTCGACGTTCGCGACGTCGCCGGGCATGCCTCGTTCACCGCCAAGCCGACGGCGCCGATTCCGCTCGTGGCGTTGGCCGGCGCCGCCGAGGCCCGGCGATCGCTCGCCGAGGCCTTGATTGCGATCGATGCCGAAGTGGTCTTCGACGCCGGCCTGCTGCATGCCTGTGTCGATGAAGACGATGAACGTTGCCGGCAGGCGCTCGGCATGTTGCCACAGCCGCCGCTCGGCATGGTGCCAGAGGCGCCGGCGCCGCTCGTCGTGCGGGCACGGGAGGGCGAGACCGGTGCGTGGGTGTCGATCGTCAATGCGGGCGGCACGCCCTGCCAGGCGGTCGTGGCCGCCACATCGCGGCCGACAGCCGTCGTCGATGCCGTCACGAAGGCTGCGTTGCCCGTCGCCGCGAATGGCGAGGCCACGATTCCACTCGCTCCCTGGGAAGTGCGCACCGTGCTGCTCGAGGGCGTCGATCGAATCACAGCCGTGCAGGCCGTGCACGACGCCGACCTGGGGCGGGCCGTGGGCGACCTGCTGGCCGACCTCCGGGAGCGGCGGGAAGCGCTCGAAATGCCGGCACCGCTGGCCGTGCTCGACAACCCGGCGTTCGATCTGCCCGTGCTCGAAGGGCTCGTGCCCGGCTGGGAACTCGTCGAGGCGGGCCGCGGCACGCTCCGGCCCGTGCCCGGCAAACCGTCGGCGGGCGGCAACGGCCTGGCCTTTGCGTCGGACAACGGTCTCGCGACGCTCCGGAGCAATCCGTTCACAGCCCCCGACACGGGGCGGATCAGCATCGCGATGTGGGTGCGGGCCGCCGGCACCGACGTGCAGCCCCCGCTGCGGATCGCCATCGAGGGCGTGCAGGACGATCGCGAGTTTTACCGGTTTGCGGCCGTCGGCCGAGGGCCGGGCGCGATGCCGCTGTCGGCGGCATGGTCGCAGTTCGTGCTGCAAGTCGACGATCTGCCCACCCGCGGGCTCAACGCCCTGCGGGTGCGGCTCGACCTGCTCGGGCCGGGCGCGGTGGAGATCGACGAAGTGCGGGTGTTCGATCTGGCGTTCGACGAGTCGCAGCGAGTGCGACTCTCGAAGATTCTCGCGACGGCGCAAGAACGATCCGCAGCCGGTGACCTGGGCGGCTGCCTTGCCGAGCTCGACGGCCCGTGGCCACGGTTTCTGCGGTCGCACGTGACCGCCGTACCGGCCGACGAGGCTCGGGCCTCAGGCCCGGGGGCCGAGGACGCCGATCGAGCGGAGGGCCAGTCGTCCCGCACCGGCGTCATCGACCGCATGCGCCGCTGGTGGCAGTGACGCGTGGCGTCAGCCGGCGTCGGGGGCCGGAACTGTTCTGCGGCTGCGACGGCGCGGTGCTTTCGGCGTGGCCCACTCCTTCGTGAGCTCTTCGAATACCTCGGGCGCCTCGTAGCGAACGACATTCGTGCCTTCGGGCATCGGCCCGATGAGCGACCGAAACACCGGTGCTCCGCGGAGCTCGAGGTCGGTGCTGCAGTCGTCGACACCGACCTGCAGGTGCGTGCGCAGGATCTGCTCGGGTGAGTCGAAATCGCGGATCACGATCCCGCCGTCGGTGCCACGCGTCACGATCCGCCAGGTATTCTTCTTCGCCATGCTGTGCGCTCCGCCACGTCGAGAGGGCCGTCTGGTCCGCCAGGGCTGCCCTGACCGAGAAACATCGGCACGTGGCCGATCGCGTCACGATCCAGCCGTCACGGGCCCGCCTTTTCGGCACGGCCCGTGCAACTGGACTGCCCCACGGTGCCCACGGATCAGAGCGAATGCTGGGGGGCGGCAGGGGCGGTGGACGGCGCTGCGGCGTCTGCGACCAGGCGGATGTCGAAGGGGCCGCCGATGTCATACGTCACTCCGCGCCACTGCGTGGATGTGAGTGCGAGGGCTCGAAGGATCGCGCTGCCGTAAATTGCCTGGGCCGAGAACGTGCCGCGGACAGCGTCGGCCAGCGGCGGAGCGGCGGTGTCGCGCCGTGTGCCGACCGTCTGCATCACGACGCGCTCGATCCAGAGGAAGAGCGTGGGGAGCGAGGCGAGAAACGCGATGAGGCAGCCGCCGAGTCCGGCCGCGGCGGCGGCGTCGCCCCGGGCGAGCGCGAGGCCGATGGCCAGGGCTGTCGCCATCACGGCCAGCGGCGCCGACAGCCCGAACAGGGCGACGACGGGCCAGGCTGGATGGTAGAGCCGGGCCGTGAGCAATTGCCGCGTGATCCAGGGCATGAGCGCCGCGAGCGTCACGCTCTCGCGGTTGACGGCGATGAGCGAGGGCACGAACCGCACATGCCATCCCGTGCCGGCGAGGGCGGCGGAGAGCAGCGTGTCTTCACAGAAGGCGGCCGCCCATTTGGCGCGGAGCCCGGCCGATTCGAGCAGGCTGCTGCGCACGGCAAGCGTGCCGCCCCACGGAATGCCGAAACATACCATTTGCACGAGGGCGCCGGCGTTCCATCCGGCGCGGGCCCAGGAGCCGAGCTCACGGTCGGGCGGTGCATACCAGCGATTGCCTGTGGCCACGCCGCAGCCTTCGGCATCGAGGACGGTGCCGAGAGCGCGGAGCCATGTGGGAGCCGGGACGACATCGGCATCGAGCAATGCCACCATCGCGGTGTCGTGTTCCGCACCGCAGAGCCCCTGGAGCAGGCTCGCACACTTGAGGCTCGACGTGGCCGGCCGCTGTTCGAGCGGCTCTACGACCACGCGGCACCGCGGCTTGACCGTCGCCAGCGCCGCCTCCACCTCGGCCCACGCTGGATCGTCGCGCGAGTCGACGACCACGCGCAGTTCATAGTCCGGATGGTCCTGGGCCACGGCGGCGCGGATCGTGTCGCCCAGGAATGGATCGGAGCCGCGCAGGCAGAGGATCACGCGGGCTGGCGACAGGCAGGGGGCGTCGGCCGGGGGCTGTCCGGCCCCGCGGCGGCAGATCCAGGCAAACCAGCCCACGAGCACGACCTGCGTGGCCGTGATCACGAGCAGCGAGATCATGCACACGAAGTCGAGCGTCATGCGGAGGCTCCGGTGACGACGATCTCGCCCGCCCGCGCAGGCTCGGTGGCTTCGGCAGGCAGGCGGTGACTGAGCCGACGGGCGAACGCATCGCGGAGGGCGACCGTCGTGGCGGCGTCGACGGCGCTCGGATCGGTGCGGAGCGTGAACACGAGCGCCCCGGCGTATTCGACGGCCGCCATCGCGAGGGCCGTGCCGCGGCGCAGCGGGGCGAGCGGCTCGACGGCGACGAGCCGGTGGGGGCCCACCCGCACGCAGCCGCCGCGGTGCTCAGCGACGCGCGTGAAGATCCTGCCCAGATTCGTGAACAGCGCCGTGGCCGCCGTGGAGCGATCGCCGACGAGCCGAGCGATACCTCCTGGCAGGCCACGGGCGATGGCGAGCGTGAACAGAAACGTCATCCCCAGGCCCAGCCGCTTGATCAACTGCATCTCGTCGTGGAGCGACGTGGGGAGCGTGGACGATTCGAGGTCGGCCGGCGCGCGGTCAAGAAACACCATGCTCACCACGTTCGCGGCCGGCATGTGCCGATCGGCCGGGCGGCGCATGTTCATCGGGATCGAGAGCCGCACCCTGTCGCGGGTGTGGCGCCACGTGGAGGACGGCAGCGTGTCATGGATCGCCCCCAGCAGCGCGGCTGCCGCGAGCTCGTTGAGCGAGACCCCCGCTTCGGTCGCGGCGCGCCGGAGGCTGCGGACATCGTCGGCGTCGAACTCGGCCGAGGATCGCTGCAGCCGATGCGTTCGGGTCGGCGGCTCATCGGTGGTGACGGCTGCCAGCTGCACTGGCCGATTCCGGAGAAACTTCCAGACGCCCTCCAGGCCGCGGGCCTGCGCCGGCAGCGACCGCAGCAGCTTCCAGGAGTCGAGTCCGTAGCGGCCCCGGCCGCGCAGCGAGAGTGGATCGCCGGTGTCGGCAGGCGGGCGGTCGCCGCGGAGCGTCGCATCAAGGATTGCACAGAAGTCGCCCAGGAATGTGACCGCGCCGAGTCCGTCGCAGGCGGCGTGGTGGAACTGGGCGAGGATGTCGGTCATGCCGTCCGACCGCTCGACGAGGAGCAGCCGCGCGAGCGGGCCGCGGGCCGTGTCGAGCGCGGGGATCGGCGGCAGGCCTCGAGCCCCGTCGATCACGACGACCGCGGGGCCGGCACCGGACTCCACGAACCGCGGCGTGCGGCCCGGCCGCTCGTCGATCCGCGCGGCCAGCAGCGGATGCCGGCGAAACGCTTCGGCCGCCGCCGTGGCGACGGCTGCCCCCTCGAGCGGCCCGTCGAACGTGAGCCGATAGAAAAACTCCAGCGGATGCGAGGCGGTTCCGTCGCGGAGCGCGTATTCCTCGAACGGCGTCAGGCGAAGGGGAAACGTCATACGACTGCCACCTCGCCGCTCTCTCCGCGGTCGTGCCGCGTCAGGTCGCGGACGCCGTCGGCGCCGTTGCCCGGGCCGGCCGGCGGCCGAAATCGGTTTCGATCGCGAACTGCGACATCCGCAGGAGCGTGGCGTCGTCGAGGGCCGGGCACGGAATATGGCCGGCGATGGCATCGGTATGCCGCCGATCGAAGACGGGGTCGTTGCGGAAGTAACTCTGGTAGACGTCGAGCTGGTTACGGAGATTGTCGGCAAACCACTGCTCGTCGCAGAGATCGGGGTCGTCGGGCGACGCGGCCACGGAAAACGTCTCGACGGCCTCCTGGATCACCCGGCCGACGGTGTGCATGGAGAGCGGATCGGGATGCGTGAGGTGGAATGTCCGACCGCGGGCCTCGGGCGACTGCACGGCGTGGGCGATCACCTCGGCCACCCAGTCCACAGGCACGAAGTTCTTGTGGTCGGCAAGATTCACGCCGAGCAGGGACAGCAGGGCCGAGCCGCTCGTCGAGCCCTTCACGACCCGCGTCAGCAAGGTGTGGCCCAGCCGCAGGCCGGCGAAGAAGCCGTGGTAGGTGGAGGTGTAGCCCGTCTGGGAGTCGCCCACGATGATCGAGGGCCGGTAGACGGTGGCCGAAGCGAAGCCCGCCTCGCGCACCATCTTTTCCGCTTCGCACTTGCTCGTTTCGTAGTCGTTGCCGAAGGCCTGGCCGACGTCGAGGTCGTCTTCCGCCACCGTGCCCGTCCGCAGGCCGCACACGTACGCCGTGGACACGTGGTGAAAGTGCTCGATGCCGACCTCCCGCGCGAGCGCGAGCGTGTTGGCAGTGCCGGTGACGTTCGTGAGCCAGGGCTCGGCGGCCCGGTCGTTACCCCGGAAACTCAGCGACGCGGCGTTGTTGAGCAGTTCGGAGCAGTTCCAGTGCATCCAGTGCCGGTCTTCCTCGGAGAGGCCGCACAGTGGCTGCGCGAGGTCACCCTCGAGGACGACGGGGCGGGGCAGGGCCGTGTCGAGCGCTTCCTCCCAGCGACGCACGAGGGCCTCGACGCGCGTGGCGGCCGACTTCTTGCGATCGCGGCGCACGATGAGGGCAAGGTGGCGGCCCGCCAGCAGCAGGTCGCGCACGAGGTAGGAGCCAAGGAGGCCGGTGCCGCCGGTGATGGCCAGGAAGCGCGTGGTGTCGACGGATTCGTGAGGTGCGGCGGCGTTCATGCGGCTCGGGCGGGGGCGTTTGGGGGAAGGCTCGGGAAGACTACCCCTGGGATTTGCCCCCTTCAAGGGTCGGATCGCCGCGGCGGCGAGGCACCGAACTTGAGCGGGGACGGCCTCGTCTCTACATTTGCGATGGCGATTCGGAGGGTAAGCGAATTGGCCAGCGGTCTGACTCGAAATCAGATGCCCCGCAAGGGGTTGTGGGTTCGAATCCCATGCCCTCCGCTCTGGTGAGTTGCAGGGGTTCGTAGCGCCGCCCCCGAAATCGCCGCGCCGAAACTTC
>Ga0214921_10007627_pt1 | contig 14351 bp, 10 predicted proteins | sample LL1505_MetaG_FD_177992 | JGI IMG/M metagenome (GOLD analysis project Ga0214921, IMG submission 177992) | Freshwater microbial communities from Lake Lanier, Atlanta, Georgia, United States - LL-1505 | ecosystem: Environmental > Aquatic > Freshwater > Lake | place: USA: Georgia | collected... | reverse complement strand
AGGCTGTCGAGCGCGCGGGTAATCACCGGTTTGGTGACCTTGAGCTTTTGCGCCACGCCCCGCACCGTATGCGGCGGCAATTCCAGATAGACCGTCAGCAAAATGCTGAGCTGGCGTACGGTCAGGCCGGATTCATCGAGATGAACCAGATCGAGCACGCTGTCGTGCCACAATTTCAGGGCTTGGCCGGGTCTGAGATGGAGTGACATGGGCGCTACTCGATTGTTACGCAACCGATATAGAGCACAGGCAATCGTTAATCAATGGCCATATCGGGGGTCATATCGGGCTTGCAGCAAAGCCAGAGTCAGGCGCGCCGCCTGTGGCTCGCCGCCCTCGCTGCGGCCCGGACGGGCGGACGGGGTCCAGCCGAAGATGTCGAAATGCACATAATCTTTAGCCTGCTCGCAGAAGCGGTCGAGAAACAGCGCGGCGGTGATCGAACCGGCAAAGCCGCCGCTCGACACATGGTTGATATCGGCGATTTTGGACTCCAGCATCCCGCGGTAACGGTTCCACAGCGGCAACCGCCAGACCGGATCATGCACCGCGCGTCCGGTTTGCATGATCTGTTCGGCCAAAGCATCGTTTTTGGTGTAAAACGGCGGCAGATCGGGGCCGAGTGCAACGCGGGCCGCGCCGGTCAGCGTGGCATATTGCAGGATCAGTTCCGGCTTGTCCTCATCGGCCAGTGCGAGTGCATCGGCCAGTATCAAGCGGCCTTCGGCATCGGTATTGCCGATTTCGACACTCAAACCCTTGCGGCTTGCCAGCACGTCACCGGGACGGAAGGCCGAACCCGAAATGGCATTTTCCACCGCCGGAATCAGCACGCGCAACCGCACGGGCAGATTGGCGGCCATGATCATCGACGCGGCAGCCAGCGCGGTGGCCGCACCGCCCATGTCCTTTTTCATCAGCAACATCGACGCATCGGGTTTGATGTTGAGGCCACCGGTATCAAAGGCCACGCCCTTGCCGATCAAGGTGACTTTGGGATGGTTGGCCTGTCCCCAGACCAGATCGATCAGCCGCGGTGCGCGGGTCGAGGCGCGGCCGACGGCATGGATCATCGGATAATTGGCCTCCAGCAGATCATCGCCGCGGATCACGCAGATATTGGCGCAAAACTGGTCGGCCAGCGCGCAAGCGGCATCCTCGATCTCTTGCGGGCCCATGTCATTGGCTGGCGTATTAATCAGATCACGGCCCATGAAAACGGCTTTGGCCATGGCAGAGACGGCATGTCCATCTACGCCTTCGGGCACGACAAGCTGGCGGGGCGATTGATCGGATTGTTTGTAACGGGTGAACCGGTAGGAGCCGAGCGCGAAGGCCAGCACGGCCTGTTCGGGATCGGGCCAGCCGCTGTCGAGCCGGTATTGTCCGGCAGGCAAGAGATGGGGCAGACGGCCTGCTGCAAACACTCCGTCTTCATTGGCTCCCTCGTTCAACCCAAACAGCACAGCGACGATTTTGCCTTCTGGATCGGGCAGGCAGAGGCAGCTGCCGTCTTTGCCGGTAAAGCCCTGCGCCTTGGCATAATGTTCGGCGGCGGCCCCGAACCGCGCCGCAGCCACGCTCCAGTTCTGGCTCTGAACAGCGATGACCGGAATGGCGGTGCTGTCTGATTCGAGCAAAGCAGGGTGCAAAACGGGTGTTTGAGGCGTGCGCATGGTCCATCCAATCATCATCGGTGATTCAAAGCATATTTGATCCCAAGCTCTGCCCACATGCAAATCGGACAAGGTGATCCGATAGGCGTTTTCGGCGCATTAACCCTTCATTAACGATAAATCGTCATAATTTGGCGCATGCAGGGATGGAGTCGCACCATGAATCACATTTTTAAAATGAATCACAATTTTAAAAATCATTGTTTCAGAATGGGCAGTGTAGTGCTGGTGGTCGGGCCATTGCTGGCGGGCTGCAACAGCATCGGTGACTCGATCAGCTTCAATTCCTCCAACACCCAGCCACGGGTCAGCGCCTATAATTTCGAGGATCTGAGCGACAAGGAGCGTCGCGATCTGGCCAAAGCCTATCAGGAGCGGCCGCAAAACCGCCGTCTGGCGCTTGCTTATGCCGCAAGCCTCAGGGTGACCGGCCAGAGCGCGCAGGCTGTGGCCGTGCTGGAAAAACTGACCATCCATTATCCCGAGGACAGGGAAGTGCTGTCTGCCTTCGGCAAATCGCTGATCGATGTTGGCCGCTCCAGTCAGGCCGAGGAGGTGTTGGGCAATGCCCATGCCCCCGACCAGCCGGATTGGACGATCCTGTCGGCGCAGGGCGTGGCCGCAGACCAGCAGAATGATCATGTCCGTGCCCGCAGTTTTTACAAAGCCGCTCTGGCGATCATGCCGGATGAACCGAGTATTCTGACAAACCTGGGCCTGTCCTATGCGCTGTCGGGGGACCTGACGGAGGCCGAGCAGACGCTGCGCAAAGCGGTTGCCAGCCAGCAGGCCACTGTGATGACGCGCAAAAATCTGGCGATGGTGCTGGCGCTGCGCGGCAAGCCCGCCGAGGCCAAAACCCTTGTGGCGCAAGACATGACCGTCAGGGAAGCCGATCAATTTGTCAGCCAGTTCAAACGCGGCAAATAAGGTTTTGTCCTGAACCAGAGGTTTTTTTCTGCCGAGACTTGCGTCGACGCGCATGATCCCTATAGTCCGCCTCACTTTTCGATTGGGGATGCGCCCCGGGGGGCCGCTTGGACCAGCAGCGGCTCCTGATGATGCAGAGCGATGAGTCAGGAACAAAACAATGGCCGAAAAGCGCGTCAATAAAGTCGTGCTCGCTTATTCAGGCGGGCTTGATACCTCGATTATTCTGAAATGGCTGCAAACCACCTATGGTTGCGAAGTGGTGACATTCACCGCCGACCTCGGTCAGGGTGAGGAATTGGGCCCGGCACGCGACAAGGCGTTGTTGATGGGCATCAAGCCGGAGAATATTTTCATCGAGGACGTCCGCGAGGAATTTGTCCGTGATTACGTATTCCCGATGTTCCGTGCCAATGCGCATTATGAAGGTGTCTATCTGCTCGGCACCTCGATTGCCCGTCCGCTGATCGCCAAAAAGCAGATCGAGATTGCCGAAAAGGTCGGTGCCGATGCGGTGTCGCACGGCGCAACCGGCAAGGGCAATGACCAGGTGCGGTTCGAGCTGGGCTATTATGCTTTGAAGCCCGACATCACCATCATCGCGCCGTGGCGTGAATGGGATCTGACCTCGCGCACCAAATTGCTGGAATTTGCCGAACAGAACCAGATTCCGATTGCCAAGGACAAGCGCGGCGAAGCCCCGTTCTCGGTCGATGCCAACCTGTTGCATGCCTCGTCCGAGGGCAAAGTGCTGGAAGATCCGGCGGTCGAAGTGCCCGATTATGTCTATTCGCGCACGATCGGTCCCGAAAACGCCCCCGACAAGGTCACCACCATCAGCATCGACTTTGCCAAAGGCGACGCGGTGGCCATCAATGGCGAGGCGATGTCTCCGGCCACGATTCTGGCCAAGCTCAATGCTCTGGGCAAGGACAACGGCATAGGTCGTCTCGATTTGGTCGAAAACCGCTTCGTCGGCATGAAATCGCGCGGCATGTATGAAACGCCGGGCGGAACGATTCTGGCGGTGGCGCATCGCGGGATTGAATCCATCACACTGGATCGCGGCGCGGGCCATCTCAAAGACGAGTTGATGCCGAAATATGCCGAATTGATCTATAACGGCTTCTGGTTCTCGCCCGAGCGCGAGATGTTGCAGGCTCTGATCGACCATTCGCAGGCTGCGGTGACCGGTCGCGTGACTCTGAAGCTCTATAAGGGCAATTGCTGGGTGATCGGCCGCGAAAGCCCCTATTCACTCTATGACCAGGATCTGGTGACATTCGAAGAAGGCGCTGTGGCCTATGACCACCGCGACGCACAGGGCTTTATCCGCCTCAATGCGCTGCGCTTGCGCACATTGGGCATGCGCAAACGCAAAATGGGCGTGTGACGCTTTTCCCGTTTGAATGAATTATGATCGAAAGGCAGGGCTTTGGTCCTGCCTTTTGCGGTTGGGAGCGGTTTTTGGCTGTCTCACCATTTTGGAGCAAAGGTTAAAAGCACAAACAGGCCAGAGATTGGTTGCCTTTTCCCTTAAAATCCTTTATGTGCAGCGCAATATTGACTTGGTTGCACCCGGCTTCCCATGAAGTCGGGTGTTGTCGTTCGAGAGGAAGTAAAATGGCACTGCGGAATATCGCGATCATCGCGCACGTTGACCACGGCAAGACCACGCTGGTGGATAAGCTTCTCGCCCAGTCCGGCACGTTTCGTGAAAACCAGAAAGTGGCCGAACGCGCCATGGACTCCAACGATCTGGAGCGCGAGCGCGGAATTACCATTCTGGCCAAATGCACCTCGGTGCAGTGGAAAGATACACGGATCAACATCGTCGACACTCCGGGCCATGCCGATTTCGGCGGCGAGGTCGAGCGTATCCTGAACATGGTGGACGGCGTGATCGTGCTGGTCGATGCCGCCGAAGGCCCGATGCCCCAGACCAAATTCGTGGTCGGCAAGGCCTTGAAGCTCGGTTTGAAGCCGATTGTCGCGATCAACAAGATCGACAAGCCCGAACAGCGCGCTTCCGAAGTCGTCAACGAAGTGTTCGATCTTTTTGCAGCCCTTGATGCGACCGACGAGCAGCTCGATTTCCCGATTCTCTATGGTTCGGCCAAAAACGGCTGGATGTCGGAAAGCCCCGAGGGACCCCAGACCGATCTCGGTCCGATGTTCGACTTGGTGCTGAAGCATGTCGCCCCGCCTGTGACCGAAGAAGGCGCGTTCCGCCTGTTGGGCGTGATTCTGGAAGCCAACCCCTATCTGGGCCGTATCATCACCGGCCGTATTACGTCGGGCACGGTCAAGCCAAATCAGGCGTTCAAGGTGCTGGGTGCCGATGGCATACAGATCGAACAGGGACGCATTTCCAAAGTACTCGGTTTCCGTGGTCTCGAGCGGGTTCCGGTCGAAGAAGCTGTCGCCGGGGACATCGTTGCCATTGCCGGTATGGTGAAAGGCACCGTGGCCGATACATTCTGCGACATGTCGGTCGAAGCGCCGCTGCCGGCCCATCCGATTGATCCGCCAACCGTGACCATGCAGTTCCGCGTCAATGATTCGCCGCTGGCAGGCACCGAAGGCGACAAGGTCACCAGCCGCATGATCCGCGACCGCTTGATGAAGGAAGCCGAAGGCAATATCGCGCTGAAAATCAGCGAATCCGCCGACAAGGATTCGTTCGAAGTGGCAGGCCGCGGTGAATTGCAGCTGGCCATTCTGATCGAACAGATGCGCCGCGAAGGTTTCGAACTGGCCGTGTCGCGTCCGAAAGTGGTGCTGTCACGCGACGAAGCGACCAACCAGATGCTGGAGCCGGTCGAAGAAGTCGTGATCGACGTGGATGAAGAACATTCCGGTGTTGTCGTGCAGAAAATGTCCGAACGTCGCGCCGAAATGATCGAAATGCGTCCTTCGGGCGGCAATCGCCTGCGTCTGGTGTTTTACGCCCCGACCCGTGGTCTGATCGGCTATCTCGGCGAATTGCTGACCGATACCCGTGGCACCGCGATCATGAACCGCTTGTTCCATGCCTATTCACCTTACAAGGGCGATATCCAGGGCCGCCGCAACGGTGTGTTGATTTCCAATGAATCGGGTGAAGCCGTGGCCTATGCGCTGTGGAACCTCGAAGACCGCGGCCCGATGATGATCGAGCCCGGCTGGAAGGTCTATCAGGGTATGATCGTCGGCGAGCATAACCGCGAAAACGATCTTGAAATCAACGTGTTGAAGGGCAAGAAGCTGACCAACGTCCGCGCTGCCGGCAAGGACGAGGCCGTGCGCCTGACCCCGCCGATCCGCATGACTTTGGAAAAATCGCTGGCCTATATCCAGGATGACGAATTGGTGGAAGTGACACCGAAGTCGATCCGTTTGCGCAAGATCCATCTTGATCCGAACGACCGCAAGCGGGCCGAACGCTCACCCAAGGATTCCGCTGCTTAAGGCAATTGTCGGGCAAGCCCGAGGGCTTGCGACAGATGATTGATCAAAGCGGGGGTTTGCGGACCACCACATAAAGCAAGGCGGGTCGGGATACCGATCCGCCTTTTTCCGTCAAAGGCCTTGTTCAGCGCCGGATGGCGCAACAAGGCGGTGCCCATATCCTCGGCTGTCGGCGAGGAATCGGTGACAAGCAGCACGTCCGGCCTGTCGGCCAGCACGCGTTCGAGCGTGACAAATCCGCCTTGTGCGAGCCCCAACCGATCGGCGTGGTTGCCCAAGCCCCATTGCCGGACCAGATCGGCCACAAGACCCTGCGTGCCCGGAGCATAGAGCCGCCGCTCGATCTCCAGCACGCTGAATGGGGTGTTGACGGGGGTAACGCGGGCCATGGCCTCGTCAATCCGGTTGATCAGCTGCTGCCCGCGTCCGCTCTGGCCCAGACGGCCGGCAAGCTGGCGGATTTGCGCCTTGCCGGCCTCCAGACTGGTCCAGCCCCCCAATGTCATGACCTCGATCCGGTGACCGGCGAGGATTTGGCGGGTCAGACGGTGCTCGTAAGGGGCGGCCAGCACCAGATCGGGGCGCAGTTGCATCAGGGTTTCGCTGCGCGGTTTGATGGTGCGGAAGGCCAGCGCCTCATGCGCCATATCCGACAACAAGGGATCACGCGCCAAAGGCGACAAAGCCACAATCTGGTCGGGATCGGCAAGAGCCAGCAACAGCTGGTCGGTGCAGAGATTGAGCGAGATCACCTGTTTTGCAGGAACAGATTGGGCGGCAAGCGGGACTGCTATGATCGAAACGGTCCAAGTTGCCAGCAAAATCAGGCTAAGCCGAAAGAGTCGGGTAAATCGGATGCGCATCATCTTGCACCTATAGACTGGTTCGCGTAGCGTCGAAACTGCGTTGGTGTCCCGATGAGGGATGAAACGGGAATGTGGTGCGAGGTGGTTCATCCATCTTTATGCCACAGCTGCCCCCGCAACTGTAAGCGGTTTGCTTCTTCCGAATGCCACTGGTTTTGACCGGGAAGGCGGAAAGAGGCTGATACCGCGAGCCAGGAGACCGGCCAACGTTGAACGTAACCCCTAGCACCGTCGGCGGGACGGTTGGAGGAAGCTATGAACGTGCCCGAACGGCACCGAGCCCTAGTTGCCGGTGCGCTCTCTGTGCTGTGTCTGACAGCCATTTGTTCCCGATCCTCGGATCTTCATGCCGAAATAGCGGTATTGACCGGCAAAGAGATTGTCGTGACGCCGTTTCGTACCGAAATGGAAATCAGCCGCTCGGGTTCGGCGGTCACCATCATCCGTGCCGACGAAATCCAGAAATGGGGCGCGCAAACGCTGGCCGATGTCATGCGTTCGGTGCCCGGTGTCTCCATCACCCAGAATGGCGGCCCCGCAGGGCTTGCGACTTTACGGTTGCGCGGGGCCGAAGCGCGCCATTCCATGGTGATGATCGACGGCATCCGCATCGGTGATCCGGCATCGACCGGCGGCGAGTTCGATTTCAGCGCGGTGGCGGCCAATGATATCGAGCGGATCGAGATTTTGCGCGGCCCGCAATCGGCGCTTTACGGCTCCGAGGCGATGGGCGGCGTGGTCAATATCATCACCCGCAAGGGCAAGCGCGATCCCAAAGCCAGCCTGACGATGGAAGGCGGCTCTTACGGGGCGCGCAGTTTCACCGGTTCGGTCAGCGGCGGCACGCGCGATGTCGATTATGCCATTTCTGCCAGCGGTTTCGCCAATGACGGCTTTTCATCCTATGGCCACAATATTCCGCGCATCACCCGCAATCTCGCGGCGCCGCTCGAACATGACTCCGCCCAGAAAGCCAGCTTTTCGGCGCGGGTCGGCTGGCAGCCGCAACAGGATCTGCGCTTCGATTTCGGTATGATCTCGATGCTGAACAACAATCATTATGATCTGTCGTCGGACGATGATCCGTTCAACCGCACCCGCAACCACACCACGCAGGTCTGGAGCAAGGCGACGCTTGATCTGCTGGATGGCCGGTTGCGCTCCTCCGCCAAAGTCTTTGCCAACAGGACCGACAGGCATGCGGGCACTGTCGGTGCTTTCGATCCGAATTATCTGTCTTATGGTCCCAATTCGCTCGATTATCGCGGGGATCGTTACGGGATCGAGCTGCAGAATGATCTCAAGCTCGGTTCCTATGGCCTGCTGATTTTCGGGGTGGCAAGCGAGGCCGAGACGGCGTTTTCGACCAATCAGGCTTTGCCGCGCGGCTCGTCCGTCCGCTATGTGACAGGGGATGCCAGCCAGAGCACGCAATCGGCCTATGTGATGCATCAATTGCCACTGGGCGAGCGGTTGAGCCTGTCGCTTGGCGGCCGCATCGATTATACCGATCCCAACCGGTTTGCGACATGGCGGGCGACAGCCGCCTATGCGATCAACGAGACCGGCACCAAATTGCGCAGCAGCATCGGGACAGGTGCCAAATCTCCCTCGCTCTATCAGCGTTTCAGCGAATATGGCTCGCTGGCCTTGCGGCCCGAGGACAATATCGGCTTCGATATCGGGATTGATCAGGATTTTTTCGACAAGCGCGTGCAATCGAGCACCACGGCGTTTGAAACCCGATACCAGAACTTGATCAATTTTGGTTCCAACAGTGCCTGCACAGCCAATCAAAACACCAATTTGGGTGGCTGTTATTTCAACGTCGATCAGGCCAGAAGCCGTGGCGTCGAACAGGCGTTGGTTTTTGCACTGGTCCCCGATCTGTGGCGGGTGAGGGCCTCCTATACCTTCATGCTGGCCGAGGATCAGGCTACCCATACGGCTTTGTTGCGGCGGCCACAGCATCAGGCCATGGCCTCGCTGACCTATCTCGGTTTCCACAGGATCGAAATCGAGCCGCGGCTGAGTTTTGTCGGGCATCGGATCGATATCTATTATGATGATGCGACATTCACGAGCACGCGGGTGGCACTGGCGCCCTATGCCAAGCTGGATCTGCTGGCCTCTTATAAATTCGATGCCACCTATATGGCCTATATCCGCGCCGAAAACCTGACCAATGCCCATTACGAGGATAACCGGGGCTTCGGCACGGCTGGCCGCTCGGTCTATGTCGGTCTGCGCGCCTCATGGTAACAGGCCAACCCCGCGCCGATCAGGCCCGTCTTTCGCCACACCGGCGATTGGCGGGTCTTTATGCGGTGCTGGTTGTGATGCTGTGCGCCTCGTTGCTGACAGGCGCGGTGCCGCTGTCTCTCGCGCAAAGCCTTGCGGGACTGTGGAGCGGGGATGATCTGGCCGCCACCATCATGCGCGAGATCAGACTGCCGCGCACGCTGCTGGCATTGTTTGTCGGCGGGATTTTGGGAATCTCGGGCGCGGCCTTGCAAGGTTTGATGCGCAATCCGCTGGCTGATCCGACAGTGTTCGGCGCACCGCAATCCGCTGCTTTCGGCGCGGTGCTGGTGCTGTATAGCGGCATGGCGGGGGCTTTGTCGGTTGTTTTGCCGCTGGCGGCGATTGGCGTGGCCTTGCTGTCGTTTGGGGTTTTGATGCGGATTGTCGGCCGCGAAGCCTCGGTGGTGGCCCTGATTCTGGCCGGTCTGGCGATCGGCACGCTGGCGGGCGCGGCCACATCGATCGTCATTGCCCTGTCGCCCAATCCGTTTGCGGTGACGGAAATCGTGTTCTGGATAATGGGCTCGTTCGAGGACCGCTCGCTGCTGCATGTCGGCCTGTCCGTGCCTTTTATCCTTGCGGCGATGGGCCTGTTGCTCTCGCAGGGCAATGGCTATCGCGCGCTGGTCTTGGGCGAGGACAGCGCAACCAGTCTGGGTATCAATGTCTCCCGTTTGCGGTGGATGACGCTTGCCTCGGTGGCGATGGGTGTGGGGGCCGCGGTGGCGGTGTCGGGGGCCATCGGCTTTGTCGGTCTGATCGCACCCCATTGCGCCCGCTTGCTGGTGGGGGCCGATCCCAAGCGGATTTTATGGCCGTCTTTGCTGTCGGGCAGTCTGTTGATGCTGATGGCCGATGTGCTGGTGCGGCTGGTTCCGGCGCAGACGGAATTGCGGGTGGGGGCCGTCACGGCCTTGCTGGGTGTGCCGCTGTTTGTTGCCGCCATACGCCGTCATCGCGGCCTGTTTGCTGAGGGCGCGGCATGACAAGCACCACGCTTCACGCCGAACAAGTCTCACTCGATCTCGGTGGCCGGACGGTGTTGCATGCGGTCGATCTGGCTTTTGCTCCTGCCTGCCTGCATGCGATGGTGGGACCGAACGGGGCCGGAAAATCCAGTCTGATGCGGATTCTGGCACAGGTGCTGGCCCCGTCTTCGGGTCGCGTGCTGATGAATGGCCGGCCTTTGGCCGGTCTGTCTGCCAACCAGCGCGCCCGCATGGTGGCCTATCTGCCGCAAGACCGTCAGGCGGTTTGGCCGATGCCGGTGCGCGAACTGGTGATGCTGGGGCGCATGCCGCACGGGGCCACGGTCGAGCGGGCCACCCGACAGGATTGTCAGGCGGTGGATCAGGCACTTGAGCGCACCAAAGTGTCCGGTCTGGCGCATCGCTGCATCGCACAAATCTCGGGCGGCGAGAAGGCGCGGGTGTTGCTGGCCCGTGCTCTGGCCACGCAAGCCCCGGTTTTACTGGTCGACGAGCCGATTGCCGCGCTTGATCCGCATCATCAGTGGTTGATGATGGAATTGCTGCAACAAGAGGCGCAAGCGGGCTGTCTTGTGATTGCGGTGCTGCATGATCTGTCTCTTGCCGCACGCTTTGCCGACAGGATCGTGATGCTCGATCAGGGCAGAGTGGTTGTCCAAGGTGATTCTGTGACCGTTTTGACGGCGCAACGTCTGGCCGATGTGTTTGGTATTGCCGTCACTCTCGAACAGGACAAACATGGTTTGCGCCTTGTCCAGACCGGACTTGTACCCTGATTTTGCATAATTGTTGCAGACCCCGTTGCATAAAGTTGCAAAAAAGGGTTCGATACGGGTATGAGCCAGAGTGCTTATGCTTGACGATCATGCCTGTGATCACATGAGGGGATAATCCATGTCACATTTTCGAAAAACCGGTTTGGCAGCTTTGAGCTTTGCTCTGCTGCTCGGTGCCAGTGCCGTTTCGGCCAAAACACTTGTTTACTGCTCGGAAGGGTCGCCGGAGAATTTTACGCCGGCTTTGAACACCACCGGCACCAGTTTCGATGCTGCCCGCCCCGTTTACAACCAGCTGGTTGAATTCGAGCGTGGCTCGACCAAAGTTGTTCCTGCCCTCGCCGAAAGCTGGACAACCTCGCCTGACGGCCTCGAAATCACCTTCAAGCTCCGCAAGGGCGTGAAGTGGCACTCTGTCACCAGTTTCAAGCCGACCCGCGAGATGAACGCCGATGACGTGCTGTTCTCGTTCGAGCGCCAGTCCAAGCCCGATCATCCCTATGCCAAGATTTCCGGCGGAAAATATGACTATTTCGCCGATATGGGCATGACCAAGCTGATCAAAAGCCTTGTTAAAAAGGACGATTACACCATCGTCATGACCTTGAGCGAGCCAAATGCACCGATCCTTGCCAATCTGGCGATGGATTTTGCCTCGATCCATTCGGCAGAATATGCCGATGCTTTGCTGAAATCCGGCAAGCCCGAGCAGTTCGACCAGGTGCCGGTCGGCACGGGTCCGTTCTCCTTCATCACCTATCAGAAAGATGCGGTGATCCGCTTCAAGGCGAACAAGGAATTCTGGGGTGAAAAGGCGCTGATCGACGATCTGGTCTATGCGATTACACCGGATCCGACCGCCCGTTATTCCAAGCTGAAGGCCAATGAGTGCCAGTTCGCGGCCTATCCGCGTCCGGCCGATCTGGCTGAAATGCAGAAGGATCCGAGCCTGAAAGTGATCAGCCAGTCCGGCCTCAACATCGCTTACTGGGCGTTCAACGTCACCAAGAAGCCGTTTGACGACAAGCGCGTCCGTCAGGCCATGAATATGGCGATCGACAAGGCCGCCATCATGCGCGACGTCTATCTCGGTGCGGGCACGGCAGCGATCAACTTCATTCCGCCGACCCTGTGGTCCTACAACACGGCTGTGAAGGATTATCCCTACGATCCCGCCAAGGCACAGGCTTTGCTGAAGGAAGCCGGTGTGACCGCGCCGCTCGAAATCGATCTGTGGTATATGCCCGTTCAGCGTCCCTATAACCCGAATGCCAAGCGGATTGCCGAAATGATGCAGGCCGATCTGGCCAAAGTCGGCGTCAATGCCAAACTGGTTACCTATGAATGGGGTGAATACCGCAAGCGCGCCCAGCAGGGCGAGCCAACCACGGTGCAGCTCGGCTGGACCGGTGACAATGGCGATCCCGACAACTTCTTCTTCCTGCGCGGTTGTGCGGCGGCCCGTCCGGGTGGCCAGAACATCTCCAAATGGTGCAATGAAGAATTCGATGTGCGTCTGAAGAAGGCCGCAACACTGACCGATCCGAAAGAGCGCACCAAGCTCTATGAGGAAATGCAGGTCATCATGAAGGAAGATGCTCCCGACATGACCATCGCACATTCCATCGTGTTCGAAGTGATGCGCAAGGAAGTCGAAGGCTATAAGCAGAGCCCGCTCGGCGGCCATAAATTCATCGGTGTCGATATCAAATAACACCGTTTGACGGTTGCATTGAAAACCGGAAGGCCCCAAATGGCTTTCCGGTTTTTTCCTTTAAGATTTTCAAGGGTTTAGGATTTCCATGCTGCGGTTTCTGCTGAAACGTCTGGCGCTGACAATTCCCACTTTTGTGGCCCTGATGTTTGTGACCTTTGTGGCGATCCGGATGGTGCCGGGTGATCCGGTCGAGGTGCGTACCGGCGAGCGCGGGATTTCACCCGAACGTCTGGCGCAGTTCCGCCATGAATTGGGTCTGGACCAGCCGGTCTGGAAACAGTTTACCGATTATGCCTGGGGCTTGTTGCACGGCGATTTCGGCACTTCGGTGGTGACCAACGAGCGTGTGCTGACCGAATTTGTGCAACTCTTTCCCGCCACGCTGGAGCTGGCGTTTTTCGCGATGGTGTTTGCAATTCTGATCGGGATACCGGCCGGGGTGATTGCGGCGCTCAAGCGCGGATCGATTTTCGATCAAACCCTGATGGGCCTGTCGCTGACCGGCTTTTCGATGCCGATTTTCTGGTGGGGTCTGTTGCTGATCATGCTGGTGTCCGAACGCTTGGGCTGGACGCCGGTGTCGGGTCGCATTGACCTGATCAAATTCTATTTCGAGCCCGTGACGGGCTTCATGCTGATCGACGCGCTGTTGTCGGATCAGGCGGGTGCGTTCAAATCGGCCTTTCACCATCTGATGCTGCCGATGATCGTGTTGGGCACCGTGCCGCTGGCAACCCTGGCGCGGATGACCCGTTCCTCGATGCTGGAAGTGCTGAGCGAGGATTATGTCCGCACCGCCTATGCCAAGGGCCTGTCGCCGTTTCGGGTGATCGGGCTGCATGCGCTGCGCAATGCGCTGATCCCTGTGGTCACCATTATCGGTTTGCAGATCGGCTCGCTGATGGCGGGTGCGGTGCTGACCGAGACGATTTTCTCGTGGCCCGGGGTCGGCAAATGGCTGATTGAATCGATCGGTCGCCGCGATTATCCGGCCTTGCAGGGCGGTATTCTGCTGATTTCGTCGATTGTGATTGTCGTCAATCTGACGGTCGACATGCTGTATGGTTTTATCAATCCGAGGATCCGTCATGGCCAGTGATCCGCAAGCTCAAGCCGGCGCTGTCGAAGCAGTTCAGGCTCCGCCGTCTCCTTTGGCCGCTTTCTGGGCTTCTTTTTGTGAAAACCGCGGTGCGGTGATGGGCTTGGCTTTGCTGAGTCTGATCATATTTGTCGCGGTGTTTGCCGAATTTGTGTCGCCTTATTCGCCGATCGAACAATTCCGCGATTTCACCAAATTGCCGCCGGTCTGGGTCGAAGGCGGCAACTGGAATTATCTGTTGGGCACCGATGCTTTGGGCCGCGATACGCTGACGCGGCTGATTTTCGGTGCGCGGGTCTCGCTGTTTATCGGCCTGACGGTGATGGTGGTGTCGGTCATCATCGGGGTTGCCCTCGGTCTGGCAGCCGCCGCGATGGGTGGCATTGTCGACGTCATGATCATGCGGGTGATGGATTTGATCCTGTCTGTGCCGGGTCTGGTGCTCGCGATTTTGATTGTGGCGGTGATGGGCCCGAGCCTGACCAATACGATTGTGGCGGTGACGGCGGTGTTTCTACCCCGCTATGTGCGGCTGGTGCGCGCT
>Ga0214921_10007626_pt1 | contig 14353 bp, 12 predicted proteins | sample LL1505_MetaG_FD_177992 | JGI IMG/M metagenome (GOLD analysis project Ga0214921, IMG submission 177992) | Freshwater microbial communities from Lake Lanier, Atlanta, Georgia, United States - LL-1505 | ecosystem: Environmental > Aquatic > Freshwater > Lake | place: USA: Georgia | collected... | reverse complement strand
ATTAACGCAAGTCTCAAAAAATTTGATCCCAATCAAATAGTCTTTATTGAAGCAGAAAGTAAAAAAGTGGGTAGTTTGCAGGTCCCTGATACCCTCATCGAAGCCATTCGATCTAGTCCTTGTATTCGCCTTGAAGCAAGTATGGATGCACGTGTGACATTTCTTGAGGAAGACTATCGTTGCCTCATTGAGGAACCATCTTTCTTATTAGAAAAACTTCAACATCTTAAAGCTCTTGTGGGTCAAGAACAGTTGAATTTTTGGAATGAATTAATTGCACAGGAAGATTGGCGATCGTTGATTCGTTCACTCCTCGAGATTCACTATGATCGTCTATACGACCGATCACAATTACGTAATTTTGAAAATTATGAAAAAGCGCCTTTGATTCAGACAGATGATCTTTCAAAGGCCGGCATCCAACACATCGCCAGCCAAATTCAACGCATAGTGAATCAGTCCAAATAGATTTGGAAGATTCCTTGTGTCCCATTGCGCTGCAAACCTCGATCAGCCATTTTTTCAAATAAGGATTTAGCAAGTGCTAAACCTGGTAAGTTCAGATGCATTTGCTCCGCCTCAGCTAAAGCAATCTTCAGATCTTTAATCAAATGCTCTACGTAAAAACCAGGGGCATAATCGCCCACAATCATTTTGGCACCTAAAACATTGAGCTGAAATCCAGAAGCCGCTCCACCACCAATAGACTGTAATACAACTGCGGGATCAAGACCAACTTTTTTGGCATACGATAAGCCTTCGGCTACCCCCATAATGGTAGATGCAATCACAATCTGATTACACATTTTGGTATGCTGCCCCATGCCAACATCGCCTTGCAAAATAATACTTGTTCCCAACTTTTGCAAAATAGGTAAAACGTGGTCAAAAACTGCTTGATCACCACCCACCATAATGGTTAATTTGGCATCTCTTGCACCAATATCTCCACCTGAAACAGGAGCGTCAAGTGTGGCTAAACCCTTTTTTGCAGCTTCTACTGCAATTTTTCTCGCTAGCGAAGGACTTGAGGTCGTCATATCCACTAAAACGGCATTATTTGCAGAAGCAATAATGCCGTTCTTACCAAAGTAAACTTCTTCAACATCCGATGGATAGCCGACCATAGTAATGATCATGTTCGAATGCGCAGCAACTTCTCCTGGAGTATCAAACCATTTTGCGCCTTTTGCAACAAGACTATCCGTTTTGGATTTAGTACGGTTGTAAACATTGACTTGATAACCTGCAGCCAACAAGTGGCCAGCCATGCTTTGACCCATGATTCCTAAACCAATAAAGCCAATATTTTTAATCGGAGTTAAACCAGTCATCACTATCCTTTAATAAAATTTTAAACTACGCATTTTCAACATTTTTAGAGACTTACATATTGATCTAATTATTTCATATTGGTTTAAAATGGGCTTATGATACTCTTTAATTCATTTGATTGAATCAATGAATAATCAGAATGAAATTCAGAATTCAAATTAATTTATATTCTTATGAAATTAAAAATATCCATCCTATTAATTTTCACTCTACTAATGACACCATTAGTATTATATAAATTTCATTTAATCGACCTCAATCTATTAAAACATAATGTTCCTAATCCAGAATTGAAGGATGATTTAGACTCTAAAACTCAATCTAAGGTGAGTTCAGAGGAAGCTAAGTTGGAACTTTTAAAGTTTCTGGAAAAAAATAATAGGGATCTACCTTTTGTGGAGCTTGCTCCCATTTTTGTTAATTTACCAGCAGAAAATAATCGTGGCGGTGAAAGAAGCGTTGAAGTAGTAATTATCGTTCAGGTCAAAAATAGTTCTCTAGAGGGTGACCTAGAAAATAATAAACATTTGGTAAGGGACAAAATCACTTCTACTCTCTCTTTAAGAAATGCGAAAGAATTACTTGATTTGTCCTCCAGAGAAATTGTTGCTTCAGAAATTACTTTAGTTCTTAATTCAATTTTTGAACCAGAACTTACACAAGCTTTTATCACATTTCGAAAAGATGATTTGAGTCACTTGAAAAATATTGTACGGCTTCAAAATGTGGGTGTCTTACCAGAGGACATTACTTCAAATATAACTCCTACAATGATTCAAATGGGCAAAGGGCTTACTGCTGACTCTTTGCCTATTCATCATGTTTTATTTAAACAATTTAAAGTTAATTAAGTATTTATTCCATACATTTACTTCATCACTTACTGAAGTCTATCTAAGGAGTGCTCCTCATTTTTTCTGCTCCAACACCACTTTCACCCCACAATCGTGGTGCAACACTCTCCAAATCCAATTCTGACCTGTCCTTCTTTTTCACAATACGCTTTAAAAATAACAGTATCCCCGTTTTCTAAAAAACTTCGTTTTTCACCTTGACTTAATTCAATAGGATTTTTTCCTCCTAGCGTTAACTCGAGCAAAGATCCAACCTCTTGTGGCATTGGTCCCGATAGAGTTCCAGTACCCATTAAATCACCAGCATTCAAATTACAGCCATTACTCGTATGATGCGTAATAAGTTGGGCAATAGACCAATAGGCTGCTTTAGAAAACTCTGAAGTAACAATTCTCTCTGCAGGTATTTTTTTTTCTTTCATCAACTCAGTCTGTAAATATATTTCTAAATGAATTTCTATTCCCCCATTCGATTGATTATTTAAACTATTGAGATATGCAAGTGGTTGAGGAAAATCATGGGTCCTTATCCATGGTTTTCTAAAAGGTTCAAGAGCGTGTCGTGTCACAATCCATGGGGAAATACTCGTAGCAAAGTTTTTTGCTAAAAAGGGTCCTAAAGGCATAGCCTCCCATGCTTGGATATCCCTTGCAGACCAATCATTTAGAATACACATCCCAAAAAAATGTTCCTCAGCCTCATCGAGAGGAATTGGAGTTCCTTGTTGATTTGATTTTCCAATAAAAATTCCAAGCTCTAACTCATAATCTAATCGACGTGTTGATTGAAAATATGGTGGCTTACCCTCGCTAGCCCGGGTTTGTCCAACGGGTCTTTTTATACTTACTCCTGATGGAATAATTGAAGATGACCTTCCGTGATAGCCTACTGGAATCCAATGATAATTTGGCGCTAAAGGTTGCTCTGGTCGCAACATTGCACCCACATTGGATGCATGATGAATACCGGCATAAAAATCTGTAAAGTCTGGTATTGCACATGGTAAATGCATTTTTACTTCAGCCTGATGAATCATGATTGGCTCTAAGATACCCTGACTCTTACTATTTTTTCCTAAAAGATCATTTAAAAATTCACGAAATAATAGATGTTCATAGTTTGATATTGCCATGAATTCATTCATTTTCAAATCATCTAAGAGTTCAAAACTATTTTTGAGATGATCAGGAATATCAATTAATTTTGACAAATCAGTAAGAGGTAATATGTGACCACCAATAGCTACGCCTATTTTTTTTCGAGCTAATGGATCTTGCGATGCATGAAAACAACCATATGGAAGATTCTCTATCGGAAAATCACATGACTGTATATTCGCGCTAGTTACCCAACTACCAATTGTCTGTTGATTCATATTTTCTCTTTACAAAAATTTTTTACATCTGATGCATGATAACAAGGTTGAATCCTTGATTGTCTAAACAAACTTGGGGAAAATGAGTCTGTAACTATTTATTTTTATTATTCACTTTGTGGGACCAAATAACTCCACTAGAGTAAAGCGCCTCAATTTGACTTTCTGTTAACCCAATTTGTTTCAAGATGACTTCATTATCTTGTCCAATTTCAGGTGCGGTTCTCTGCAGTTTCCCCGGTGTCCTAGATAATTTTGGCACAATTCCTGGAACGAGTAACTCGCTTCCATCGGAATCCTTTTGGGAAATAATCATCTCCCGAGCCCGAAAATGTGGGTCACTCGCGATATCTGCTGCAGTATATATTTTTCCTGCCGGAACTTTGGCTTTCTCTAAAGTTTGTAAAACATCATCTACACTGTGCAAAATCGTCCATTCTCCGATCACCTGATCGATCGTAGAGATATGCTTAACTCTTCCCGTATTATCGCTATATGCAGGATTGGCGGCCATCTCCGGCTTCCCAATCTCTATCATTAAACGCTTAAAGATACTATCCCCGTTACCGGCAATCAGGACATAACCACCATCCTTACATAAATAGGCATTTGATGGGGCAATGCCAGGTAATGCACTGCCAGCAGCTTGCCGAACTTCACCAAATGCACTATATTCCGGCAATAAGCTCTCCATACAATTAAATACGGCTTCATATAGGCCAATGTCGATGATTTGACCTAAGCCACTCTGATTACGTTCATGCAGGGCTAATAAAATACCAATCACCCCATGGAGTGCTGCTAAAGTATCGCCAATACTCACGCCCACTCTGACTGGAACTCTCCCAGGTTCAGCGGTCAAATGCCTAAGTCCCCCCATCGCCTCTGCAACAACACCAAACCCTGGTCTATCTCGATAAGGTCCTGTTTGACCATATCCACTAATACGTAAAATAATTAATCGTGGATTTAGAGTGAGTAAGTCATTTGGATCAAGCTCCCACTCCTCTAAAGTTCCAGGGCGAAAATTTTCAATCATGATGTCACATTCCGCAACCAATAACCGAATTAACTCTTGAGCTTTTGAGCTCTTCAAATCTAATGAAATGGATTTCTTATTGCGTGATTGCACTTGCCACCAAACCGATGTTCCGTTTTTTAATAATCGCCACTTACGAAGCGCATCACCAGTGACAGGGGTTTCAACTTTTATCACATCAGCACCGAAATCCGCCAAAGTTTTACCCGCAAAAGGGCCGGCAATTAACTGTCCCATTTCTAAAACTTTTATGCCTTTCAAACAACTCACAGTAACTCCCTAAATGATTAAATTTATATTGCTAAAATAAAGTTTTTTAAACCAATTAAAAATAGCTTTATTCTTAATAGAACTGATTATGTAATAATAATTTACTTTTACATTCGTTCAATCAAGGGGTAATTGAAATGTCGATCAAACCATCCATTTTGTATATATTTTTGTGCTCTTTTCTATTTTCAGCCATAGCAAGTCAAGCAGAAACTTTCCCAGATCGTCCGATTTCTTTGATTGTGCCAAACCCTCCTGGAGGAGTTGTTGATACTTCGGCTAGATTAGTTGGCGATCCACTAAGTCAATTATTACGACAACCCGTTGTGATAGAAAATAAAGCTGGGGGCAGTGGTAACATAGCTTATCAGCATGTAGCGAAAGGCGCAAAGGACGGATATTCCATTCTCGTGTCATATTCCGGATACCATATCGCTAATCCTATTTTGCAAGACAAACTTCCATGGAGTGTAAAAGATTTAACTCCTGTGGGTTTAATTACCATTGCAACTAATGTAATTACTGTTCACCCATCCATTCCAGCTAATAATTTAAAAGAATTGATTGCATATGCCAAAGCAAATCCTGGTAAATTAAATTACGCCTCTCAAGGCAATGGCTCTGTCTCCCATATTGGTACAGAAATCTTTAAACAACAAACTGGGGTTGATATGGTTCATGTTCCCTACAAAGGATCTGGCGCAGCTATTCAAGATGTCTTGGCCGGCCAAGTCCAAGTGTTTATTACGACCCCACCTTCTGTGATTGGCCATATTCAAACTGGAAAACTAAAAGCTCTCGCAGTAACTGGTAAAACGCGTCACCCGCTTATGCCAAATGTTCCCACCGTTGCAGAAGCGGGCTTACCAGGTTTCCAATTGGAATCCTGGGTTGCTCTGTATGTTGCATCTGGCACTCCAGTAACGATTGTTGATAAATTAAGTAATAGCCTAAAAGCTATCTTAGAACTACCTGATGTCAAACAAAGAGCTGATGCTGCTGGTGTAGAACTCCGCTATTTACCTCCTAATGAAATGACAAAGTTACTCAATCAAGATATTAGCTCTTGGTCTAAAGCAATTAAATCGGCAAATATAAAACTGGATTAATTTTTTTTGGGAATTGCTCAGCAGCTATCTTTAACTGCAAGTACCCACAATGAGGTTAATTCTTGGGACCTAGCAAAATACAAAGGGTCATCCCTTTTGTATATTTTAGAATGATTCGCTTTTGTTTGTATCTGCTCAACCACATTTAATCCTGCAACATCAATCCACTCAAGAAGGGTTTCACGCTTTCTTAGGCCTAAATGTTCTGCCAAATCAGACAAAATTAACCAAGCTTGTCCTTGTTGCTCTAGATGCAAAGGTAATTGCTTTAAAAATTCTTTTAAAAATTCTGAATCAGGATCATAAATCGCATTTTCTATACTTGAAGTTGGTTGAGCAGGTAACCAAGGGGGATTACAAACCACCAAATCGGCTTTTGCCTGCGGAAATAGATGGGTCTGCACAACTTCAATCGTCTTTTGTAGTTTTAAGGCATTGATATTATCTTTTGCACAAGCAATCGCTCGAGGATCAATATCAGTTGCAATAATTCTAGAAACACCGCGTTGAGCGAGTAATACTGAAAGCACTCCCGTGCCAGTGCCGATATCAAAAGCTAAATTGAGCTTTGGAGGAAATTTAGTTTTCTTTACCAACTCTAAATACTCACCTCTAATTGGTGAAAAAACACCAAAGTGTGGAATGATGCGTTCATGGATTGCTGGAATCAATACTTTTTTCTTCCGCCATTCATGAGCACTAACCATAGCTAATAATTGCTTAAAAGGCATCACTAACGGTTCCTGAATATCGCCTAATACTTCTTTACATGCAAGGGATACATCTTGTGCACGCCTAAGTTCGATCACAAAATCTTGATTTAAAGAAATAAGTATTTGACCTAATATCTGAGCTTTTTGACCTTGTTGCCGACGATGTTCAGCGAAAATCTCTGGGGGACTAGTAAGCTTTTTTTGAGATCCAATTCTTGGGGGCTTTTCTAATCTTCTTGATATGGCTTGCAGTAAATTTCTGCCATTTTGATAATCCCCATTCCACAAAAGTCCAATCTTTTGACGAGCAAATTCAATTGCTTGCTTTACAGTGATCGTATCATCAATCAAAAGTATTTTTTCTGGCACAGGTAAACCAGCCTCGGAGTACCATGAACTTTTATATCTTTTAGATAAGTGTTCCCATTCAATACTTGGGTAGCAGGGCATCATTCATTACTCTTCTTAACGACAACTATTGCAGTATATGCTTATTTTTCTTATCTTCACTGTAAATCATGTTGAAGATTCCCAATAAATCTTATTTAAAAAACTCAAAATTTGAAGATTTTTGCACTAGGGTATCTACTGTAGTTGATGTTTTTCTTTTTTATCTTATGTTAAATTAATTCAAAATATTTCATATGTTGGAGACAAAATGAATCAATCTTGCTATGCCATGATGGTTACTAAGCTAGGTGGTCCAGAAGTCATGTCTTATGCCGATATGGCAATACCCACCCCTAAAAAAAATGAAGTTTTAGTTGAACAAACTGCGATTGGTGTTAATTATGTCGATATCTATTTGCGCGCTGGTCAGTCTCATGCTCATAATCCTGAACCACCGTTTATTACGGGTGTGCATGCGATCGGAATCGTCAAATTAATCGGCCACGATGTTACAGAAGTAAATGTTGGGGATCGTGTAACCTATACAAATGCAGGGGTTGGTACTTATTGTACACACGTTGCAGTAGCCTCTGATCGCCTAGTTTTAGTACCCCCAAATTTATCCGATGAACGCGTCGCGGCAGGTTTTGTACGAGTGATGACGGCTCAATATTTACTAAAGCAAATGCGCCCATTAACGCAAGGCGATAAAGTATTGATTCATGCAGCTGCTGGAGGAACAGGACAGGTTTTAGTGCAATGGGCTAAGCGAATGGGTTTAGAAGTTTTTGCTACAGCAGGGTCTGATGAAAAAGTTAATTTTGTTAAAGCCTTAGGGGCTGATCATGTAATTAACTATTCGACACAAAACTTTGTTGCTGAAATTGCAACCATAACGCACGGCAAAGGCGTAAAAGTTGTTTTTGAATCAGTTGGAAAAAACACATTTATGGGGTCTTTAGAATGCCTTGAACCGAAAGGTCTTGCAATCAATTTTGGTACGGCTTCTGGACAGGTTGAAAACTTTGCACTACAAACGCTGCATTCAAAATCTCTTTGGATTTGTAGACCAACTTTACGAACCTATATAGCTGACCCAAAAGATTTACAGTCGATGGCAAAAGAAACTTTTGAGATATTAGGAGACTCATCATTTAGATTAGATATTGCTGCAACTCTACCTCTAACAGAAGCCGCCAAAGCCCATTCAATGATCGAAAGCAGAAGCACTAAAGGTGCGGTGGTATTGATTCCATAAATGATGATTCATCTATCAATTCCTATTATCTCCATCAAGGATACTCTTTTTTTCTATAACGAAGTACTCGGCTGTAAAGCTTCGAGAATAACTGAAGATAGAATTGATTTTGATTTTTTTCATCATCATCTTGTCGCCCAACTATCTCCGGAGGAAGCAGCACATCAAAGTGTATATATCGGCTCAAAGCCAAATCATTATCCTCTGCGACATTTTGGGGTCATCGTCAACCCAAAGGAATATCAAATTCTTTTACAACGCATTCAGATAAATGCGATTCAGTTTGCTATGCCTCCTCAAACGATTTTTAAGGGCTCACAACGTGAGCAAGATGTTTTTCTAGTATTTGACCCATCCGGTAACGCAATTGAATTTAAAGGTATTCAAGAACCAGGCTTTGTATTTACATAACATAAAGGGACTCTCATAATGTTTATCCATACTTCTATCCTTAAAAAATTACTAAAAGTCATTGGGCTTGTTTGTTTGTCAAGTACTCCTTTGTTATCTTTAGCTGACTACCCAGAAAAGCCAATCCGAATGATAGTAGGCTATTCTCCAGGAGGAGCCGCAGATAATCTAATTCGTCCTTTATCTGATCGTCTTTCAAGAATACTTGGTCAATCCATTGTGATGGAATACCATCCTGGAGCAGGAGGGGCTATTGCAGCAGATATTCTTGCAAAATCGCCTGCAGATGGATATACGCTTCACATTACCGATTCAGGTCCGATGACCATTGTGCCGCGCATGAAAAAAACCTCCTATAACCCACTGACTGATTTCACCCCTCTAGCAATGGTAGGTTCTGGCGGGGTGATCCTAGTTACTCCATCAAACTCTTCAGCAACCAATGTTAAAAAACTAATAGAGTTAATGAAAGAAAAACCTGGCACATGGAGTTATGGAACATCTGGTATCGGGGGTGTAGGACACCTTGCCGCTGAACAATTTCAAATTGCAACAGGAACAAAACTTACTCATATTCCATATAAAGGAGGAGCACCTGCTATCGTGGAACTGATTGGTGGACATGTACCACTTTTGTTTTCATCTTTAGGTGCTGCTTCAGCACACATTCAAGCTGGCAGAATCAAAGCTTTGGCAGTTACATCAAGTAAACGTAGTTCCATGTTCCCGGATGTTCCAACTCTTGCGGAATCTGGTTATCAAAATTTTGATGCGAGTATTTGGTTTGGTGTCGTCGGTCCAGCAAAATTACCTCAAGGGATTTTGGATAAATTATTGCCCGCATTTAATACGGCTCTCCAAGATCCAACCGTTCAAGAGGCTATTCGAAAAGAAGGTTATGATCTCATTAAAATGACCCCAGCTCAGATGCAAAAACAAATTACTCAAGATCTTGATAGCTGGGGTAAGGTCATCAAGTCTGCCAACATTACATATGAATAATTAATGTTGCTGTAATGCGGCCCAAATTTTTGCGGGTGTAAATGGCATATCTAATTCAGTGATACCTTTTGGTCGTAAAGCGTTAATCACTGCATTTGATAAAGTTGGTAAGGACCCTGAGCAGCCTGATTCACCAACTCCCTTAGAGCCAAGAATATTATTTTTGGTAGGTACTTCAATTTTTTCAGTTTTAATGTTCATTAAACAACCTGCTCTAGGCATCGCATAATCCATAAATGAACCTGTTAATAATTGTCCTGATTCATCATAGACAGCCTGTTCAAAAAAAGCTTGTCCAATACCTTGTACAATCCCACCATGAATTTGCCCTTGAACTAATGTGGGAGAAATCGCTACTCCAACATCATCTACAGCGGTATATTGAATAATTTCGGTTACACCGGTATCAGGATCAATTTCAACTTCAGCAACATGACACCCATTCGGATAAGTTGCGCCTGAAGAAGCTTCACCGGTTCCATTCAATATATGTGGTTGTCCATCTACATCGGTTTTCTGAACAATTTCTGCAATAGTTAATGCTTCTCCTGTTTCTATGTTTTCCCAAGAACCATGCGCAAAATGTAACTTATCCTCTTTAGCATTTAATAATTGAATCGCTAATACTCGACTTTTTTCAAGAACTTGTTCACAGAGATTAAGAACCGCACTACCAGCCCCATAAAGAGTTCTTGAACCACCAGTTCCACTACCAACCATCATTTTGTCTGATTGCCCTGCTACAAATTGAATTTGATCGGTTTGTAAACCAATCTTTTCATGCACAATTTGTGCAAATGAGGTTTCATGTCCTTGACCAGATGCACCTGTCACAGAATAAATTTTCAAAAAGCCTTCATTGGTAAATTGACCAATGACTTGATCTTTGGGCGCTGTTCCAGCGCCTGATGCCTCCAAGAAGTAGGCAAGACCTATTCCTCTTAATTTATTGTTCTGCAAAGCTTGTGCACGACGCTGTTCAAAGTTTTGGTAATCACTGATCTCTAATGCACGCGTTAACAAGCGATCAAACTCACCGCTATCATAGATTGAACCGATTTGATTGTTGTACGGAAATTGATGCGGTTGAATAAAGTTTTTACGCCGTAATTCAATTGGATCAAAACCATGCTCAAATGCAGCGTGGTCAATTAATCTTTCTATAGCATAGGCAATATCTGGTCTTCCAGCACCTCGATATGCTGAGACAGGTACGGTATTTGTAAAATACAACTCAGATGACATGGATAAGGCAGGAATATCGTACACACCGTTCATCGTAATCGATACATTACGCGCTCCTATAAAAGAACCAAAATAGCATGTGTAAGCCCCAAGGTCCGCCTTATTTTCAAAGCGCATTCCTAAAATCTTACCGTGTTCATCTAGTGCTATAAAGCCATTCAGCTCAAGCCCCCTACCATGCCAATCCGATAAGAAAATTTCAGAACGAGTGCCTACCCATTTAATTGGCTTACCTAATAACTTAGATGCAAGCATGACTAAAACACTTTCACTGAAAGCTCCGCCACGAATACCAAAAGAGCCTCCCACATCTTGAGTTTGCAAGTCAATTTGCTCTCTCGAAATTCCTGATATATGTTCGAGTGCGCCAAGCATTCCAAGCATACCCTGATTAGGTGTATGCACAATATACCGATCTGTAACTGCATCATAATGACCAACTACAGACCTTAACTCCATCGGCGAACCAATCAAACGCTGACTTTTGACACACATGGAACTTACAAAAGTGGCTTGCTCAAAAGCTTTTTCAGTTGCAGCTTGATCACCTTTTATAAAGTGCAATGAGAGGTTACCTTTAGCCTGATCGTGAAGTTGGGGAGCATCCGCTTGCGTTGCCGCATCATAATTAGTTACTGCCTCTAAAACATCTAAATCCATCTGAACTAATTCAGCAGCATGCTTGGCATGTTCATAAGTGTCTGCAATCACCATTGCAATTGGCTGTCCAACAAATCTCACTTTATCTGTCGCAAGCACTGGCATGGGTGAGAGTATTTGATTCTGACCATCAGGATTTTGCATGGTTGCACCAGTAGGCAAAGACTTCATACCAGCTTGTTGAACGTCTTGTGCCGTAATTACTCGAATCACACCAGGTGCTTGGAGGACTAATTGATAATCAATTTTTTTTATCACTGCATGTGCATATGGGGAACGAATCATATATGCATGACACATTCCTTCATAAGACCAATCAGAAGTAAATTTTCCGTGACCCGTAATTAAACGTAAGTCTTCTTTTCTAAGTAATTCTTTTGGTGCGTTCATGCATTGGTCTCCTGCATTTTTTTTGCCGCTGACTTGACTGCTTTAATAATGTTGACATAACCGGTACAGCGGCAAATATTTCCAGCTAAACCTTCTATGATTTGTTCATCTGAAGGATTTGGATTGCGCTGTAATAGATACACGGTACTCATAATCATCCCTGGTGTGCAATACCCACACTGTAATCCATGTTCTTCGGAAAAAGCTTCCTGAACTGGATGCAGATCTTGAGTAGCTAATCCTTCAATCGTTTGAATCGATGTACCTTCAGCCTGCCTTGCCAAGACAGTACAGGATTTAACTGCAACTTGATCCATCAAAACCGTACAGCATCCGCACTGTGTCGTGTCACAGCCACTATGCGTTCCAGTTAAATGTAATTGATCTCGAATGAGATCAATTAAAAGTGTATTGTCTTTTACAGGCAATTCTTGAATTTGACCATTCACGGTAATTTGCATAAGTGTGACCTATTATTAATTATTCTGAATTTGCTCAAAGGCTCTTTTAAATAGAACTTGAGCCATATTGACGCGATAAGCACTTGAAGCATGCAAATCACTGATTAAATCATCTCGTTCAATGCTGAGATTTATTTTGGGATTGAGAAATGCTTGCTCAGCCTGTGTCCAACGAAACACACCAGCACCAACTCCAGTAACGGCAACACGTATTTCTTGTTGAGGATATACTGCAATAAATACTCCTGCTAGAGCATATCCAGAAGCTGCTTGTTTAAACTTTGCATAAGCACTTTTTATTGGCTTAGCAAACTGAATCTGACTAAGAATTTCGCCTTCCTCTAAAGCAGTTGAATAAAATCCCGTAAAAAAATCCTCAGCAGGAATTTCTCTTCGATCAGTAACCATAGTTGCTTTTAAAGCTAGTGCACCTGCCGGATAGTCAGCAGAAGGATCATTATTAGCGATGGATCCCCCAATCGTTCCCCTAGCTCTAACTTGAGGATCACCTATCTGACTTGCCAAATAAGAGAGTCCTGGAATTGCAGATTGAACAATTGGATGATTTGCTACTTGATCGTGCTTCATGGCAGCACCAATTGTCAGATGTTCCGAGGTTTCAAAGAGGACTTGTAAATCAGGTATTTTGCTCAGATCAATGAGATGATCTGGTTGAATAAGTCCATGTTTCATTGATGGCAATAAGGTCATACCACCCGACAAAAACCTAGCATTTTCATTACTTACAAAAGTATCTTTTGCCAAGGTTATTTGGTTGGTTACATGATATTGAAAAGTATTCATAATGTCTCTTGGTTACTTGCTTTTGGTTATTTATATGAATAATAAATGATAATTGTAAAATTTGGCGTCTGAAAGATTCAATTACATTTTTTTATTTTTTTCATGCAATTCCCTCTTCAATCAGTCCAACGATAATAATGCAACATCTCGTCAATATTTACTTTATAGGTCATCATGTTAGAAACTACTCGCATCAGTGAAACTGAATTAACTCGCTTAGGAATTGCTGCATTTGGTAAGTTAGGACTTCACCCTAAAGATGCTGAAGATGTTGTAAAAATCCTTGTTTTGGCTGATCTTTTTGGACTTTCGACCCACGGCATGAGTCGCTTAGAATCCTATGGAGAGCGGCTTCAAATTCATGGCATCAACCCTCGGCCTCAAATCAGCATTGAACGCGTTGCCTCCTCAATCATCAAAGTAGATGGGGATAACGGGGTCGGCCCTCTTGTTGGTATGCGCTCACTTGAGGCCGCAATGGAAGTCGCTGAGGAATGTGGTTTTGGTATTGCCCTGGCTCGAGGAAGTAATCATTTTGGCCCCATATCCCCCTACGCAATGATCGCTGCCGAACGAGGTTTTGCTTCAATGATTGGTAGTAATGCCACCACTACCATCGCTCCTTGGGGTGGTTCTGATGCCCGTTTAGGAAATAGTCCGCTAGGTTTTGGTGTTCCTAATCCTGGAGGTCAACCATTTTTACTAGATATGGCGATGAGTGTGGTGGCTCGGGCAAAAATAAGAGAAGCTCTAAAACATAATCAGCAGATACCAAATACTTGGAGTACAGATGCTAAAGGCTTCCCCACAACAGATCCAAAGACCGCTCTTGAGGGCTTCTTACTCCCTGTGGGTGGTCACAAAGGATATGGCTTAGCGTTAATGGTAGATCTATTCGCAGGACTTCTATCAAATGCCTCTTATTTAACCCATATTCAATCATGGCAAGATGCTCCAGACCAGCCACAAAATTTAGGGCATTTCTTTATCCTTTTAAACACCCGAAAACTAGGATCAACACAATGGCTTGCGGAAC
>Ga0214921_10007625_pt1 | contig 14353 bp, 15 predicted proteins | sample LL1505_MetaG_FD_177992 | JGI IMG/M metagenome (GOLD analysis project Ga0214921, IMG submission 177992) | Freshwater microbial communities from Lake Lanier, Atlanta, Georgia, United States - LL-1505 | ecosystem: Environmental > Aquatic > Freshwater > Lake | place: USA: Georgia | collected... | reverse complement strand
CACCGCGGGATGATTTGCGGTTCCAGCATCCAGGCCATTCATGGGGTGCAGCGATTCCTAAAGACATCACGCCAGAGTTTGTGCGAAGTGAGGTGGCGCGTGGGCGGGCAATTATTCCTGCGAATATTAACCATCCGGAGTTGGAGCCAATGATCATCGGGCGGAATTTTTTAGTGAAGATCAATGCGAACATTGGAAACAGCGCAGTGGCGTCGTCGATCGAGGAGGAGGTGGAGAAGTTGCGATGGTCGATTCGTTGGGGGGCAGACACAGTGATGGATCTTTCCACGGGGAAGAATATTCATCAGACGCGTGAGTGGATCTTACGCAATTCGCCTGTGCCGATTGGAACTGTTCCAATTTATCAAGCGTTGGAGAAAGTGGGTGGCAAGGCGGAGGATCTGACGTGGGAACTTTTTCGCGATACCTTATTGGAGCAGGCGGAGCAGGGGGTGGATTATTTCACCATTCATGCGGGAGTTCTGTTGAGGTTCATTCCGATGACCGCAAAGCGAATGACGGGAATTGTGAGTCGAGGCGGTTCCATCATGGCGAAGTGGTGTCTATCGCATCACAAGGAGAACTTTCTGTGGACCCACTGGGATGACATCTGCGATATCATGGCGGCGTATGATATTAGTTTTTCGATCGGGGACGGGTTGCGACCCGGTTCTTTGGCGGATGCGAATGATGAAGCGCAGTTTGGTGAGTTGAAGGCTCAGGGGGATTTGACCAAGAGGGCGTGGGAACGCGGGGTGCAGGTGATGAACGAGGGGCCAGGTCATGTGCCGATGAATTTGATTCAGGAAAATATGGAAAAGCAGTTGGAGTGGTGTCATGGGGCGCCCTTTTACACGCTCGGACCGCTGACGACCGATATTGCGCCTGGGTACGACCATATTACCTCGGCGATCGGAGCTGCGATGATTGGTTGGTATGGGTGTGCGATGCTTTGTTATGTGACGCCCAAAGAGCATTTGGGTTTACCGAATCGAGACGATGTGAAGGCGGGTGTGATAGCTTACAAAATTGCCGCTCATGCAGCGGATTTAGCCAAGGGCCATCCTGGGGCGCAGTATCGGGATAATGCGTTATCGAAAGCGCGATTTGAGTTTCGTTGGAGGGATCAGTTCAACCTCGGATTAGATCCGGTCACAGCCCGCGAATATCACGATGAGACATTACCTGCCGAGGGAGCGAAGAGTGCGCACTTCTGTTCGATGTGTGGGCCTCAGTTCTGTTCGATGAAGATTACGGAGGATGTGCGAAAGTATGCTGCGCAGCAGGGGTTGAAGCAGGAGGAGGCGTTGGAGAAGGGTATGAAGGAGAAGTCGAAGGAGTTTGCGGAGAAGGGGGCAGAGGTTTACGGCTGAACCTTTAAGTGAGAGATGGGATTTTTTGTGATCAAGTACCTAATTTAACGATGGCAGAGAAAAGGTTGGGTGGGATAGGCATGACAGAGAGTCGGGATTGGCGAAGAAGCAGCAGTTCGGAAAATCTTTTATCAGCTTTGAGTTGATCGAGGGTTACAGGTTTGGATAGGACCCGTGTCGCACCTAGAAGCACGGAACTCCACTCCTCTCCTTTGGGTGAGGTTGGGTCAGGGAACGCGGTTTTAAGAACTTGGGCAATTCCGACGACGGCCTTTTCATCCACGCTGTGGTAATAAAGCACTTGATCCCCTCCTCGCATGGCGCGAAGGAAATTGCGGGCTTGGTAGTTTCTGACACCGTCCCAGATCGTCTTCTTCTCCTTTAAAAAGAGGGAGAAGGGATATTTGGAGGGCTCCTGTTTGACCAACCAGTGATTCATGCGGGAATATTGTTAGTGCAGAAGGGGAAAAAGATGAAGATTAAGTTGAGGATTAGGGTTTTGGGTATCAATAGTTCGTGGTGAGTCCCTCAATCGGCGGTTTCTTTCAGACTCCCCCTTTTTGCGGTATTTGATACGCTATACCGATGCACCGTTTTCTGAGAAAAGGAGGAAAGCTTTTTGCCGAAGGAGTCAGCCTCGATGGGTTGGCTGATCGGTTGGGCACCCCCTTGTATGTGTACTCCGCAGGCACGATCGTGGATCACTATGGTAGGTTGCGAGGGGTGCTGCGTGCAGTGAATCCCCTGATCTGTTACTCGGTCAAGGCGAACAGTAATTTGGCTATTTTGTCGATCCTGGCCCGTTTGGGGAGTGGTTTTGATGTGGTGAGTGGTGGGGAGTTAGAGCGGGTGCGAAAGGTCGGGGGCAAGATGGAGCGATGCGTCTTTGCGGGTGTGGGAAAGACGCAGGAAGAGATTGAGCTGGGGCTCCGTTTTGGAGTGAAGGCTTTTCATGTGGAGAGTGAAGAGGAGCTGGAGCAGATCGCGGCGGTCGCGGGACGTAAAAAGGGGCGTCGTGCTCCGATCGCCTTGCGGGTGAATCCTGATGTTGAGGCGGGTGGTCATGCCAAGATCACGACAGGAACGTACGCGAATAAGTTCGGCATTCCCTACGAGCTTGTAGCCGCGGCTTATCGGAGGGCGGGCGCGGATCCGCGGCTTCATCTACGTGGAATTCAGATGCACATAGGGTCGCAGATCACGCGAGTGGCTCCGTTTCGTGCAGCCGTTCGCAAGATGATCCCCTTGGTGGAGCGTTTGAGGGATCGGCACGGCTTAGAGTACTTCGATGTTGGGGGTGGGTTGGGAATTGTGTATGAAGATGCGTTGGCCAGTGGGCGTGATGCTTGGTGGAAGACCTTGGGTTCTGAAAAGGCGATGACCCTGAATGAGTATGCTACTTCTCTTGTGCCGATGTTGCGGGATCTCGAGATGGATATTCTTTTAGAACCTGGACGTTTTCTTGTGGGAAATGCGGGTGTTTTGATTTCCGAGGTTCTCTACCGGAAGTCGACAGGACTGAAGCACTTCACGATTGTGGATGCTGGAATGAATGATCTTGTTCGGCCTGCTCTGTACGAGGCCTATCATCAGATTGAACCAGTCGGAAAACCACGACCTGGGGCGATTCCCACCGATGTGGTGGGACCTGTATGTGAGTCGGGTGATGTGTTTTGTCATGACCGATCGTTGCCGCCTTTAGAGAGGGGAGATCGTGTGGCCATACTGAGTGCGGGGGCATATGGGTTTTCGATGAGCTCGAACTACAACACGCGACCTCGTCCGACCGAAGTTCTGGTCACAGGTTCACGGGCAAGAGTTGTGAGGGCGCGGGAGCGCGTGGCTGGTTTATGGCAAGGGGAGAGAAAGTCGTGAGCCGTGCCGTTCGTTTCTGGAAGTTAGAGGGAGCAGGCAATGATTTTCTTGGGTTCGATGGAAGATCGAGAGGGTTTCGACTTTCTCGTGCTGGGATTGCTCGCTTCTGTGATCGCCGACGTGGGGTAGGGGCGGACGGGGTTCTGGTTGTTGAAAGGTCGAGATGTCCAAAGGCTGATTTTCGGATGCGGTACTACAATTCGGACGGGGGTGAGGCCGAGATGTGTGGAAATGGAGCACGTTGTTTTGCTTTGTTGGCGCGTGCAGTTACAGCCCGCGTAGGAAAGAGTCTGCGTGTCGAGACACGGGCGGGTTTGGTCTTGCTCGAGATTTTTGGAAAAGATGTGCGTGTGTCGATGACGGAGCCTGGCTTGCCGAGATTGGGCAAAAAGATTGTTGCGGCGGGTCGAAAGGTGCAGTTGGACAGCATCAACACTGGGGTACCCCATGCGGTGGAGTTTGTGCGGTCTTTGGCGTCGGTAGATGTAGTAAGGAGTGGGCGTGCGATTCGTACTCACTCGGCCTTTGCCCCAGCGGGAACGAATGTGAATTTTGTACAAATTGGAAAGGGCGGGCGTATAGACGTGAGGACGTATGAGAGAGGGGTGGAGGGGGAGACATTGGCATGTGGGACAGGAGTTGTCGCTTCGTCGATTCTTTCGAGTCTGCGCCGTGGAATCCGGCCTCCGATTCGGGTAAGGACCCGAGGAGGGGATCTTTTAACCGTGAATTTTAAGTTGGAGGCGGGACGTGCCAGGAAAGTAACCCTGCAAGGACCCGCCCGAATCGTGTATACGGGAGTGCTGTATGTTTAACGGAACTTATACCGCACTGGTGACCCCGTTTCGTAACGGGCAGGTAGATGTGAAAGCATTTGAGGCTCTGATTGATCGGCAGGCCGCGGCTGGGATTGAGGGAATTATTCCTGTGGGAACGACGGGCGAATCTCCCACCTTAAACATGCAGGAGCATGTTCGGGTCATTGAGTTGGCCGTGCAGTTCGCGAAGAGGAGGATGAAGGTGGTGGCGGGCACGGGATCGAACAGCACCGCGGAGGCGATTGAACTTTCCACGGGAGCCCAAAGAGCTCGGGCAGATGCTCTTCTCCTTGTTGCGCCTTACTACAACAAGCCGAGCCCTGAGGGAATGTTTCAGCACTTTCGTGCAATTGCGAAGGAGGTGGATCTGCCGATCATGTTGTACAGCGTCCCCGGTCGTTGTGCAGTTGAGATTACCGTGGAGACGATTGGGAGATTGGCTGATACTTGTCCGACGATTGTTTCGATCAAGGAGTCGGGCGGGAAGCCTGAGCGGGTGGACGAAATTCGTAAGGTAGTACCATCGACTTTTGAAATTATAAGTGGAGATGACAGTATGACGCTTGAGTTTATGAGGCGAGGAGCCGTGGGCGTGGTGAGTGTTGCATCGAATCTGATTCCTGCAGAGGTAAAGGCATTGGTGAATGCGGCGCAAAGTAAGGATTGGAAGAAGGCGGAGGAACTTCACCAAAAATATTCGGGAATCTTTCGGGATCTATTTATTGAAAGTAATCCAGCACCTGTGAAGGCGGCGATGGCGGCCAAGGGTTGGCTTGCGGAGGAGTTGCGGTTGCCTTTGGTGCCGATCACCGAGGGGAGTCGGCAGAAGCTTTTCGCTACTTTAAAAGAGGCAGGATTGTCGTAGGATAGGGCATATATGGCGACCCAGGTACTCATGATAGGAGCGAAGGGCAGGATGGGGCTGGCCATTTTGGCCTTAGCCCGCGAGGACAAGGGTTTTCACATCGTGGGTGAAGTGGACAAGGGGGATGATTTGGGCGGACTGGTTGGAAAGGCGGATGTCGTGGTGGATTTCAGTCATCGATCGGCGACGGAAGGTGTTCTCGAGAAGGTGTGTGCCGCAAAAGTGGCTTATGTGTGCGGAACCACGGGTCAGACCGAGGCGGATCTGAAGTTAATTCAGGCTGCTTCAAAAAAGGTACCCTTGATCCACTCGCCAAACTTTTCTGTTGGGGTGAACCTGCTTTTTTATCTGACGGAGCAGGCGGCCAAAGCTTTACCTGAGGGGTACGATCCTGAGGTGATTGAGATTCACCATCGCCTTAAGAAGGATGCCCCGAGTGGGACGGCCAAGCGGCTTTTGGAAATTATCGCTCAAGCACGGGGAGCCAAGGTCGATCAGGTTACGAAGCATGGTCGATCAGGTGAGCCTGGAGAGCGCACAGGCAGTGAGATCGGGGTGCATGCAGTGCGGGGCGGTGATGTGGTGGGAGATCATACCGTTTTGTTTGCGGGCGAAGGGGAGAGAATTGAACTGGTGCATCGGGCGAGCTCGCGTGACGTGTTTGCCCAAGGTGCGTTGCGAGCGGCGAAGTGGTTGGTTGGGAAGCCGGCTCGTGCTTATCAAATGGTGGATGTGCTTGGGTTGAGCTGATGCGGATTGGGATAGGGCTGGGCTCGAATGTTGGGGACCGGGCGAAACAGTTGGCTCTGGCCCGTCGTTGGTTGCGAGGTTTGGATGTTGGGGCACGTTTCTCATCGGAATATGAAACTTCTCCCGTGGATTGCCCTCCGGGAACGCCTCCGTTTTGGAATCAGGTGGCGGAGATGAACTGGTCGGGAAGTTTAGAAACTCTTTTACAGTGGATGCAGGAGTATGAGAGGTCTTGTGGGCGAAAAACTGTTCGCGGAAAGAATGAGCCACGGGTTTTGGATTTGGATCTACTTTATGCGGGACGGAATTGGATTCAGAATCCGAGATTGGAGATTCCTCATCCTCGAATGGGGGCGCGACGTTTTGTGATGGAGCCTTTGGCGGAATTGTGCCCGGGACGGAGAATCGCGGGTCTGCCCGGAACGGTGTGGGAGACGGCTTGCTGGCTGCGCAAGCAGGGGGAGGTGTTATGTCGGCGAGTCGGGTAACGCCAGATCAATTGCGGAGTTGGCCAAAGGGGCAGTCGCTTTTGGCACTTACGGCTTACGATTATCCTTTGGCACGGATTTTGGACGAGGCGGGGGTGGATCTAATTCATGTCGGGGACAGTTTAGGGATGGTGGTGTTAGGAATGGCGGATACGACGGGGGTGACGATGGCAGATATGGTGCGGGCAACACAGGCGGTTGCGCGTGGGAGAACGAGGGCAATGATTTCGGCAGATTTACCGATTGGAACTTATGAGACGGCAGAAGCTTGTGTGAAAAATTCTAGAATCCTTTTGGATGCGGGGGCAGATGCGGTGAAGCCAGAGGGCGGGAAGGAGAGTCAAGCCCAGTGGGAGGCATTACAGAAAGCGGGGATTCCGTGGATTGGGCATTTGGGGATGTTGCCTCAAAAAGTTCGTGAAGAGGGCGGTTATAAGAGAAAGGGAAAAACTGTTGAGGAGGTGGACGGAATGAAGTCGGATGCACGAGCCATGGAGAAGGCGGGGGCATGTGCAATTGTTTTAGAACTCTTGACTCCGGAGGCAGGGTCCGAGGTGACGGCCGCGTTGAACATTCCGACGATTGGAATCGGAGCAGGCAAGGGAACCACGGGTCAAATTCGCGTGAGTTACGATCTCTTGGGACTGACGCCTTGGAATCGGCCTGGGTTTGTCAAAGAGGATTTGGGCTTTGCCCAGCAGATCCGCAAAATGGTGGAGGGAATTAGGAGGACCGGGCGCGGCGAGCTCGGATAAAAGAGCGGACCGCCAGAAAGATAAAGGCTAAGGAGAGAGTGGCATTGATGGCCTGAGTGATGATAGCTGCAGGTTTTTCGGCGGTGCCGTTGAATAGTTCAGGTAGATGGGGGAGAGATCGAGCCGTGCCGAGAAATGCAAGAAGAGCGATGAGCACGGCGGCGTGCATCACGTGTTTACGAAGGTTGTCCTTCCGCGCCAAAAGACCAAAGACTAGGAAAAGAAGCCCGAAAATACAGGGGATGAGTGCTGTTTTATGGGTTGAGCCGGTAAGGACGAATCCAGAGATTCCTAGGAGGAGATACGCAAAGGCAAAAGCAAGAGTGGTAGAAGACATGATGGTTTTCTACCTCTTGGAGGTCGGGAGCAAAGGTAAATTTGGGATGCGTTAGGACAAGGATTTTGAATATGATAAGGCTCTTATGTTAAAAAAAGCCTTACAGACTGGTCTTTTGCTTTCCTTGGGTTGGGTGGGATGTGAAGCGGTGAAAGCGGACAATGATTTGAATAAAAATGGAAAATTGGATCCCTATGAAGATTCAGCCCGTTCGGTTGAGGAGAGAGTCGAAAATCTTCTTTCCCAAATGACGATTGATGAAAAAACCTGCCAACTGGCAACGCTCTACGGTTATGGGAGGGTGTTGAAAGACAAGATGCCCACCCCGAGTTGGAAGAAAGAAATTTGGAAAGATGGGATTGCGAACATCGATGAGCAGTTGAATGGAATCCCAGAGCTTGGGCCCAATTCAAAACGCAACTACCGAACCCAAGTGGAGAAAATCAATCCACTGGTTTGGCCGCCCTCGAATCATGCGAAAGCCCTTAACGATATTCAAAAATGGTTCAAAGAGGAGACCCGTTTGGGAATTCCTGTGGATTTCACGGATGAGGGAATCCGCGGATGTAACCATTACCGGACGACTGCATTTCCATCCCAGCAGGGTGTCGGGGCGACTTGGAATCGAAATTTGGTCAGGAAAATCGGGGAGGTGACCGGCAAAGAAGCCCGCGCTTTAGGATACACACATATATACTCTCCGGTTCTGGATCTGGCCCGTGATCCCCGCTGGGGTCGCGTTGTGGAGTGTTATAGCGAAGATCCATACCTGGTGTGGGAGTTGGGCTCTGTTCAGTCCAAGGCGCTCCGAGATCTGGGTTTGGCATCAACAGGTAAACATTTCGCCGTTTATTCGATTCCCAAGGGTGGAAGGGATGGAGAAGCTCGGACGGATCCGCATGTCGCCCCCCGTGAGATGGAAACGCTTTACCTTTGGCCTTGGGAAAGGGTGATTCGTCGGGCGGGAATGAATGGAGTGATGAGTTCCTATAATGATTTTGATGGGGTTCCCATCTCGGGCAGTAAAGAGTTCCTGACAACCATCCTCCGCGAGAGATTCGGTTTCCGAGGTTATGTGGTTTCCGATAGCGATGCGGTCGAATATCTGACGAGCAAACATCATGTGGCGGCCGATTACAAAGAAGCTTGTCGCCTGTATTTGGAGGCGGGTGGGAATGTTCGGACTGAATTCAATCCACCCAGCAAATTCATCCTTCCGGTGCGTGAATTGGTTAAAGAGGGGAAGCTGTCCGAAGCCGTAATCAATGAACGGGTCAGGGATGTTCTTCGGGTAAAATTTGAGCTCGGATTGTTTGATCGTTCTCCGGTCGATGACCCGGCGGCTTCGGATGCGGTGGTGCATTGCGAGGCTCACGCCGAAGTGGCTAAACAGGTAGCGCGGGAGTCCCTGGTACTTCTGAAAAATGCCAAAGATACCCTTCCGCTGGCTAAAACCCTCAAGCGTGTATTGGTCTGCGGTCCGGCAGCAGAGGAGTACGATACTTCTGTGGGACGATATGGATCCTTTGGCGGGGAAGTTGTTTCTGTTTTGGAAGGGGTGAAGAAGTTACTGCCCAATGCGGAAGTTCTACATGCTTTGGGGTGCGAATATCAGGATGAGCGATGGCCGCTTTCTGAGATTCTGCCCGAACCGATGTCTGCAGAGGCCCAGAAGAAAATCGATGAGGCTGTGAAGTTCGCCCAAACCTCCGATGCAGTTATCGTAGTTCTTGGTGAATCGCGGATCATGGTGGGTGAGAGCAAAACTCGGACCTCTTTGGATCTGCCGGGTCAACAGAACGACCTCGTGCGGGCTTTGGTTAAGACCGGTAAGCCTGTGGTGGCAGTTCTACTGAATGGGCGGCCTTTGTCGGTCAATCTTCTGCAGGAGCAGGCCTCGGCCATTCTTGAGGCTTGGTATCCAGGGGAGTACGGCGGTATGGCTGTTGCGGAAGCCCTTTTTGGAGATGTAAATCCAGGGGGCAAAGTGCCGGTGACCTTTCCTAAGACTGTGGGGCAGATCGAATACAACTTTCCATGCAAACCAAACAGTCAGGCGGGGATGGGAAGGGATGAAGATCCCAACGGCTCTGGAGAGTGTTTGGTTAATGGCCCGCTTTATCCCTTCGGTTTCGGGCTGAGTTACACCCAGTTTACATATAGCAATGCCAAGGTCCAACCCACCACGATCAAGCCGGGACAGGAAGTCACCGTGACAATTGAGATCAAGAACACCGGGAAACGCGAGGGAGACGAAGTGGTGCAGCTTTATTTGAAAGACGTACTTTCTTCCGTCACGACCTACGAAAAAGTACTTCGTGGTTTTGAGAGGGTCCGACTCAAACCTGGGGAGAAAAAAACACTGACTTTTAAGCTGGGTCGCGAGGATATGGAGCTGATCGATATTCAGAATCAGCGGACAGTGGAGGCGGGGGATTTCGTGGTTGGACTGGGTTCTTCCTCCACAGATATCCGTCAGTCAGCTCAATTCAAGGTTGCTAGGCCTTGAAGCAGATCCTCTGCCTCGGATTATTTGCTTGGCTGACCTCCCAGGCTCTTTGGAGTGCTACCGACGAGGAGCCTGCAGAAGACATGGGAGAAGTTTCTCCGCCCGTTTCGGAAAAAACGAAGTCCAAGAAGGTCAAGACACCTAAACCGCCATTGGAGATACCGCCGGATATTCCGCATGAAGAGGATGTCGGCTATCTTGAAGGCGACCGAAAAGAAAAGGCCGATCTATATCTCCCGATGAATGTCCCCGAAGGCCAGAAGGCGCCGGCCCTAATTGTCATCCACGGAGGGGGATTCAATGATGGAGACAAAAGAAAGTATCGGGAGCTGAACTTTTGTACCAATGCAGCCAAACGCGGTTATCTGGCCATGAGCATCAATTACAAGCTTCGCAAGTCTCAAGGTCAAGTGACGTGGCCGCAAAACATTCAGGACGCCAAGGAAGCTGTCCGTTGGCTAAAGCTCAACTCTGATCGTCTGAAGATTGATCCAGAGCGGATCGGGGCGATAGGGGGTTCTGCCGGTGGGAACGTGGCCGCCATGCTGACACTAACCCGACCGGAGGATGGATTCGATGATGCTGGTTCACGCACCAATATCCCTACCCGAATCGTCTGTGGAATCGATTTCTACGGTGCGGTGGACTTGCTGACCTATCACGACATGAAAATGTTCGCTAAGACACGGGAAGAGGCCCCCGAGCTCTACCGGAAAGGTTCACCCACCAGCTATGTCAGGGAGAAATCTCCTCCGTTGCTGATGATCCACGGAACTGGCGACGAAACTGTCAAGGTCGAACAGAGTCAGGTGCTCCGATCCAAGCTCGAGGCTACAGGAAACTCGTGTCCGGAATATACGATTAACAATCAGGAGGAAGTGGAGGCCCTTAAAAGTAAGATCATGGGTAACCGTCACGCGTTGGTTCTAATTCCCAATGCTCCGCACACCTTTGATTTGGCTGTGAGTATGAAGAAAGACGGACCGGTGATGATGGATATTACGGATCTTGTTTTCGATTGGCTGGATCAGAACCTAAAACCCAAAGGAAAGTCCCCATGAAGTTTCGGACATTTCTAATCTGTCTTGGCCTTTTACTTTTCGGCCAGCTTGGTTGGGCAACTCCAGAAGGGAGTCCGACTTCGGTTCCGAGTAAATTTGCGGGCGAGGTCGAGAAGTTTGCCACCCTGCCTAATCCAGAACCCGGCGGAATTCTTTTGGTTGGCAGCAGCATCTTTAAGAGATGGACGAATGCCGTGAGCGATCTGGCTCCGCTTCCCGTGACCAATCGGGCGTTCGGTGGATCGCAGACATCCCACCAGTTGACTTTTTTCGATCAAGTCGTGCCTCCTTGTCGACCTGGGTTAATCGTCTGGTACTGTGGCAGCAACGACATTAAGGGTAAGAAAGAACCTTCCTCCGTATTACAACGGACAGAGGAGTGGCTGAGTAAAGTGACCCAAGCGGATCAAGCGACCCGCGTGTTGCTGGTTTCCGTAATTCGTTCGCCACAGAAGCGTCGGGACGGGCAGTTGGAGGCGGTAGATGCCGTAAACCGGGGATATGAAGAATTCAGTAAAAAAAAGAATGGAGTCTTTTATGTGGATGTGAACCCTGCGTTACAAACATCGGAAGGGGAGTCGAAACCGGAGCTGTATGTCGAAGATGGACTTCATTTCAACGTTAAGGGGTATCATCAAATGACTACCCTCCTGAAACCCGCCATCGAGAAATACTGGAAGAAGAAGGAGTTGAAGCCATGAACCTTATTGCTAAAATGATTGGGCACCGTTGGGCGGTATGTGCACTTCTTTTCTTTGCTACCACGATCAATTATATCGATCGCCAGATTCTATCCCTTCTCAAGCCGATCCTCGACGACCAACTTCACTGGACCAATGCGGAGTTTGGTATGGTTAACTCGGCCTTCCAAGGGGCGTATGGAGTCAGTCTTCTGATCTTCGGATGGTTGATCGATAAGTATGGAACGAAGATCGGGTATGCGATTTCGATTGGTGCATGGAGTCTGGCAGCGATGGGTCATGCGTTGGTGGGAAGTGTTCCGGGCTTTCTATGGGCTCGAGTTGCCTTGGGGCTTGGAGAAGGGGGAAACTTTCCTGCGGCGATCAAGGCGGTTGCACTCTGGTTTCCCAAAAGAGAGCGCGCATTGGCGACCAGCATTTTTAATTCAGGAGCGAACGTGGGAGCGATCCTTGCCCCTGCGATTGTTCCTTGGCTTGCGCTTAATTACGGTTGGCAATCCGCTTTTATCGCAGCGGGTGTGGCTGGTTTTGTATGGCTGTTTTTCTGGATTCCTTGGTTTCAGCTTCCTCAGGCGATGTCGGGGGTGACCCCGAAAGAGCTCTCCTTAATCGGTGGCGATGCTTCTTCGGGAACAAGTGAAAGTAGTAAAAAAATACCATGGGGTCAGCTGTTAGGGTATCGGCAGACATGGGCTTTCATTATTCCAAAGCTAATTACCGATCCTGTCTGGTGGTTCTTCCTGATCTGGTTGCCCGACTTCTTTAAGCAGACCCGCGGACTCGATATTAAAAAGAGTTGGGTCTTGCTTGTGACGATCTACTCGATTGTGACTGTTCTAAGTATTGCGGGTGGGTGGGTGACTGGTCATATGGCGAAGATGGGTTGGTCGATGAACCGAGCCAGAAAAGTGGGGATGTTGCTGTTTGCACTTTGCGTCGTACCCATCCTAGCAGTGACGGGTGCTTCTGATTGGGGGGCTGTTCTGCTGATTGGTTTGGCGGGGGCGGCGCACCAGGCCTTTTCAGCGAATCTGTTCACCACTGTATCCGACTCCTTTCCCAAGCAGGCAGTGGCATCGGTCATTGGGATTGGGGGGATGGCGGGTGCCATCGGAGGAATGCTTTTCCCGATCGTCACGGGGGTCTTGCTCGACTCTTACAAGGCGTCGGGAAATGTTGCGGCAGGGTATGGAATCCTTTTTGCTTTCTGTGCGGGAGCCTACTTATTTTCACTCTTCATTCTTCAGATCCTGAACCCGAGGCTGGAATCTGTGCAAATCAAGCCATCTTAAAAAGAAATTGTCTTAGCAAGATAATCTGGAATATTGAGAATCAACAAGAAAGGCAACTCATATGAAAAAACTAACTCTTTTAACCCTTCTCACGCTTCTCAGCGCGTTCCTTGGATTAGCCCAAGATGCCACGGCCCCTGCTAAGGCAAAGAAACCTGCGGTGACAAATTCCAGCTCTGAAACTATTACAGGGAAGATCGGTTATATTGGCCCCAAAAAAATCACTGTAAAAGCGAAGGGTGCAGAAGCCTCGACAGCTTTCTTGATTGATCCCGAGACGAAGATCACTCTGAATGGGGAACCAAAAGCGGTAACAGACCTCAAAAAAGGATGGAACGCTTCGGTGACCCCTAACGCAACAAACTTTCCTACTGCAGCAGTCATCTCAGTGACCAAAACTGCTGGAACTGCAGAATCCCCCGCCAAAACCGAAGAGTAATCGATCCCGTTTGGGGTCTTATCGGGGGTAGGAGACGATCTCTGCCGAGGTCCATACGACCGCCTCAGGGGAAACCTGATCCCCTTTTTTGCGGACATCTCTTGCAATCACTACTTGCATCCCATCGGCTCCTCGACGTTCAAACGCTAAGGTGATATCGATCCACGCTTCCGATTGACTCGCCGAGTAGGTAAATCCACCCACCCAATCTAAATCGATGCCCAAACCAGATACGGTCAAGCCAGAGGTTTCAACTTTCGGCATCAATTTTTTGTGAAATGGGAAACCATTTTCAGAGCCTGTTGGTTTACGAAGAGCGTAGAGATGTAGGGGAATGGGTTGGCCACCCGAATAGTTGCCCTTAAGATGGAGAAAGCGGGTTGCAGCTTTTTTTGACCGAGTTGTTCCAAAAGTGCAGAGGGTCTGGGCAAGATCAATCCCCCCTGACTGGAGGTTCGAGCCCGAGGTGCAAGTGGCGGACGCTGAGGGGACGGTCTCAGGTTTGACTCCAGAGAATGATCGTAGCGTCAGGAGGCCAACTGACTGGGAAGGAAGATCGACCTGCCACCCTTTTCCTGATGAGTTTGGGGTCAGGATCTGGCTATTTCCAAAGGTATCCTTGGTGACAGTCTCCCATGTCACAAGAGAACCTGAAGGTACGTTAGGGAGCGTAATCTCGACTTGGGGTTGAGAGGTTTGATTTGTACGAGCAAGAAGCACTCGAAGTTCGTCTTTTTGGCGGGTTGCAGTCACACGGAGTTTGCCTTCGACTTGAGTCGCTAACCGCTCTCGCCCTCCATTAAGAGTAGATGTAGCTAGGCGTATGACCTCGGCGGCGCGAGTGGTTCCGGTGATCTCTGGTACAATGAGATCTTCGTTCACATGATGGACGCCATTTTTCTTCACTTGGCCATCATCAAGATTCTGGCTGAGAGTAAGTCGAAAGAAATAGAGTTCCTCAATAGAGGATTCTGCAATGGCCACTGCCATAGAGCCCAGATTGGAGAACTCCTCCGGTGAATCCATGGTTGTCTCCTTTTTGGCGAAATCCCGGGCGGTATGGATGTTGTACTCCGACATGATCAAAGGA
>Ga0214921_10007624_pt1 | contig 14356 bp, 18 predicted proteins | sample LL1505_MetaG_FD_177992 | JGI IMG/M metagenome (GOLD analysis project Ga0214921, IMG submission 177992) | Freshwater microbial communities from Lake Lanier, Atlanta, Georgia, United States - LL-1505 | ecosystem: Environmental > Aquatic > Freshwater > Lake | place: USA: Georgia | collected... | reverse complement strand
GGATATCGCGTGCGGCGCAAATCGCTTCGCCAAACTCTCGGAAGGACTCGCCACCCATGTCTTGGGCATCCATCAGGTAGCCACGCTCGAACAAATCACGGGCGGATTGGGATTCCAAAATCGGTGGCGCGAGCATGAAGCTGACGGGAAAGCGTTGACGGGTGAAGACGTCAGAGCTGAGTTGCTCATTGAGCACCCGAGTCGGGCATACCACCAGCATGGGGCGACGCTCGGAGGCCGAGTCAAACACCCAGCGGTTGCGGTTCAAAAAGTCAGAGGTTGCTGCCAGTTCGATTTCAGACACCGAGGTGGGCACCAGCACCATGTCGAACTCGAACATCAGTTCGCCGGCCAGCGAGTCCGACCACGTCAGGTCGCATACCAAAATATCGCATTCACTGGCAGCACGGCGCATTTGCAAACGCGCTTCGAAAATCGGGCGGTTGCCGCCTTGGTCCACGGGCAAAGCCAAGTGTTTGATGACTGCGCCTACGTCGGGGGCTTGTTTGAGCCAATTGCTCGAGGAACCGTGCGGGTCCCAATCAATCAGGGTCACAGCCGAATTCATACTTCGACTCAGATAGGCCACCAAGTTGGCTGACAGCGTGCTTTTACCAACGCCGCCTTTTTGACTTGTGACCAAAATCTTGAATGCCATCATGCGCTCCAGAATTTACGGAGGTGTCGAATCCACGGGCGTCTGCCATATGCAGAAACCAAATGAGGAAATTTCCGTAAGGGGGTATGGATATTAGCTTTTTTTGCGCTTATGTCAAATTTAGCGTTTTATGTGATGTTGTTTTGCCGCTACTTGTGTGCTTGTCTGGTCTTTGCTCCACAATTGCAGCCAATGGACAAAATTCGCATCGACAAATGGCTGTGGGCGGCCCGCTTCTACAAAACCCGCTCTTTAGCCACCGACGAGATCAACAAAGGCCGCATCGAGGTCAATCAACAAACCGCCAAGCCCTCCAGAGAGGTGAAAGCTGGCGATACCGTGGCCATACGGCGTGAGGGTTTGGTGCGCACGGTGACGGTGATGGGTTTGAGCGATGTGCGAGGTTCCGCGCCTATTGCCCAAACCTTGTATGCCGATACCCCAGAGAGCATTCAAGCCAAAGACGCTTATGTCCAGCAGCGTCGTTTTGCCAAAGAACCCGCCCTGTCTATAGAGCATGGGCGTCCGACCAAGCGCGATAGGCGCGAATTGCAACAAGCCCAGCATGGCTGGGATGACCGATGGAGTGCATCCATTGATTAATTTGTGGACGATGGCTTGGCGAGCTTTGTGGCGCGACGCCAGAGCGGGCGAATTACGCTTGCTCTGGGTGGCTGTGGCTTTGGGTGTGGCGGCTTTGACTTCGGTGGGTTTTTTGGCCGATCGCATCGAAGGCGGCTTGCAACGCGATGCACGTCAGTTGTTGGGTGGCGATGCGGTGATTGCCAGCGACCATGAGATTCCCGCTGAAGTACTGGACAAAGCCAAACAATTTGGCTTGCGTTCAGCCAGTACCTTGAGCTTTCCCACCATGGCCCGCAGCAGCCAAGGGGCTAGCCGTTTGGTGGCTTTGAAGTCGGTCGCCGATGGCTACCCTTTGCGCGGTCGTTTGCAAATTGACCGTCCCGTGCCCGTCACCGACCGCGTACCTGCCAGCGGCGAGGTGTGGGTGGAACCAGCCCTGATGGAGGCTTTAGAACTCAAGCTGGGTGATGAGTTATCGCTGGGTGAGCGCAGACTTCGAATTACCGAGGTGTTGCTCAGCGAACCAGACCGTGGTGCGGGTTTCATGAATTTCGCCCCCAGGGTGATGATGAACCAAGCCGATTTGCCAGCGACCCAGTTGGTGCAACCGGCCAGCCGCCTGAATTGGCGACTGGCCGTCATCGGTTCCCCAAAGCAGGTCAGCGACTTTGTGGCTTGGGCCGATGTCTATGTAAAGCGAGCCGACGTGCGTGGCTTGCGGGTGGAAACCTTGGAGGCGGGACGGCCCGAGATGCGCCAAACCTTGGACCGTGCCGAAAAGTTCTTGCATTTGGTCGCACTCTTGGCCGCATTGCTCAGTGCTGTGGCTGTGGCTTTGGCGGCCCGAGGTTTTGCGGCAAGGCATTTGGATGACTGTGCCATGCTGCGGGTACTGGGGCAAAGCCAGCGGCATATCTTGACGGTGTATGTGATCGAGTTCTTCACCGTGGGTTTATTTGCCAGCGTGTTGGGTTTAGTACTGGGCTATGGACTGCACCAAGTGTTCATCTCTTTGCTGGCGGGTTTGGTGGAGACCGATTTGCCCGCACCCAGCATCGCGCCGTTTTGGCAGGGCTTGGGCTCAGGCTTGACCTTGCTCGCAGCCTTTGGTTTGCCGCCTATTTTGCAACTGGCACAAGTGCCAGCTTTGCGGGTGATACGCCGTGACCTTGGCCCCTTGCGTGCCGCGTCTTTGGGTGTGATGGGCTTGGGTTTGTTGGGTTTCTCCGCCTTGCTGTTGAGCGCCAGTCGCGACCTTTGGTTGGGTGCCATGGTGGTGGGCGGCTTTGCTGGCGCAGTAATGGTGTTTGCTGGCATGGCCTGGTTGGGGGTGATGGCGCTGCGCCGTGCGATGCAGATCAGCGGCCTGCCTGTTTGGTTGCGCATGGCCACACGGCAGATCAGCGCCCGCCCAGGGTACACCGTGGTGCAGGTCAGTGCCTTGTCGGTGGGTTTGCTGGCGCTGATGTTGCTGGTGCTGTTGCGTACCGATTTGGTTGACAGCTGGCGCAACGCCACACCGGCGGATGCGCCCAACCGCTTTGTCATCAATATTCAGCCTACCCAGTCGCAGGAATTTTTACAAAACTTGAAAGACGCGGGTGTTGCCAAGCTGGACTGGTACCCCATGCTGCGAGGAAGACTGGTTCAAATCAACGGCGAAAACGTCCGTGCCGAGCGTTACACCGATGAGCGTGCGCAGCGCTTGATTGAACGGGAATTCAATATCTCCCACGCTGCCCAAGCCCCTGCCCACAACCAAGTCGTGCAAGGAGCGTGGAAGCCGGAAGAGGCCAACGCCATCAGCATGGAGGAGGGGATTGCCAAAACCTTGCAACTCAAGCTGGGCGATCAATTGCGCTTTGAGATGGCGGGTGTGGTGGTGGATGTGCGCATCACCTCGATTCGGCGGGTTGATTGGACCTCCATGCGAGCCAATTTCTTTGCCATCTATCCGGTATCAACCATGCCGGATATGCCCATGACCTATATCGCCGCCTACCGCGCACCTGCACAGGCGGGTTTTGACAATGCCTTGGTCAACCGATTCCCCAATATCACCAATGTGGACATGGGCGCCACCATCAATCAAATACAAAAGGTCTTGGGGCAGGTGATTGGCGCGGTGGAGTTTTTGTTTGCATTCACCTTAGCAGCGGGCATGGTGGTGTTGTTTGCCGCCGTGACGGCCACACGTGAAGAGCGTGCCCGTGAATACGCGGTGCTGCGGGCATTGGGGGCGGGAAATCAGTTGCTGCGCCAAGTGCAAACCGCTGAACTGCTGGGCGTGGGTGCTCTGTCTGGGGCCTTGGCCGCGTTGGTGGCGGTGGCCATGGGTTGGGGCTTGGCGCGGTATGTGTTTGAGTTTGCTTGGACAGCCTCGCCTTGGGTACCTTTGTTTGGTGTGCTGAGCGGTGCTTTGTTGGCTTGGGGAGCTGGTTGGTGGGGTTTGCGTGAGGTGCTGCGCCGCCCGGTGGTGGATACCTTGCGCCAGGCGCTTTGAATTAATTGGGGTCAGATCCCGATTATTTCAGCAGCACCACCAAAGCACCGGCGCCACCCTCAGATCCTTTGGCTTGCACAAAAGCCAACACCTCGGTTTTTTGCACCAACCAACGCTGCACCTTGGCTTTGAGAACAGGTGTTTTGCCAGGCGACCCTAGACCTTTGCCATGCACCACCCGTACACAACGCCAACCACGTTTGGTGGCGTCGCGGATAAATTGACCCAAGGCTTCTCGGGCCTCGTCACTTCGCAAGCCATGCAAATCGATTTGCCCTTGCAAGCTCCAATGCCCTTTGCGCAGCTTTTGGGTGACATCGGTGCCTATGCCTTGGCTGCGGTAGCTGAGTTCATCATCGGTGTCCAGCAGCGTTGAGACATCAAAGTCGTCGCTCAGACTTTCGCGCAGCACATTGACGTCATCAAGCTGCTGCTGCTGGGCCAAGGGCTTGGCAGGTTCTGGCGACAAACTCACCCTTGGTTCATGGTCGAGTGTGGTTACTGCACCCACGGCACGAACGAACAAATTCTTCTCGGCATTGGCGCGGCGCAGCGCTTCAAGCCGTGCCGCTTCAATCGCTGCTGCCTCTTCGGCCTTGGATTTAAGTTGATTCTTGATGGCTGCCAAGTCTTGCAAACTGCGTGCTTTCACCATGCGCTGTGCTCCGCCATGGACCAGCAGCGCCCAGGGCCCACGATGACATGGTCTAGCACCCGAATATCGACCAAGGCCAACGCAGTTCGCAAGGCTTGGGTGAGTTTTTCGTCAGCTTGCGAGGGGCGTACCTCGCCGCTGGGGTGGTTGTGCGAAAAAATCACCGCGCAAGCACCCAGCAAGAGTGCCAGCTTGACCACTTCGCGGGGGTAGACCGAGGTTTGGTTCAAGGTGCCGCTGAACATTTCTTCAAAGCGAAGCAGGCGGTTTTGGCCATCTAAAAACAAGACCCCAAACACCTCACGCGGTTGTTGGCCCAGCTGAAGTTGCAAAAACTGTTTGACGTTATCGGGGTCGGTCATGATGTCGCGGGCCCGCATTTTTTGTAGCAAGGCACGACGCGACAACTCGACCACCGCCAACAATTGTGAACGCCGTGCCAGTCCACCCAAGCCTTTGGTATGGCGCAAATGCTCTGGGCTGGCATGGAGCAAACCAGCCAAGCCTTGAAAGCGGTCGAGCAAACTTTGGGCGAACTGCAGCACGCTTTGGCCTGGCAAACCACTGCCCAGCAAGACCGACAGCAGTTCGACATCGGTCAGCGCTTGGCTACCCAGCGCGAGCAGTTTCTCGCGTGGGCGCATGGCTTTGGGCAAATCTTGCAGCTGCATAGAAAAGGGAAGGGTCAAAAGCATGGTGGGTTAAAAGAGTCTCATCATCACGGCTGTTTAAGGGTGGGCCAAGTGCGCCAAGGCCGCTTGGTAATGTGATTCATGGCCTTTCTACAATAGATTCAGTTTACAAAAGACCCACATGCAAGCACCCCCCACGATTGAAGCCGGTTCGTTTCTGACTTTGCACTACCGCTTGAGCGGCCCGCAAGGCGACATCATCAACACTTTTGGTGGCCCCCCCGCCACCTTGTCTTTGGGTAACGCCGAGTTGGCCCCCGCTATCGAGGCTCGCTTGCTGGGTTTGGCTGAAGGCGAGCATGTCACCGTTCAGATGGCCGCAGGCGAAGCTTTTGGACAGCGTAACCCCGATATGTTGCAATGGGTGCCCAAGCAGTTGTTGGCGACCTTTGGCGATGCAGATGCAGCTTATTTGTTGGGCGAGGTGGTGGAGTTTCCCGCCCCCAACAACGAAGGCAAGTATGCAGGCGCGGTTGTACAACTGGGCGAGGACGCGATTTTGTTTGATTTCAACCATCCACTGGCGGGGCAAGCCGTCAGTTTGGAAGTCCAAGTGATAGGGGTGCTGTGAATGGCTGATTTGCAAGAAATTTTGTTGGCCGAGCCGCGTGGCTTTTGTGCAGGCGTGGACCGTGCCATCGATATCGTCGAGCATGCTTTGATCAAATTTGGCTCGCCTATTTACGTGCGCCATGAGATTGTGCACAACACCCATGTGGTGGACGACTTGCGTTCCCGTGGCGCCATCTTCATAGAAGACCTGAACGATGTGCCAGAAGGTGCCACCTTGGTGTTCAGCGCCCACGGCGTACCCAAAGAGGTCGAACACGAAGCGGTGCGCCGTGGTTTTCGTATCTTTGATGCCACCTGTCCGCTGGTCACCAAAGTGCATGTGGAAGTCGCCAAGCTGCACAAAGAAGGCTATGAGTTCATCATGATTGGTCATAAGGGTCATCCCGAAGTGGAAGGCACCATGGGGCAGCTACCCAACGGTATTCATTTGGTGGAAGACGCTGACGATGTGTGGAAGGTCGAGCCTGGGCAAACCAGCCTGTTGGCTGTGGTGACGCAAACCACCCTCAGTGTGGATGATGCCGCCGAGATCATGGCGGCTGTGAAAAAGCGCTTCCCGCAGGTACGTGAACCCAAGCAGCAAGATATTTGCTACGCCACCCAAAACCGGCAAGACGCCATCAAGGTCTTGAGTCCGCAGGTGGATGTGGTGATTGTGGTGGGCAGCCCCAGCAGTTCCAACAGCAACCGTTTGCGTGACGTGGCCGCTAAATACGGCACACCCAGTTACATGGTTGACCACGCAGGTGAACTTGACCCGGCTTGGTTGCAAGGTAAGCAGCGCATAGGCTTGACGGCTGGCGCTTCAGCGCCTGATATTTTGGTGCAGCAAGTCATCAGCCGCTTGCGTGAGTTGGGGGCCACCTCTGTGCGAACCCTCGATGGTGTTCAAGAAACCGTGAAATTCCCGTTGCCCAAGGGCTTGCGAAACGACTGACGCCCTAGGCTCTCTACAATCCACCCATGCTAGATATCGCTTTACTTCGCAGAGACCTCCCCCATGTGGTGGCTCGTCTGCAAACCCGCAAGAACCCCCAGCCTTTTTTAGATGTTGATCGTTTCCAAACATTGGAAAACGAACGCAAAACCCTGCAAACCCGCACCGAGGCACTGCAAGCCAAGCGCAACAGTTTGTCCAAAGACATTGGTCAGCGCAAAGCCAAGGGTGAATCGGCTGACGACATCATGGCCGAGGTGGGGCTTCTCAAAGATGAACTCGACGCTTCGGCTGTCAAGTTGGAGGTGTTGCAAGCCGACTTGAACCAACTTCTGTTGGCCGTGCCCAATTTGCCGCAAGACAGCGTGCCTGTGGGCAGCGATGAGCATGGCAATGTGGAGTTGCGCCGTTGGAGTCCCACAGGAACTGAGCCCACACCCTTAGGCTTCACGCCCAAAGACCATGTCGATTTGGGTGAGCCTTTGGGGCTGGATTTCGAGATGGGCGTCAAACTCTCTGGCTCTCGCTTTGCCGTGATGCAAGGTCAGATTGCCCGTTTGCACCGCGCATTGGCGCAGTTCATGTTGGATGTGCAAACCCAAGAGCATGGCTATACCGAATGCTACACGCCTTACATCGTCAACGCTGACAGTTTGCGCGGCACAGGCCAGTTGCCCAAGTTTGAAGAAGATTTGTTTGCCGCCAAAAAGGGCGGGCAAGATGGCGACACCGACGGCCAAGCGCTGTACCTTATTCCTACCAGCGAAGTGCCATTGACCAATTTTGTGCGTGACCGGGTGCTGGCGGAAAGCGAGTTGCCTTTGAAGTTGACCGCTCATACGCCTTGTTTTCGCTCGGAAGCCGGTAGCCATGGTCGCGATACCCGTGGCATGATTCGCCAGCACCAGTTTGACAAAGTCGAGATGGTGCAAATCGTGCATCCTGATCACAGCAACGCTGCCCTGGAAGAAATGACTGGTCACGCCGAGGCCATTTTGCAAAAGCTGGGTTTGCCTTACCGCGTGATGGCTTTGTGTACTGCCGACATGGGTTTTGGCGCGGCTCGGACCCACGATTTGGAAGTGTGGTTGCCGGCACAAAATACCTACCGTGAAATCAGTTCTTGCTCCAATTGCGAAACCTTTCAGTCGCGCCGTATGCAAGCGCGGTTTAAAAACGCCCAAGGCAAAAACGAGTTGGTCCATACCTTGAACGGTTCTGGATTGGCGGTAGGCCGTACCTTGGTCGCAGTGCTTGAAAACTACCAACAAGCGGATGGCAGTGTGGTTGTTCCAGAGGTTCTTCGTCCCTATATGGGCCATGTTCAGCGTCTTTCACCTTAAGCCCTTCAAAGGACTTCCCATGCGCTTTTTACCCGTTGTTATAAGTACTGTGTTACTAACGCTGGTGGCTTGCGCCAATATGCCCATGGGGGCAGGCAGAACGTCTTCCACTGTGGATATGTCGGGGGCAGATTTGCTGGGGCAAACCCAGTTGCCGCCCGGTGCTCGTATCTTGCATGAGCAGTCGCTGGTGATTGGCACCGGTGAAAACTGGGTAGGGCGTGTGGTCATGGATTCAGCCCGTGACACCACCTCTGCTTACAGCTATTTCCTAGAAAACTACCCCAGCCAAGGCTGGACCTTGTTGTCAGCTATCCGAGCCAAGTCCAGCGTGTTGGTGTTTAACAAAGCTGAGCGCAATGTCACCATTGAAATTCAAGAAGGCAATCCTTTGGCAGGAGGTTCAGCTTTGGTGATTTTGACGCTGGCACCGCGTAACGCCAATGTGGCCTTGCCAGCATTAGCGAAAAAGCCTGTACCCGTAGAGGACGCGGTTCCTACCAAGCCGTGAAGCTTTAAAATTTCAGTTCTATCGACAGTCAGGAAAGATGGCAGAGTGGTCGAATGCACCGGATTCGAAATCCGGCGTACAGGTTTACCTGTACCGAGGGTTCGAATCCCTCTCTTTCCGCCAGCTACCTAATAAAGACGCCCCTTACGGGGCGTTTTTGTTTCCTACATACCATAAAACATATCAATAAATGTTTGCCTGTCTTTGATGCACTGTTGCTTGTTGAAGCCATCCTCTGCATTGGCTAGGGTCGTTATCAAGTAAAACATCACCCCATACCCCCTTCAATTTCCTACCAGACCCCACCCCACCGTACCCCCACCCCCCCTAATTCTGAAATGGGTCCCCCTGCGCGAGGTTGCACACTGTTTTGTTCAAGCGATTAATGGTTATGCTGTGCCGTGGTTGTGGGATTTGAAGACAAGCGACCCACTTAACTACAATCGCATTTAAGAATTAAGATAAATCAGTAATTTTTTGATTTTGGATAATGCAGGAAACAGACATGAGCAGGAAAAAAACCTTTGTTTTAGTTGCCGTAGCAGGCCTTATATTGTTTTCAGCATTTGTACACGCTGGTGAAAACGAAATCAAATTGACTGGTATTGGTAAATTGCTCAACGGTCGTAGCTATGTGCTCATGGGAAAAGACGTCACCTGTAGGGGAAACGATCCCGAGCATACAGAAATTAAGTCTTGGGCAAATAAAATTAGTTTTGAGGGTGGGCAAGTTTTGGTGTGGGGAAAAGTATGCAACGATTCACCCGAAAATATTGCGATTTCTAAGTTCGGTAAAAGCTTACTAATATCCGCAGATTTAAATATAGTTATTTATAAAAATGAAGTTCTCAGATACTCTAAAGTCGAGCCAAAATTGTGTGATGCTGGACTGTGGTGTCCTGTCGAACAAGTTAAACCATGAAAAAGATTTATTATTCATCGCGTTGGTTAGCGATTTTATTTTTATTAGCATTTAACGTATTTATTGCTTCAGCCCAGAACCAGTCTTTACAGTGCCCGGATCAGCTCGTTGGTTTAAAGTCATCTATCTGGAAAACGCTTGAAATCCCAGTCTGTTGGGAATCCATGGAACCCAATTTCGGAACTGAAAGACAGTGGGTCAAGCAAGCTGCTATTGATACTTGGGAAAAGCATTCTTCAGTTCGTTTTACTGGTTGGGTGGCGTGTCAACCCAACAGCAGGGGCATACGCATTGCTGTGAGTGATATCAATCCGCATGTAAAAGCGTTGGGTAATCGTCTCAACGGTTTTGTTAAAGGGATGGTTCTTGACTTTACCTTTGAGCGCTGGAGTCCTGATTGCGGTCGACCTCACAGGCGGCAAAAATGCATAGAAACTATTGCAGTGCATGAATTTGGTCATGCTTTAGGTTTTTCTCACGAACACAACCGAGCCGATGCACCTGTATGTAGTGAAGAAAAGCAAGGTACAGACGGCGATATTTACATTACCCCATACGATTTAAATTCGGTTATGAACTACTGCAATCCCAAATGGAATGGAGATGGTAATTTGAGTCCGATGGATATTCAAGGCTTACAGGCTTGGTATGGTAAGCCAAAACAACCGATCAATCGCTACGACGGTCGCTGGAAAGGTAACTTAACTTATAGCGACCTTAGTTGTGTTGCAGATTCAGTGGATGTAACTATCAATGGAACTGTAATTACTGGGACTATGTCTACACCAGATGGTCGAAAAATTTCAGTTCAAGGTAACCTTGATGAGGTGGGTCAATTAAAAGGCTTTCAATTTCGCTTGTCCCCCAAAGACCTCATAACCCTACGCGGCAGTTTGACCGAGGGAACTTTAAACAGCACGGATTGTGGGTGCGGTTCCTACAACTTTAGAAGAATCCAGTAGGTTTTTGGGAGATGACATGACCCATTTAAATAGTTTAATCAAACGACGCCAATTACTTCAATATGGTGCATCAGGTGCAGCCTTTACATCTCTCATTTCTCCGAATTTCGTAAGGGCTACAAAAGCTGGCACCGGACTTCCCATGGCTGGATGCTGCCTCATGCATGGTGGAGAGTCACTAGTTTCTCAGTCCCGCTTAAGTCGGATCGATAACTCGAGCGCTAATGTTGATAAATCCGGCAATCCACGTTTGGACCGTTCTCTTGGTTATCTATTAGCTGATTTGGCGAGTAAGTTTAAGGTCCGTCCTGGATTTGGCTATTTTGATGACCGAGGTTCACCAAATGCCCTTGCGCTTCCCGACAGCCGATTGTCTGCAAGTACTGGAACTGTGCTTTTTGGCCGTGAGATGATGTCTACCCATATAAATAATGCCAATGGTGACATGTTTATCATGGGAATATGTGCCCATGAATTTGCGCATATAGTGCAATTTTTCTCAGGTTATTACGAGCGATTAAGTAAAGGCCAGCAAACTAAAAAACTCGTGGAATTGCATGCTGACTTTCTAAGTGGGTATTACATAGGTCTTCGTAAAATCAACTATGCGTCTGCAGAATTAATCTCTCTTGGTAGGACATGGGAAAGCATCGGCGACTCTAGTTACACAGACCCTCAGCACCATGGCACACCTGAGGAGCGCCTTCAAGCAGTTGAGAATGGATACCGATTCGCTAGAGAGAGGCCTGAGTTCGGAATCAAAGAGGCCTGTGAAGTTGGTGCGCGATATTTGAATGTATGAAAGCGAATTTGAGATGAAGACATACCAAGTATTTATTCCTATGCTGTGCTTTCACCTAACAGCTAACTTGATAGGTCTTACTGCTTCAAACGTCTTTGCTGAAGAGCGGCTATGTCCGGATGGCAAGCGAAGTTACTTTGGAGTTTGTCCAGAAGAAGGCAATAACTCAAGGCCGTTGCAATCAGAGCTCCCAACCCCAGCCCCCAAACCAAAATCACCATCCTCCGGTGATTTAAGCTTGAAAATAATTCAAGGTGTTGGACTAAAGGAATGCTATCTAGGAATGGATGCTAGTTTTTTTCAGCGTGCATTCGGTGGCAAGAGGGAAGGTCAGTACTTGATAGCACCCAACCACGGCGTGGATGCATTAATCGTGGATGGAAAGATAAGTGAATTGTTCTTTTATTTTTACTCAAAGACAAAAAGCAGCTTTGCCGGTTCGACCGACAGAGGTATCAACGCGAACAGTTCACCCTTGGATGTAACAGCCAAGTACGGACAACCAGATCGAATAGGTCAAAGCGTAATTTCTCAATACGGAGCAATGCCTGGTGCGAATGAAAAATCAATGGAATATCCTCGCTTCGGGGTAACTTTCACATTCTGGGATGATAAATTAGCCGATATAAGGATTTATTCAAAAAGGTAACCCTATAAAAGGTAAAGACATGTTTATCAAGGGAATATGTGCTCATCAATTTGCACATATCGTGCAGTTTTTCTCCGGCTTTTACGAACGCTTGACCAAAGGCCAGCAGACCAAAAAACTGCTGGTACTATATGCTGATTTTCTCAGTGGCTACTACATTGGTCTTCGAAAAATGCACTACACGTCCGCCGAATTGCTTTCCCTTGGCCGGAGTTGGGAAAGCATTGGTGACTCCAGCTACACCGACCCCCAACATCACGGCACACCCGAGAAGCGCTTGCTAGCCGTTGAGCAAGGGTATCGATTTGCCCGTCAGCGGCAGGAATTTGGAATCAAGGCTGCCTGCGAGGTTGTTGCGCGATACTTATAAGCTTAATCTGGGACTCAATATGTTCATGAATTGCCGAGGACTAATCGCCTCATTAGCTTTGCTTTTGACAGGCGCGGGTGCAAACGTCTTCGCCCAAGAACGGCTTTGTCCAGATGGGCAGCGCAGCTACTTTGGCGTCTGCCCAGACGAGAGTAATAACTCCAGACCGCCGGACACCAAGCTCTCACAGAAGTTCCCACCGTGTCCAAGCAATCAGTGGTTCCGAGAATGGCACATGTGCCATGCGCGCGAAGACCTTGGTGGTGGACTCGTCATAGACGCAGACTTTTTAAACGGTACGGTTTATGACCCATCAATGCCTACTTTTCAGTCAGGCATCTACACATTTATTGATAAGTTTAACGAAGAATTAGATCAGGGCCCGTTGCGGTTGGGGGGCGCCAGTGTGTTCGTCAACCTTGCAGAGCTAATCAAGGATGGGAGCACGCGGAAATTCAAGCTTCTCGTCAGTTTTGATAAAAAAAATCCATACATGCTAAGCAAAAGAATTGGTGTTGACTCCGTCGTGGTTCCCTTGACTGCGCAGTGTAGGATCAGAACGTTTAATATAGAAGGTAGAGTTGTCGGCTTTTTTGGCGCGCAGGGCAACGGATACCCCCTTATAATTTCGGATATAAAAAGCAACGAAAGTGAAATATTCAAAGAGGTGGATATCCAAAAAGCCTCTAGGGAAGCTGGGGGTGCCGCTTTACAAGCGGTGCGAGTAGTAGCTAATGTTTTGAATAGTGTATGTAGATCTTAATTCCTATCAACTCAAAATGTATAGACCTATCAAGTTCGTTAATTTTCATTTGTTTCTTGCGGAAGTTTTATTGCTTGGGATTATCAGCATTCATGCGCATGGGCAAGAAAGGATTTGCCCAGACGGTAAGCGCAGTTACTTTGGCGTTTGTCCAGATGAGGGAAATAACTCAAGGCCATTACAGCCAGATGTAGTTCCTCCGACTTCACCTAAACCAGCACCTGCACCAGCTCCAACACCAGCGCCTAAATCTATCGGTTCTTTGCCTACACCAGGTGCAGGTTTAAAAAATATTGCAGGCAAACACAATTTAACATTGCATTGGATTAGTGAATATCCAGATACTGGAAGTTTAGTAATTAATGCAACAGATACCGTTGGCATTTACTCGGTGCGCGGTACACACATCGCGAGGGACAATAACAAAAACTGTAAGGATTGTTGGCTAAGGATGGAAGGAACGCTAGTCCAAATATCACTTTCAAAGTTATGGTTTCGCGGATCAATAGTCACCAATATTCCACCAGAAGCTGAATTTCATGGTCCAGGTACTTGTGTTAGGGAGGGGGATTACACTTTTGAGGCTACCGGCAACCGCAAGTATTGGCGTATGCGACCCTGGTTCAGTCCATGCAATCTACCTGGTTACAACTTTGGCATGACAGATTACATAGACATATTCTTTTGATATCGACCAACCTCAATAGAAAGACTTTTTGAGTTTCAACTATTCCTCGAAAAATATGAGGTATGGCATTCCCCCAATTCAGTAGACATTCAATAATGTCAAAACTGGATTGGAGTGGAAGAAATGAAGAAAACAAAATATACGGCTGGATTCAAGTATGCGGCGGTAAAAAAGTCATCTATAAGCGCCACTGGGTTGTCGATGTAGCTAAGGTAATCTCGCACTCCAAACATTCTAGCTGGGGGTATGAGGGATGGCTTAGCCAAAATGAACCAGCAATCCTAAGTCGCGCAAAGGCTATGAGTTCTGGTATGGATTCTCCAATTAGTGGGGTTTACGCCCTCTTGTGCGTGGCCCATGCATGATCCCAAGCGCGTGACCTAGATCCTCCAGCGCCCGGATCCGACGCATAGCTTCTGCCCGATTAGATCGCGCTTTGCGCGTTTCATTGCCGTGAATGGTTTTAGCCTCGGCACAACGCTCTCGGCCTTTTGGTGTCTTGGGGCCAGTTGAAGCACCACCATGGAATCTGCACTTTGTCTTTCCTTTTGAGGCAGGGGCACGGCACTGCAGCTTTGTGCGTTTGGACTTAGCTTGACATTGCAGGCAGCGGATTCTGACCTGCCCCCTGCCAGCCGTACCAACGTAAAGTTAGTGAAGTCCGTCACCATGGAGAATGACGGGCATGAAGAAGAGCAGATTTACCGACGAACAAATCATTGGGTTCTTGCAGCAAGCCGAAG
>Ga0214921_10007623_pt1 | contig 14357 bp, 15 predicted proteins | sample LL1505_MetaG_FD_177992 | JGI IMG/M metagenome (GOLD analysis project Ga0214921, IMG submission 177992) | Freshwater microbial communities from Lake Lanier, Atlanta, Georgia, United States - LL-1505 | ecosystem: Environmental > Aquatic > Freshwater > Lake | place: USA: Georgia | collected... | reverse complement strand
CCATCGCACAAGAATATGCCAATCAGCGCGATGTTTTTGGGCCTGCCATTCTGCGCCATCTTCAAATCGTGCTTCTAGCCGTGGTACCGGCCTTGCTCATCGGCTTGCTGTTGGCTTGGCGCATGAACAGGACCCGAAATTTACAGCAAGCTTTGTTTCCAGTTCTCAATGTGATTCAGACCATTCCATCGATTGCCCTGTTCGGTCTGCTGATGGTGCCATTGGCTTGGATAGCCATCCAATTACCCGCACTGGGCCGCGCAGGCATCAGCGGTGTGGGCGTAGCGCCTGCCGTGATAGCGCTGTTCATGTATGCGCTGCTGCCCATTGTTCGCTCGGCGCTGGCTGGCTTAGAGCAAGTCCCTGCAGAGGCGGTCAATGCTGCGCGCGCCATGGGCATGTCGGCGAGGCAGTTGTTGTGGCAAGTAGAGTTGCCACTGGCATTGCCTGTGCTGCTCATTGGGCTGCGCACAGCGTTTGTTCAAACCACGGGCCTTGCTGCCGTCAGCGCTTTGGTGGGTGCCGGTGGGCTGGGCCAAATCATGTTTGATGGACTGTTCAGCGCTGCCAACGAGTTGGTGATACTGGGCGTTATACCTATTGTGCTTCTGGCCCTGTTGGCAGACACTTTTTTCAAAGTGCTAAGTTCCTTGATCAAGACACGTCCATGATGATCAGGTTTGAACACACCCGCAAGCTTTACGATGGCGCAGCAGCCATCACAGACTTGAATTTAGACATCCAACAAGGCGAGCTGCTGGTGCTGCTTGGGCCCTCAGGGTCTGGCAAATCGACAGTCCTCAAAATGGTCAACCGCATGGTCAGCCACGATGGCGGTCAAATTCTGTTCAAGGGCAAAGACATCAACAGCTTTAACTTGCAAGATTTGCGTCGCCGCATGGGCTATGCCATCCAGTCGGTTGGCTTGTTCCCTCACAGAACCGTAGCGCACAACATTGCCACAGTTCCCAAGCTGCTGGGCTGGGACGCTCAGCGTGTGCAAGCCCGTGTCAACGAGTTGCTGACATTGCTGGCATTGGACCCAGAGCAATACGCCAGTCGCTATCCGCACCAACTCTCAGGCGGACAGCAACAACGGGTTGGTGTGGCGCGCGCATTGGCAGCAGACCCAGATGTACTTTTAATGGACGAGCCCTTTGGCGCACTAGATCCAGTGACACGCGCTGCTTTACAAATAGCACTTCAAAAGATTCACCGAGCTACCGGCAAAACCATCCTATTTGTCACCCACGACATCGATGAAGCTTTGTTGCTGGCAACCCGCATCGTGCTGCTGAACCACGGCCATATTGCACAGGCAGGCACGCCTCTTGAATTACTGCAACAACCCGCCAACGACTTTGTAGCCGACTTTCTGGGGCGCGCAGATCTGGGGCTTAAACAACTCTCACTGCGCGCCATAGCGTCTCACATCAAAGCCATTGAAGGTACAGAACCAAAGCACGCCATTGCCCATACAGCCACATTCAGAGAGGCCATTTCGCACATGGCCACACTGCATGTTTCGACCTTGAGCGTAGTGGATGAAAGCGGCACAGTGCTTGGTCAGGTACAGGCGGCTGATTTGCTAGAAAACTAACATGTCCGAGTTGCGCATGCTTCCATTGCAGCAGCCACGCTACAGGGCGAATCGGCTAGGCTTTAGTGTGGCGGCGCTGTTGTTGCTGGCTTATGGTTTGCCGTATTTTCAGCCGCTGTTTGCAGCGCTGTATCCAGACCTGCCGCGTCCGGTTTATTTGCAAGAGCCAATGGCAGAACTGATGTGGCAACACATCGGGCTGGTGTCAGTGTCTAGCGCACTTGCTGTGCTTGTTGCAACGCTAGCAGGACTGGCCACCACCACCGAAACGGGGCGTGCATTCAAGCCACTCATGGAAACCCTGGCCGGTATGGGGCAAACTTTTCCACCCGTCGCTGTTCTGGCCGTGGCGGTTCCAGCCGTCGGCTTTGGAGAGCTGCCCGCGCTCCTTGCGTTGTCAATTTTTGGCGTACTGCCTGTGCTGCAGGCCACGCTGGCCGGACTGGCATCAGTGCCAACGCCCGTGCTTGATTCGGCCCGCGCCATGGGCATGTCGCCTCGGCACATACTGACCGAAGTGCAAATGCCATTGGCCCTGCCCCTTTGGCTGGCCGGTGTGCGAACGTCCGTGGTTGTGAACATTGGCACCGCCGCCATTGCATCCACTGTGGGAGCCAAAACCCTTGGCTTGCCCATCATCGTCGGACTTTCTGGGTTCAACACAGCCTACGTCTTACAAGGGGCTATGGTGCTGGGGCTGCTGGCCATTGCAGCCGACTTGGCATTCGATTGGCTAGCCCTGGCCCTTCATGGCCACACAAGATCAGTTGACAACGAGGCGTGATTTTTGGGCTTCACCGATGTGGCCCACAATGGCTGCATCGTTGAAACCGTGACGCTTAAACACAGCCAGTACCTCAGGCACTGTTTCAGGCGAACAACTGACCAACAAGCCACCGCTTGTTTGCGGATCAGACAAAAGAGTTTGGCATTCAGTGGGCAAACCACTGTCAAGGCTAATTTCTGGGCCATAGCCTTCCCAATTTCGACCTGAGGCGCCCGTGACATTACCGGCTTTGATCAAAGCCGACACCTTGGGCAACAAAGGCACATCGGCCCACTTGATGTGAGCCGTTAATTGGGCGCCTCGCGCCATTTCGAGAGCATGGCCCGCCAAACCAAAGCCAGTGACGTCTGTCAAAGCATGCACGCCAGACAACTCTGCCAACTCGGGGCCTGGGGTATTGAGCTTGGTAGCATTGGCGATCATTGATTCATAACCTGCCGCATCGAGAACTTCTTTTTTGAGTGCAGCAGACAAAATACCAACACCAATAGGTTTGCCCAGAACCAGCACATCGCCAACGCGCGCGCCGTCGTTTCGTTTGACACGGTCTGGATGCACCAACCCCAACACAACCAAACCGTAGATGGGCTCCACCGAATCAATGGTGTGACCGCCGGCAATGGGAATGCCGGCTGTATTGCAAACCGATGCACCGCCTGCCAGAATTTTGCCAATGGTGTCTGTTGACAGCACATTGATGGGCATGCCGACCAAGGCCAAAGCCAAAATGGGTTTGCCACCCATGGCATAGACATCGCTGATGGCATTGGTGGCTGCAATGCGCCCAAACTCAAAAGGATCATCCACGATGGGCATGAAGAAGTCGGTGGTTGCAATCAAAGCTTGGTGGTCGTTCAGCTTGTAAACCGCTGCGTCATCGGCTGTGGCGATGCCCACCATCAGCTCTTTGGGAATGGGCATCTGCAATGTGCCTTTGAGGATTTCAGACAAAACCGCTGGGGCAATTTTGCAACCACAACCGCCGCCATGCGAGAGAGAGGTCAAACGGGGTTCAGAGGGGCTCATGGTATGTCCTTGATTCAAAAAAGAGGGTTTGCTTGAAGCGCTAAGCATTCAAGGCAAATGGCGCGAAGAAATAACGCTTTGCACGATTGTAAGCAAGCCTTTGCGTTCGTGCTCAGCCGAAAACAAAGGCGCTCTAAGGCCGCATTGCTTTTTTAACAGTTCTGCAAATTCAGAGTCATGCCGAAAACGAATCAGCATGTCAGCCAGCGCCTTGGCGTCACCCACTGGAAACAGGCCTGCATAGTCTTCGCCCAGCATGCCCATGTTGCCGGGTATGCGCGACGCAATCACTGGCACACCGCTGCAAACAGACTCCATGATCACATGCGCACCGCCCTCCATGACACTGGTGTGAACCAGCACGTGCGCGCGCTGAATTTGACGGCGTGTCACTGGATGAGATAAAGCACCTGTGAATTGATAGTGAGGGCAAAGCGCCGCTGTTTGGTGCGCCATGCTGGCCAGCGCCTGATCATGCTCTGCACCAATATGCTTGATGTGAATATCGCTCTGATGCGCAAGCAGGGCTGCTGCTGCAAACAAGGTACGGGGTGATTTTTCCTCGCGCAAATGACCCACCATCACCACCCTTGTGCATCGCCTTGTTTTAGGCAAAGTGACTCGGGGGGTGGTTGACTGCAGAAGCACCGATGTTTTAGCCTTGAATGGCGCCGGTAATTCATCAAGCCCCATGGACTGCAACACCACCAGACGGTTCGCAAAATCTAGAGATTGTTGAGCCTGTGAATCGTGTTGGATATCGCGGTACAAATCAGTGCCAGTGAGCACCACCACCAAACCCTGGGCGCCATGCACGGCATGCCAAGCTGCAATCGACGCAAAACTGCGACGCGCATGCAAGGCAATGAGAACATCGCCCGATTGTGTGCCATCCCATTCACCAACCAGCCGCACCCGATAATGCGACTTCAACAACTGTCGATAACGTTTGGCGGTCTGCCAATTGCCATTGTTTGCGCTGGCAAGGGCAGGACTTACAATCACGACGGTTGGCTTAGCGGATTGTGCGCTAAGCCCTTCTGATTTGAGCAACTTTTTGGGAAGCAACTTTGGATGAGGCGCTTGGTTCATATAGAGCCGCTAAGCATATCTAAAAGGACAAAAGCAATCAATGCGTCAAGTAAATATCCTGACATTGTCAAAGGCTCTTCAAGAACTTCGAGGCCATACACTCAACTCTTTTGACTGCTACTTGAGTGCCAACAAACTCAGCCTTCCCTATCAAAAAGGTTTGAATCCGCCCGTCTGGGAACTGGGCCATGTTGCATGGTTTCAAGAATATTGGATTGCCCGAAATCTGCAGCGCTCACACGGCCTGGCCTGCGGTCTATCACAGCCACGCAAAGCGTCCCTTCTCAATGAAGCGGATGCGTGGTTTGACAGCGCCAAGGTAGCCCATTCAACGCGCTGGGAATTGAAACTTTTAACGTCCTCCAAGTGCATCCCATACGCTCAGGACAGCTTGGCTCAAACCCTTGAGCTTTTGCAAAATGAAACCGACCACAGCCCCGCGCTGTATTTCTATTGGCTGGTGCTGCAGCATGAAGCCATGCACCTAGAGGCAAGCGCCTACATGGCGCAATCACTTGGGCTACCCTTCAAAGCGCTGTGGCCGCAAGAAACTGCGAAGGCTGGACATACTGAACCCCAAACAGCACGCGTGCCTTCACAAACTTGGCAACTCGGATCAAGTGATTTTTCTTCTAACTCAGACACGAAGGACGCAGCTTTTTGCTTTGACAACGAGCTGATTGAGAGGATTTGTTTAATCCAAGACTTTGAAATCTCATTGCAGCCTGTCAGCTGGGCGCAATATCTGAATTTTGTTGTCGATACGGGTTACCGCCTTCCAAATTACATTCGACAGACCGGCAATGATTTTGAAACAGCAGTGTTTGGCCGTTGGCTGCCTTTGAACAAGGACTCACCAGCCGTTCACCTGTCATGGACGGATGCTCAAGCTTACTGTGCCTGGGCCAAATGCCGCTTGCCGACAGAAGCCGAGTGGGATTGCGCTGCCAAAACACTCACAGACTTTGAGTGGGGTCATGTTTGGGAATGGACGCAAGACACATTCGCACCCTATGAAGGCTTTGTGGCACACCCTTACACCGAATATTCAGAGCCTTGGTTTGGCACGCACAAAGTGTTAAGAGGGGCGTCGCAGTTCACGCACAAGGTATTGCGGCATGTCAATTATCGAAATTTCTTCACGCCAGAACGCGATGATATTTATTCAGGCTTTAGAACCTGTTCGCTTTGAACTTTAACTGGACGATGGGCGAATCAGTTAACTGGCCCAAAACAAAGCGTAATGCGATTTTTGATCGGTCCAATGCCGTGTATCTGAAAAACCGGCATCAAGCAACAAAGTGGTAAATTTTTCGATCGACCATTTGTACGAATTTTCCGTGTGAATGGTTTCGTCTTGTTTGAAAAGACGTTGCTGCCCCTGCCACTGAACAGTCAAATTTTTCTTGGCTTGCAAATGCATTTCGACGCGAGACTCTTGCACGTTAAAACGTGCACTGTGCTGCCAATCGCGCACATCAAAATCTGAACCCAACAAACTGTTGACTCGCCTGAGGACGTTCAAATTAAAGGCTGCCGTCACGCCCAAGTCATCTGCGTAAGCGCGCTCAAGGGTGCTTGAGTCTTTCACCAAGTCGATGCCAATGATCAGCCCAGAACCAGACTGTCCCATTTTGCAAAGATTGGAGACTCTTTGCAAAAAGTGCAAGGCTTCTAGCGGATTGAAGTTTCCCAAGCTAGAGCCCAGATACAAGGCCAGCAAAGGATCTGCCATCAGTTGTTGTTGCAACTTTTCTGGAAACGTGAGTGAACTTGAAAAGTCCATGCCCACACCGACCACATTGACGTCTGCGTGCTTGGCCTGCAAATCTTTTAAATGCGCAGAGAGGTAGTCAACTGAAATATCAACAGCGACATAGCTGGACGGCTTGGAGTGCATGAACAGTTGAGCTGCTTTTTGACAGCTGCCAGCGCCCAGTTCAACCCATGTGGCTTGCTTGGGAAAGTGCGCATGAATTTCGTTGGCTTGAAGCGTGAAAATTTCTAATTCGGTACGGGTTGGATAATATTCAGGCAACAAAGTAATTGCGTCAAACAGAACCGATCCCATCTCATCGTAGAAGTACTTGGGCGACAAACTCGCCTGCGGGCAAAGCAAGCCTTGGCTCAGCGCTTGGATGTCTGTATCTTTGTTTTCTTTGTAAGTGTCGAAAAACAAGGGCTGTTTGATGGGCATCAAAATCTCATTAAATAGGTTGAATTAACGGTTGAGCCATCGCCTCAGAGCAAAGCTCAGCACATCGACGCAGGCCACCATGAGCAGCATCGCGCCCAAAATGGTGGCGGTCTTGTTCATGAGAAACAGGCCCATGTTAAATGACAACATCTGACCCAAACCGCCCGCCCCCACAACCCCTAATACGGCGGCTGCGCGAATGTTGTTTTCCCAGCGGTACAGGGTGTAACTCATTAACTGCGGCAAGACCTGCGGCAAAGTGGCGTAGGCAAAGACGCGCAGTGGCCCCACCCCTTGCGTGCGCAAAGCATCACCAGGGCCCGTGGGTATGTTTTCCATGGCCTCTGCAAACAGTCGGCCCAAAACGCCGCTGGTGTGAAGGGCCAGAGCCAAGGTACCGGCCATGGGTCCTAGCCCTGCAGAAATTAACAAAAGCGCAGCCCAAACCAATTCAGGAATAGCTCGCAAGGCATTGAGCAGCCAGCGTGTGGGACTGCGCAGCCAAGCAGCATTGTGTTTCGACATGCGGCTGGCAGGAACGGCCAAGGCCAAGCCCAAGACTGCAGCCATGATGGTCCCCAGCGCAGACATGGCCAGTGTTTCCCAAGCTGCCGAAACCACTTTGCTCACAAACTTGGGCGACACATCGGGCGGAAAAAACTCCGCCATAAAGCGGTACATGCTGCGCGCCGCTTCAAAGGATGCAAAGGCCGCCCAATCTAGGTTCAATGACACAAAGCTTGAAATGACCAAAACCAGCAAAGCAACAGTGAACCAGCATGCTTTGCACCGAGCGTCAAACAAAGGTGGCGGCAATTTGTAAGGTGCGTTGGCCGCTTCGCGAGTTGGCATCATGACAAGGCCCTTCTCAACCAAGCACTCACAGTATCGGCCAACGCCACCAACACAATGAACACCAATAGCAAAGTAGCAACTTCGCCGCCATTGAACATCTTCATCGAATTGTCCAGTTGTTGGCCCAGCCCGCCGGCGCCCACAAAGCCCAGCACCACCGATGAGCGGATGGCGCATTCCCAACGGTACACCGTATAAGAAGCCAGCTCGGCAGCATGACTGGGCAGCAAGGCATACACAAAGGCTTGTAAACGGCCGCTGCCGTTGCGCATCAGGGTATGGGTGGCATGGCTCTCGCCACTTTCCAAAATTTCGGCATACACCTTGCCAAGCATGCCGCCATAGGTGAGTGCAATGGCCAGCACACCTGCCGTTGGGCCAAGGCCCACCACGCGCACAAAGACCAGAGCCCATACCAGTTCGGGAATGCTGCGCAGCACGATCAAGGTGGCGCGCACGCACCAGCGAACCACAGCAGGCCAGCGGTCCATTCGGCCCGACAATGCAGACAGTGACAAAACGCGAGCAGCCATCAAGCACATAGGCACAGCCAGTACCAAAGCGAGCGTCACGCCTGCGGTGGCCATGGCAACCGTGCGCCATGTTTCACGGGCCACCATGCGCATGAATTCGGCGTCGTGAACCAATGGCCAAAAGCTGGCCAAGAAATCAAGGGTCACTTTTCGGTTATCGGGCTCCCACAACACCCAGGGTCGAAACTCGGTGGCCACGCCCAATGGCCAGAGCAGCAATATGGCCAAACTGAGCCAAAACACCCTTGATGAAAAGTCTGGATCGCGAAGCTTGCCACCGGATGCCAGATGGGCTTGGGGCAAGTCGGTAGCAGACATATCTAGCAGAAAAGTGCGAAGGGCCGGATGGCCTTAACGGCAGTGCATGACAACAGGCGCAGGCACAACCAGGCCTGGGTCCAACTCAGATGGCAAGTTACCCTGACCCAACTCATGTTCGTGTTGTTCGTACAAATGCGCCAGTCGCTCTGGGGTGACTTGTGCAGATGGCAAATCAAACATGATCTGACCTTTGAGCAAACCAATGATGCGGTCAAAGTGCGTGAGGGCCATGTCGACTTGGTGCAAGGTGGCAACCATCGTGATTTGCCGCTCACGCGCAAGCCCCACCAAGGCGGTCATGGCCAAGCGAGCACGCATGGGATCAAGGGCCGACAAAGGCTCGTCAATGAGCCACAGACTGGCAGGCGACAACAAAGCACGGGCCAAACCCACGCGTTGACGTTCACCGCCTGAAAGGCGGTCGACCCGATCAAACAACTTGTCACTGAGATCAAAGTGGCTGAGCGCTTCGTAGGCTGCAGGTATATCGTTTGGGTAAAACAGCGAGCGCAAGCTGGCCGCCAAACTCAAGGCAGGCAGACGTCCGGCCAACACCGAGGTCACCACGCGTTGGCGCGGTGGCAATGGCGGCACCTGGGGCGCAAGAAACAATTGGCCACGCAAACGACGCAGCGCACTGGTTGACAAACGCCAAGGGTCTTGCCCCCCTAAACGCAGCGTGCCATGCGCAGGCCGCTGGGCACAAGCCAATATTTGAAGCAAGCTGGTCTTACCTGCACCCGAAGGGCCAATGATGGCAACTTGCTCGCCCGCACCGAGTTGAAGGCTAATGCCTTGCAAGGCCGCGGGGGCATGGGCAGGTGCTGAAGGGTGTCGGGCCTGAAGGTCCGAAAGCTCGATGTTCAAGGTTGCAAGACTCGTTTATTGCAACAACCCAGCGCTGCGAGCAGCTGACTCTAAACCTTTGTAGTTTTCAGGGGTCGTAGGCACGTAACGGGTGGCGCGATTGAGCTTGAGAATTTCGGCATGCTCGGGGTTGGCAGGATTCAGGGCAAGCAAAGCAGCCTTGATTTTTTCACGCTGCTGAGCGGGCATGTCGGCATGAACCGACCAGTTGTAGTTGAAGTAGGGAGGCGTTGTGAAGAACACGTTGACATCTTGCGTGTTGACCTTGTTTTCGGTCACAAACTTTTGCCAAACCGTAATGTCAAGCGCAGCTGCATCAACCTTGCCGCTGACCACCGATGCAATGGTGGCATCGTGGGCGCCGCTGTAAGCAACGCGCTTGAAATCTTTTTCAGGTTCGATGTTGGCTTGTAACAAAAAGCTGCGCGGCATCAGATGGCCGGAAGTGCTGCTTTGCGAACCAAAAGAGACTTGCTTGCCCTTCATGTCGGCCAAACTTTTGATGCCAGAATTGGTCTTGGCAATGAACACCGATTGAAACTTGGTGTCTTCTTCGCGCTGCGCCAAGGGCACAATTTTGCCGCCTGAACGAATATTGGCCTGCACAAAGGTAAAACCACCAAACCACACTAACTCTACCTTTTTGTTCACCAGCGACTCAACGGCAGCAGGATAGTCGGTCACGGGGGTGAACACAACTTTCATGTCCAACTGTTTTTCCAAGTAAGTTGCAAGCGGCGTGAACTTGCGAACCTGCTCGGTAGCGGCCTCTTCGGGGATGGTGGTAACCCGCAGCGTGGTTTGGGCCTGTGCGTGAGTCATGGCAGATAAAGCCAGCACGCAAGCAGACACGAATGGCAAAACCAATTTTTTTGAATCAGAGAAGTTGATCAATTTGAAACACCCAGAATAAATTAGAGACTAATATAACTAAAATAAAATGCCTGTGCGTTGCAGTGTCCAAATTGTGCCTAATACTGCAATGGCCAAAGAACCACCGACCACAATCACCCATCGGTAAAACTTCGTGTGCCTAAGCGCCCATGCCACAGGCAAGAACACCAACACAATTGCAATTTGGCCCAGTTCAACGCCCAAATTAAAACCGCCCAAAGCAATGGCCAGTTGGTCTGAAGGTAAACCGAGATCTAGCAATACATTGGCAAAACCAAAGCCATGCACCAGACCAAAAGCAAAAGCAAGTTGCCAGCGACGCAGTGCCGCCCATCCAAGTAAATTGTTCAAAGCGGCAGCAACCACTGAAAGTGCAATGACCGGCTCAATCAAATCGGCCGACGGTTCAAGCCATTTGAAGATGCTCAATCCCAAAGTAATTGAGTGGGCCAAGGTAAATGCAGTGACCACAGTCAACACATCAAGTACGGCAGCCTTCACGTTTTGAACCGCTGGCCACTGAATCACACTCTTTCGGCTTGGCTCTAAAAAAGCCAATATCAAAAGACTCAGCAGAAACAGAATGTGGTCAATGCCTATCCATATGTGCCAAATACCTTCAATCAAATACCGCGCTAAAACACGGGGGACAGAGTCATTGGCTTTGGTGAGGCTGACTTCAGGTCGGTCAGGGCTTAGGATGGCACTGCTTTGAGCATCAGGCAAATCGATTTTGACCAACGCACGGTGCAAATTATCTTGATCAAACATCAAGCCGTATCGAAGGCTTAGTCCTGCTGGCTCTTCTTGTTCAGCACCTGAGCAAGCCACAGCCCATTCAACACTGAGGTATGTGCCATCAGCGTGGTCACTGGCTTTCATGTTCATCTGCGTCAGTGAACACTTTTGATGGGTTCTGCTCAACGCAATGCCTTGCTCAAGCCAAGCTTTGATTTCAGTTGTCTTAGCCAGCGTTTCTCCCCAACTCACCTTGCCATCTTTGTTTTGGTCAAGATCAAAGACAAGGTCGATATCGCGCAAATTGACATCGACACGCAACACACTGATTTGGTCTTGTGTGCTGAATGTGATGTAGCTGTTGCTGCTTGAATGTGCCTGCGCATTGCCACTTACGATGGCCATGAAAAGAAGAACGCATGACCCGAAAATGGCGCCTATCTTTTGGATGTTGGAAGTCATTTTTACTTCCTTACTTGGCAGACGGTGCAGATTGAAGTTGTGTTTTCAATCTCGCCCGTAATTCTTTGATCTGTGGATCTGAGTAATTCGTCTTGTCGAGCCATGCCACCACAGTTTGTGCGGCTTGTGGCTGATTCAGCGCCAATGCGGCTTTGAGAAAAAGCACTGCATCACGGGGTTCTTGCTGAATTCTCCAGTTTTCAATGGACAAGCTCAAACCTGCTGAGGGGTCCTGGGCATAGTCAATGAAGTAAATCAGTTGAGGCCGCTCAATCAATGCCTCTTGGCGCAATGACTGTGACTTCAGCCTAGATTCCAAAAGTGCTGCAAGATTTTTTTCTGCGGGATCTTGAAGTCCTTTCAGCGCCAAAACATTTTGCATCAACAAAGCATCTGTGGGCGCCACAGAAGCTGACATCTGTTTGACTTGAAGGTACTGGCCCTCTTGAACCCAAAGTTCTGCGAGAGAAAGTTTGATCATGTGCGACTTTGGCGTGATCTTTAATTGCTTGTTCCATGTGGCAATGGCCATGTCTGACTGGCCTGCTACCCTGTAAGCTTCGCCCAGGTGCAGGGCTAACCATTCTTTGGACGATGCACCTTGGTAATTGGGCGAATTGAGCAGCGTTTTGAGTAAAGCAATGGCAGCTTGAGGATCGCCCGTTCGATAACGCAAAATAGCACGATAGGCTTTTGACTCGTCTTGCCCAAAAAGCCGATCGATGCTTTCACAGTCTTGTAATGCAGCCACCAAATCAGTCTTGAGTAAGTGCAGTGCAAATCGCCAAGACCAAAACTCTGCTTTGTGGGGGTTAAGGTCAATGGCTTTGTTGATGTCAGCCAAGCCCCCGGTAAAGTCATGGAACCCTTGCCTGACCAGTCCCCTCATAAAAAAAGCGTCGGCGGGTAAGTCGTCCTTCTTCCACCAAGGCAATATGGCCGCTTTCGCTGCACCAAACCAGCGCAGATCACCTTCGGCGAGTCCGATTTGAAAGACTGCTCTGGCGTATGCCAAAGAAACGCTTAAATCTTGAGGTTGAGAGCGCCATGCCTTGGTCAGATCACTGAAAGCGCTGTTTTGAGCGCCCTTGTCATGAACAGAGGCATTCAAAACAATGGCACTTTCTTGGGGCGTAAATCTAATTTGCGATGGCGTTGACAAGCAAATTCCACCGAAAAATCCGATGGCAATGCAGACCTTAAAAAATGGCGTCATGCTCAGCCTCTGGCTTTTCCATTTGAGGAAAATAGGATGTCCATACTTGCTATAGGCCTTTTATTGTTTGCGCTAGTATGAAAATGTTATCAGTTTTATTTGACTGCTAACCCAAGTTTCAGCAATTAACTCAATTTGAAAGAATTAACATGAAAATTTTAATCACTGCACTCGTTTCAGCGTTTATGTTGGTCTCAACTGCTGCTTTTGCAGGCAGCCATGGCGGCGGCAAAATGGACGATAAGAAAGACGAGAAAAAAGTAGATTGCTCCAAAAAAGAAAATGAAAAAGCCAAAGAGTGCGAAAAAAAGAAGTAAGTTCTTTGACACCACAAAAAAGCCCGTTGAGATTCTCAACGGGCTTTTTTGATTGGGCAACTTCGAGATAAGTTAGTATGGGTTCAGCCATCCGCTCAAGATGCCCCTTATGGATTGCATTGTTACCTCAAAAAGGAGCCTCTCATGCTCGTACGTCTTTTGTATGTCAGCCAGCCAGTCGGTCCCATCACAACGACCATGACCACCTTAATTTTGGAAAAATCTGCTACGTACAACAAACAAGAAAATATCACGGGTATTTTGTGTCAAGGCTCAGGCTTGTGGATGCAAGTCTTGGAGGGCGAGAGGTCTCAAGTCAATTTGCTTTACACGCGAATCATGGCCGATCGCAATCACCACAATGTTGAACTGTTGTCGATGGAAGAAATTACGCACAGACGTTTTGGTCAATGGTCCATGGCGCTTGTCTATTTGTCCAAAGACGATCCCATGGTGCAGATGGCACATCCAGAATTCGATCCCTATACAGCTTCAGCTAAGGAAGCCTACTTCATCTTAGATGAGCTGATTAAAACTGGCAGTCCCATTGTCAACACACCGTAATCAAGTGATGTGACTATTTTTTCAAAATCTTAAGCCGCTTGTAAATTTAAAAAATTCGACAAGTCAAAAATTGAATTAGGCGCAGCCGGTCTGGCTCTGATGGGTAGTGGCTTGAAGTTCATGGCCAAAGACTTGGTCGGCTTTGAGTCTGACAACACTGCGTTTTGAGGGATCAATTGAGCCAAGGGGTAATTTTGAAGAAATTCTTTTTCAAACTGCTCAGCGTTTTCAGCAATGAAGTTTGTCGCACGCGACTCTGGCGAAGAAGGATTTTTTGGCAGACTTGCATTTTTGGGGTTGAAACACAAAACAACATCCCAAACAGACAACAGGTCTAAAGAAACCACCAGCTGATAGCCACCGCCAGGCCCGCGGGTGGCGCGAATCAAGCCTTGCTCTCTTGCATCTTTCAAAATGCCCTCTATGTACGACAAACAAACATCCGTCATGGATGCGAGGGTGTCTGCTGTGATGGTTCTGTGGCTGGGAGTCCCAGCAATCAGAAGGATGACGTTTAAACCGAGAGTGGAGCGTTTGGTAAGCATCGTGTTACTTTCATTTGCATAAAATTTATCATGCAAAGAGATTTTTAGTTATTCAAATTCTAAAATATTTCATATAATCTATTCAAAATCAACTCAATATACCCATAAATGACGAAAAATACGCACAACTCCCTCAGTTTGCATAAGATTGGCGCCGTTTCAAGCCTTAGCGGCGTACCCACCCCCACCCTGCGAGTATGGGAGTTGCGCTACCAAACCTTTCAACCCCTCAAAACAGAAAGCAAGCACCGCTTGTACACAGACGATGATGTTTTAAAGGCAACATTGCTCAAACGGTTGACAGAGCAAGGTCATGGCATCAGCAACATCGCCAAACTGAGCA
>Ga0214921_10007622_pt1 | contig 14361 bp, 16 predicted proteins | sample LL1505_MetaG_FD_177992 | JGI IMG/M metagenome (GOLD analysis project Ga0214921, IMG submission 177992) | Freshwater microbial communities from Lake Lanier, Atlanta, Georgia, United States - LL-1505 | ecosystem: Environmental > Aquatic > Freshwater > Lake | place: USA: Georgia | collected... | reverse complement strand
AAGAAAACTTTGGGAGGTGATGAATCGGAAGTTAACTGCGCGAGGGGTTGCGCCGCCGACTTGGTTCATCACGATCAACGAGCCAAATATGCTGGCAGCCTGCACCTACAATGTGGGCGCTTTTCCAGCGGGTCGGCACGCATGGTGGAACGCGGCCCTTTGCGCCTTGCAGACGATGCTGGAGGCGCACGTCCGAGTGCGACGAGAAATCCATGCCTTGTACGCGGAGCATCCTGATTGGGGAAAGCCGAAGCTTACCTTTAATAACTTTGCCAGTGATTTGTACTGGATGGACAAAATGTTGCTCGATGTTTTGGAGGGAGCGAGGGTCACTGAGGGAAGTGAGCCGATCTTGGCTTTTTTAACAGATCGATATCGTGAATTTACTCGTGCCTATCGAGCGATGGATTTTCCCCATCACAGTCTTTTTTCTGAGGCAATTGGGGAGTTGATCAAGCAGATTCAGCATGGGTTGAGCCGAAAGTTTTTGCATGAGAGCACGTTCTCTCGACTCGTGCCGCTCGTAAGAGAGCGAAGAGATGAGCAGGTAGTCGATTACATCTCCTTTGATTATTACGACCCCTTTGTAGGAAATGCAGTTCGATTACCCAGTTTCTCAGACTTACGTTTAGGTCGAGTAGGATTACGGGAGTGGTTGACCCAAAGCCTGACAACCAAGTGGTGGGATTGGAAGGCGTTGCCCAGAGGATTGCGTTTCTTCGTGGAGCGTTATGCGACCGAGTATCCTCACTTGTCTATCTTGATCGCAGAAAATGGGATGGCGGAACGAAGATGCCATCCTGGTGAGATGTGTACTTTGAGGACCGATCAACAGAGTCGTAGTTATTTCATTCGGCAACATGTGGGTGAAGTGCAAAAGCTAGCTGCAGAGGGCTTGCCCTTGATCGGCTACTTTCACTGGTCACTCACCGATAACTACGAGTGGGGGACTTACGATCCTAGGTTTGGGCTTTTTGGGATCCAGTTTGATTCGAAAGATTTAGCGCGAAACGCTCGGGACGAGGGTGGGGATGTGCCTTGGGAAGCGTATGCTGAGATGATCGCGAAAGGGAAAGTTGTTTAGACAGGAACAGGGGCAGCAGGCTGGCCATCTGGCGACGGCGGTGGGATGCGGTAGGTGATCCTTCCTTTACTCAGGTCATAAGGCGACATCTCCATTTTCACCTTGTTCCCGATATTCAAGCGGATGTAATTCTTGCGCATTTTCCCTGAGATATGCGCCAAGACGGTATGACCATTGACAAGCTCGACCCGAAAGAGAGTGCCTTTGAGCACCGACCTTACGACTCCTTCTACTTCAACAACTTCACCTGCCATAACCGGTAATCTTAAGTGGAAGAGACGGGGATTGAAATCTTTTTTCCTAGAGAACTAAACTTTCTCGTGAATTCCGCACTCGCGCTTCCAACCAAAATGTCTGAGTTCTGACGGATCAGCAACCTCGTCGAGGCGCTTCGTTGTGACTCGATCTCCGATTGAGATATAGCCTTTTGCCCACAGGGGGTGATAAGGGAGAGATTGATGCTTGAGGTAATCACCGACTTGTCGATCGGTCCAATCGAGGATCGGCAGCATTTTGACACGAGAACTCGTATGAGAAAGGATCGATAACTCTTTTCGAGAGGTTGCCGTGCTGCGACGTAGACCCGCAATCCATAGGTCGGGATCGAGTTCTTTCATGGCTCTGCGAAGGGGTTCAACACGGATGATTTCATGGAACTTTTCAAGGCCGTCTGTCCCCATCTCCCAAAGACGACCGTATTTCTTTTCAATCTCAGTTGGAGTTTGTAGTGGTCGATAGGTTCGAATGTTTAATCCAAGCTTTTTGGTTAATCGTTGTGCAAATTCCAAAGTTTCAGGGAAGTGGTATCCGGTATCCACAAAAACGATCGGCAGATCGCGCTTTGTTTGAGTCGCCAAGTGTAGGAAGGCGGCGGATTGAGCACCAAAGGAGGTGGTGAGTACCAGCTTTTCAGGATAGGCACCAATAGCCCAGTTGATCCGTTCCTGGGGGGACTTTGATTCAAGGTCTGGGAGTAGGGTTCTGATGGAACTTGCTCCATTCTCTTTCTGAAGAATCATGCTTGCAATATACGGACAATTCATACAAAGTCTATCATTTATGTCATATTTGCAACATCTTGAAGATCAAGCGATTTATATCTTTCGCGAGGCTTTCGCGAATTTTAAAAGTATGGCTATGCCTTGGTCGATGGGCAAGGACTCGAACACGCTCATCTGGTTGGCGAAGAAAGCTTTTGCTGGAAAAATCCCTTTTCCGCTGGTTCATATCGATACGACGTATGAGTTTCCGGAAATGCTAGCTTTTCGAGGGTGGGCCAAAAAACATTACGAGATTGATTTGATCGTGATTGTGAATGAGGAGGCCCGCAAAAAGGGGATCGGTTACGAAACTCACGATCCTGTGACAGTTACCCATGAATTAAAGTCAGCCGCTCTCCAGCAGGCATTGGCCAAATATAAGTGGGATGCCCTCGTTACTGGAATTCGTAGGGACGAGGACTCAACCCGAGCCAAGGAGCGATATTTTTCACCTCGCACGGCAGACAATGAGTGGGAGTACCGCGATCAACCGCCAGAGTTTTGGGGGCAGTTCACTACAGCGGTAAAGCCGGGGGAACACGTGCGGGTTCAACCGCTATTAGATTGGACTGAGTTGGATATCTGGGAGTACATCCGGCGCGAGGGGATTCCCATTCCCAAAATGTATTTTTCTCAACAGGGGCGTCGTTACCGCTCTTTGGGATGTTGGCCTATTACAAAGTCGATCGAAAGCTCTGTCGACACCTTGGAGGGGATTGTGGAGGAGCTGAAGGTCACTAAGACATCCGAAAGAGCTGGTCGGGCACAGGATCATCACGAGCGTAACGCCATGCAAAAACTGCGGGCGAAAGGATTCATGTGAGTCAGGGAGTCGTTATGCCTCAGGCACCTAAACCCGTGCCAAAGGATTATATTCCGGCCTTTTTTCCAAAGAGACAGGGTGGGGCTAGAGCAGCAGGAGGAGCCGAGGAGGTTCGAACCAGTATCGTGGTCGTGGGACACGTAGATCATGGGAAGTCCACTCTAATTGGGAGGCTTCTCGCCGATACTGGTTCTTTGCCCGAAGGCAAGTTGGAGGCTGCAGAGAAAGCTTCGCGAGAAGAGGGGATGCCTTTGGAATATGCTTTTCTCCTTGATGCTTTCCTTGAGGAACAGGCCCAAAACATCACGATCGACACCACCCGAATCGGTTTTCGATATAAAAGGCAGTCTTTTGAAATTATCGATGCCCCAGGGCACCGTGAATTTATTAAGAATATGGTCACAGGTGCTGCGGCCGCAGAAGAAGCCATCCTGCTGATCGATGCGCACGAGGGATTGAAAGAGCAGACAAGAAGGCATGGTCTTCTGCTTTCTCTTTTGGGGGTATCCCGAGTGATCGTCGCAGTCAACAAAATGGATTTGGTGGGATGGAAGGAAGATCGCTTCCGTGTTCTTGAAAAAGAAATTCGGGAGTATTTGGGAGGGCTAAAAATCATTCCGAGAGAGGTGATCCCCATTTCTGCTCGCGAAGGCGCCACAGTGATGCGCAGGGACGAGAAGCACCTTTCCTGGTGGAAAGGGCCGACGCTTCTTGAAGCCCTTTTAGCGGGAGCTGGGAAAGTAGAGTCCAAGGGTGAAGGCCCTTTGCGCTTTAGCATTCAGGATGTGTATCGCTTTGATTCACGCAGGGTGATTGTCGGGAAGCTGGAGAGCGGAAGAATTCGTGTCGGGGACCCTGTAGTTTTTTTTCCAGATAGAAAAACGAGTAAAATTAAATCGATTGAGTCATGGGGCGAGGAGACGGCCTTGCGGGAGGTTGGTCCTGGGCAAAGCGTGGCTGTAACTCTCGAGGAGCAGATTTTTGTAGAGAGGGGTCATGTGGGGGCACTTCCTAAGGATCCACCCGTGGAGTCCCGGGAGGTACGAGCGCGGATCTTTTGGTTGGATATCGAGCCGTTGCGTTTACAAGCCCTTGTCACACTTCGATTAGGAACTCAAACGGTAGAGGCAAGGGTCGTGGCAATTGACCGGGTGGTGGATGCAGAGAAACTGGAGGCTGCAAGTGATACTCGTGAAGAGGTTGGCCGGTTCGAGGTCGCGGAGGTGCGCATCCGTTGCCGTCGCCCTCTTGTATATGATTCGCACGAGAAGGTCTCGGCGACTGGAAGATTTGCTTTGCAGAGAGGTCCCAGAATTGGGGGAGGCGGCATTATTACCTTTGCAGAGTATCCAGCCTCCTTAGCCAAAGCGGTCACGGGGGAGCATTTGACCTGGACTGAGGGCAGGGTTTCCCAAGAGGCTCGTGCAGGCCACTTCGGCCACGAAGGAGCGGTTATCTGGCTGACCGGATTATCCGGCTCTGGCAAGTCGACACTTGCTGTGGCCCTAGAGAGCCTTCTTTTTCGTCGTGGGATCGGGACGATGATTTTGGATGGGGATAATTTGAGGCATGGATTGTGTGCTGACTTAGGTTTTAGTCTAATCGATCGGGCAGAAAATATTCGAAGGGCGGGGGAGGTGGCAAAGCTCATGGCAGAGTCGGGGCTCGTTGTAATTGGCTCTTTGATTTCTCCCTTGAGAAAAGAGCGCGAATCGGTCCGCGCCTCTTGTCACAATGCGGGGCTAAACTTTTCGGAGGTTTATATCAGCGCTACGATTGCGGAGTGCGAAAAGCGTGACCCTCGCGGACTTTATCAGAAAGCTCGTAAAGGTGAGATTCAAGGATTTACCGGCATCGATTCACCTTATGAGGCGCCTGAAAAACCTGATCTGATTCTTGAAACAGGAAAAGAGGAAGTGGGGAAATCCGCAACGCGACTCCTGAGCCACGTTTTAAACCTTGTCCGTTTAAAGGAAGAAGACCGAGAAGGAGCTGCGGGTCCGGGCGGACAGATCTAACCGGTGATTCGCGGAAGGAGGGACCATTTTCCCTCACGCCATTCGGCAGTTCCGGCACTGGCCCGGGTTAATCGATCTTTCAGTGCTGGTGTCCAAGGAGAGTCGGGAATGGGATCGATCAGGATTGCGGAATCTCCTGCTGCATCAGCTTGCCGAAGAACTCTGTAAAGATTCTGCGCAGCAGTTGAGGGTTGAAGATCAGGAGCTAAAATCTGGATACGCGAGCTCGTTGGCTTCTGCTGCGGGCTATAGAGAATATACTGGTAGGGGGATTCGAAGTTCTGGATGGGGGAAGTGCAAAGATAGAGTGGGGTTTGAGGAGCATAGTGGTGAGCCAACATCCCGGGGGATGCTGCGGAACGATCGGGAGTGTTTGAGGAAGATCTTGTGGCGACGGGAACTTTGAGAGTTTCTGAGATACGATCTGCTGAGATGGATCCAGGACGAAGAATTAATGGATTCGCCCCAGTTAAAGAGAGAACTGTGGACTCGATCCCATTTGAGCAACTCCCTCCATCTAGAATTAGGGGGATCTTTCCATCGAGCTCCTGCAGAACGGCAGATGCATCGGTCGGGCTGATTCGACCAAAACGGTTTGCACTAGGAGCGGCCAGGGGTTGGCCAATTTCCGTTAGAAGACGTTGCGCGTCGGGATGGGATGGAAAACGCACTGCTACAGTGTCGAGTCCTGATGTGACCTCGACTGGGACGTGATGTCCTTTGCGAAGAATGAGAGTCAGCGGGCCAGGCCAAAACTTCTGCGCCAATAGTCTTGCGAATGGGGGAATCGGTTCAGCGACGATTCCACCGCGGGCGACAAATCCCAGATCAGACGACGGCAGGTGAAGAATGAGGGGATCTGTAGAAGGCCTACTCTTAGCATGAAAAATCTTCTGAACCGTTTCAGAGTGAAGGCCAAGCCCGCCAAGCCCGTAGACAGTCTCCGTCGGAAAAGCAACAAGGTCTCCACCCTGGAGAATCTGACAAGCCTCGCGCAAGGCCGCATCGGACATACGAAGGACTCGGGTCTTCATTTGCAAAGAGTACGAGAAAAAGCGGGCAGTGAAAAGAGAAGGGAGTTTTCCTCGACTTGTGCCTATCGGGGATTGCACGCTGTTTGGGTGAGTTTATCTAAAAAAGATTGGCAAGCAGTTGTCCGAGAAGCTGCAGCTCGTGCAGTTGGGGAGGACGTGGGTCCGGATGACGTGACGAGCCGTCTTATGATATCTGAGGGAATCCAAGCTACCGGTTTTCTTATAGCTCGGGAGCCGTGCGTATTGGCCGGGATGGACGTTGCCGAGGCAGTTTTTCGGGAAGTAGACGGCCAACTGAAATGGCGAGCTTTAGCTCAAGATGGAGAGAGGATCTTGGCTGGGAGAAAAGTCGCTGAAGTGACCGGGTCTGCCCGATCTGTCCTTACTGGCGAAAGGTGTGCATTGAACTTTATTCAGCGACTTTCGGGGGTTGCCACATTGACTGCTGAATATGTACGCCAGACGGAAGGAACGATGGCAAAGATTCTCGATACGAGAAAGACTACGCCAGGTTTGCGGGCATTGGAGAGGCAAGCCGTGCTTTTGGGTGGTGGGATGAATCACCGAACCGGTCTTTACGATGGAATTCTGGCGAAAGAAAATCATCTGGCGCTGCTTTCTTTATCCGATCTTCCTGAACTCCTGAAGATAGCTGCACAAAATCATCCAGACCTTCCCATTGTGGTAGAAGCTGACAACTGCGAGTTGGCCAAGAAACTACTGCAGCTTCCTGTTCAGAGGGTGCTTTTGGATAATATGACTTTGGATCAGGTAAGCGAAATCGTTGCTTTTCGCAAAAAGCTAGCTTCCCAAGTACAGATTGAGGCGTCAGGAGGTGTGTCCTTAGACAACGCGAGAGAACTAGCTCGAACTGGGGTTGATTACATAAGCGTGGGAAAACTGACCCACAGTGCGAGATCGATCGATTTCAGTCTCGATTTGATCCCGGTATAGGAGAAACCCTATTTCTTTAAGGGTGCTGCAGCAGCACCGCCAGGTTGATTCATCTGAATATTGAACTGAGTTACAATCTCCTTGGCCTCATTGTTCGTTAAACTGAGGCGCATGAGATCTTTCGCTAGATTCTCTAACTTATCAGATACGGTTTTATAACGGGTAATGGCTTGGGTTGCTTGAGTAGTGGTTTGTGCAACAGCCTGCTTTTCCTTCACGATGGAGATAAGTTGAACCAGATTCACAATAAGGAGGGCTCCCAATAGAGTCGCAAAGGGCCAAACGCAGGAGACTGGAGGGTCATAGGATTGATTTTCGTCGTTCATGGATTGGCTTTATCCTCGAGCTTCACATTCAGTTCATGCTTCTTAAGAATTTCTTTGAAGGCAGGATCTTTTTCTCCAGCCATAGCTATCCGAATACTCAGGTTTCGCAGAACAGTTTCCATCTGGGGGCCATTAGCGACTTGAGCCTGGACGGCTTGAATTTGTGAGATGGCGCCACGAGTGCTTAAGCCAAGCAGTAGGTTGACAAGGAGAAGGACACTGACGAGCCCACTTAAACTCCAAAGAATGATCTTCTGCATGGATGGATTATTGGTGGATTGGGTGTGGTAAGTCAAACATCGTTCAAGCTGCTTGTGGGCAAGTTGAGGATGTGTCGTTAAGACTTGGGCGTGTTTGTGTCATAAGGGGGCCTCTTTTTAAAAGAGGCAACTGTCGTTTGGAGGTTCAGTTTAGCAGGAAGGAATGCCGATTTCGAGGGAGTGCTACCAGACCAGTTCTTATTTCGAGCGAAATATCGCTTCGATTGAGCAGAGGAGACCGCACGATATGCTTTTGAGTTCACACCCTTACTTTGGAGTAATCCTATCTGAACGAAAGACTCAAAAAGAGGTCGACTTGAATCGGCTGAAACGGCATGAATCATAACAATATGCAAAAGACCGAAGAGCTCCCGGGGCATGCACATTTAAGAAAGACCTTGGATCGGCTTCATAAAAAATACAGCGAATGTCATGAAGGAAATGTTGCTACCTATATTCCCGAATTGGGGAAGGCGAATCCGGATCACTTCGGTGTTGCTGTTGTAGGTGTCGATGGGGATGTCTATGAAGCAGGTGAGACCTCGACCGAATTCACCATTCAATCGATTTCCAAGGCATTCGTTTTTGGCTTAGCGGTCGAAACACATGGGCGTGATGCTGTGCTAAAGAGAGTTGGGGTTGAGCCAAGTGGAGATGCATTCAACTCACTTGAACTTCGTTCAAGCCGGAAGCCATTCAATCCGATGATTAATGCGGGGGCGATCACCGATACAGGAATGATCACAGGTGCTTCTGTGAAAGAACGGATGAATAAGATCTTACGCCTATTAAGCGATGCAGCCGGCAGGGAATTGCGCGTTGACGAGGGCGTTTATCGGTCAGAAAAAGAGACGGGCCACCGTAACCGAGCGATCGGGCATCTTTTGAAAAACGTAGATCTTATCGATGGAGAGGTAGACGAAGTGTTGGATTTATATTTTCAACAGTGCTCCGTACTGCTCAATGCTCGTGATTTGGCTACTATGGGGGCGACGTTAGCAAATTTGGGAACAAATCCAGTGACTGGGAAAGAGGTTTTGAGTTTTGATTCTGTTCGGGACGTGTTGAGCGTGATGTTTACTTGCGGAATGTACGACTTTGCTGGGGAGTGGGCGTTTCGCGTTGGGATCCCGGCCAAGAGCGGTGTGGGTGGAGGCATTCTGGCGGTCATCAATCGGCAACTCGGAATCGGCACGTATTCGCCCCGTCTAGACTCGATGGGAAATAGTGTTCGAGGAATTCGACTTTGCACGGATTTGGCGGATGAGATGGGCTTGCACGTCTTTAATTTCACGAATGCAGGGTCTAGCTTCATCAAGGCGACATTCGGTAAGAAATAAAACCGGTGCGGGGGGGATTCGAACCCCCGGTACGGTTTTACCCGTACAACGGTTTAGCAAACCGCCGCATTCGACCGCTCTGCCACCGCACCAGGAGTAAGAACCATAAGATAATTTGGGCGCGGGAGCCAACCCGCTTTTTATTGCCCGCCGACGAATACTAATAGGCACCAGCCGAGGGGCTGGCTTGCTCACCACCCGTGCTCGGGGCAGGTGTAGGGACGTTTGTTTTCTTCGATGCTGTTGGCAATGAGTCACCACCATGAGTGACCGGTTGGTTTAGGCGGAGGAGTTTAATTACATCTTCAAAAGGATTTTGATTCGACCCTTTCTTGGCGCGGACTCCCACGCCGGCCTGAGTCACGGAGTAGGCATGGGCTGGCCCATCAGTTTTAAGATTTGTTACGGTGGGCATCGGGTTGAGAAGGTTGGGTTTATCGGGTGTCTCAAAGTTAGCGGCTCTACTCTGCGTTGCATAAAGTTCATACTCACTTTCTGACATGGAGGAGAGATTTAGTTCTTTTGCGACCTTTCCGCGGGCGAGGAGATCGATGCGCCCCTTGGTGTCTGAACCCGATCGCCGCGCAGTGAGTTGGTCGGTTAACTCACGGGGGGTCGGAAGGGGTTCAGGCTCCCGCTTTAAAGGGATACTTTCTATGGATGGAAACAGATCGGCCGCCTGCCTTGAAATGTCCGACTTGCCACCTTTTGGCCCAGCCAGGAGGTTTGATTGAAGATCTCGCCCTTCAGCGGCGTAGGTGGGCTTGCGCTTCGTCTCTATGGGGTTTCTACGATAAGAATCGAAATCGAAAGGCTGGGATGAGGTTTCCATTGAGGGGGCTGCATAGGTTTGCACCAAGGGAAGAGTGCTTATGACCAGCATGCAAAAAAATCGGCTCATTTCACTATTATGGGACAGGGGCTGAAATTGGCCAACGAAACTCTGTCGCGGCTTGAGACTAAGATGTGGATAAGAAAAAGAAACTTGTGGGAAGAGTAAATAGTTTCAATGATGAGTGGATGTATTCGATCATTGGCGGAGATGCTAAAACCTACGGGCCTGTTTCTGCAGATGAGGTGCGTCGCTGGATTCGGGAGGGCCGGGCGGACGAGGGGACAAAGATCAAGCCAGAGGGGAAAGGCGATTGGATAGAGCTGAGGACGCTTCCTGAATTTTTCCCAGCCCAAACAAGTGTTCCTCCCAAAATCTCGCAACGTCATGCGGCGGTCATTCCGTCAGGATTTGGAGAGATTCATGTAGGGGATTGCCTCCGAAATTCCTGGCATGTTTATCGGCAGGATCCTTGGAAAATTACAGGGGTTATCGGGATTGTATTTTTTGGGCAATTTCTGCTGAACAGCATTCCCTTAGCGGGTGCATTGTTGGCTTTTTTATTTAACGGACCCATTCTTGGGGGGGTTTACTTCTTTTGTCTTCAGAATCTCAAGGGTCATCCTGGGGGGTTGCGTGACGTTACTGAAACAGTGAAGGACCGTTTCTTGCCATGTTTCCTTGCTACAACAGTTTCGAGCCTACTTGCTTTTGGCCCATTTCTTTTGGCCTTAATCCCGGCTGCCGCACTTTTTTTTGCTTCGGGAGTGGAGATTGAGAAATTGGCTGAACATTCATCCCTTCTTTTGGCAATGGGGTTACCCCTTTTGGCGGGAATATTGGGAATGATATACCTTCTGATTTGCTGGTCATTGGCCGTCCCTCTGGCTGCATGCAGTACCTCCGATTTTTGGACCTCATTGACTTTAAGTTGGCGTGGGGTTCGCAATAACTTTTGGCCTTATCTCGGGTTGCTTCTGATTTTGGGAGCTATCAATCTTTTGGGTATCCTCTGCTTCGTCGTCGGACTTTTTGTTACCATTCCAGTGACTTTTCTTGCCACCATGATTGCGTATGAGCAAATCTTCCGAACCACCGATTCTCGCTAAATCAGAGGCAGCCCGGAATTGCCTAGGGCTGAATGCAACCGTCTTGCCGGGGCTAGGAACCTTTCGCATGGGAAATCATTTTCGAGGCCTTTGTGAAATGGCGGTCGCCCTTGGCGGAACAGTTTATTTTTGTATCACCCTACTCCAAGCAGTTGGATCTCGGGATGAAGATATCAAACTGTTGCAAGCCTTCCGGCCTTATTTTAGCCACCTTGTTCTTGGGGTGGCACTGATTTTGGGAAGTTGGGTTTCCGGTTTCATGTTTGGAAAGCGGTTACTACAAAAATGAATTCCGAACTGATCCGCCACGGAATGGCAGCGATGCTTGGAGGCGGAGTTGCTTCTTTACTGCGCTTTTCTGTGGGCGCGTGGGTGATTCATATGTGTCCTAATGAAAAAATACCTTGGGCTACTTTGGCGGTAAATTGGTTAGGATGTCTGTTGGTAGGTCTTATCTACGGATGGGTTTCGGATCGATGGTTCATGGGTCTTCATATGAAACATCTGCTTGTCACAGGTTTCTTGGGTGGATTCACCACCTTTTCGGCTTTTAGTGTAGAAACGATCCTTCTTTTTCGAAGAGGTGAGACCTTTTTGGCCTGGGGCTATGTTTTGGCCAGTGTGGCAGGTGGATTAGTTCTTGCTTGGGTCGGCGAGAGAATCTCCGCCGCCCTCGTCACCTAAGACCAAGGAGTTTATTTTGTTAGGTCTAAGTAAAAATGAGAATAGCCATAACATCCTGTCCACCATGCCCTCCAAAGCTTTTCTTCGGTTGGGTCGGAACCTAGACTTCGATCGTATTCAGTTCTCCATTGTGCAAATTTTCCCGTTATTAATTTCGGCGCTTGATTATTTGGATTGTTGTGGCGTCGAGCGAATGCATCTGAATCCTCTCTTGGCACCTTGACATAGATCATTCCACCCGATTCATAGAATTTTTGATTTTGACCACGCGTATTGACCATAAAAACACGAAATGGGTCTTTGGTTACCGAATTAACAGCAGGAACAGAAACTGAATCTACACAAAGAGTGACAGTTTTGCCTAAATTCTTTTCAGGTTCTGCTAAGTATGAGTTTGCGGTAAACCGGCTTTGAGCTAGTACTGATTGAGTGATTAGGCAGAAGGCGATTACTGTAGATATGTTCATTTACTAAAACTCCACTTTTACACCTTTAAGTCAACTTGCTTTTTCGCAACCACAAATCGTGGCCTCGAAGAATTGCCTGATTTCCAAATCGGCTACGGACCAGATCGGTTGCATCGGCCAGCTGAAGCTTCTCCGTCGCACTCTTTTGGGGAAGTCCCGTCAAAGGCAGCTCTGGATCTGGAAGATATTTGTGAAGATTAGAGAGACGGACTCCGACCAGACGAAGAGGCTTGGGGCTGCACCAGGAGCGTCGGAGCAGCGGCTGCAATAAGGGATAGAAGTCGTTTTCGAATGGTGAAGGCTCGTTTAGGGAGTCGGACCTCACCACATCCTCCATGTCTCGAAAACGAATTCGCAACGATAAGGTCCTTGCGCCAAACCCCTCCCTCCGTAATTTCCTGCAGAGCCGGTCGGTCATGGCCCGCAATGTTGCTAGACAAAATAGTTCATCCACCTGATCGATATCGAAAGTTTCTTGTTCTCCAAATGACTTTGGGTCGGCTGAAGCAGGAGTCACTGGGCGCGAGTCGATTCCTTGAGCGAAAAGGTGCAAATCTGGCGCCGAAGAACCAGCTAGCCTTTCTAGTTCCTGAAGGGATAGGGAGGCGACCTGATGAATCGTGGTAATGCCTGCTTCAAGATAGCGGGGTTCGGTTTTTGTTCCGATTCCTGGTAGCCATCGAACGGGAAGGGGCGCAAGGAACTCTTTTTCTGTCTCGGCAGGTACTTCAATGAAGTTGTTTGGCTTCTTCAACTTTGATGCGACGGCGGAGCAGAACTTGTTCGAAGCGAGGCCTTGGGAAATTGTAATCTTTAGATCCTTTTTGATTTGCAGGGAAAGCCGTAGGGCAGATTCACGGGGGTGCCCAGAGCGATCGGCTGTAAGATCTAAATAGCCTTCATCGATAGAGCAAACTTCCAATTCAGGCGTTAAGTCATATGCGTACGCGAACATGAGTTGGGAAAACCGTTCATATTTCTCAAAGTCAGCTGGAACAAGAATTAGATCGGGGCAAAGTCGAAGAGCTTGAGAGGTGGGCATTGGCGTTTTAACTCCTCTTGCCCGCGCTTCATAACTGGCCGAGGCCACAATTCCTCTTGTCAACCCGCCTACTGCAATCGCTTTGCGACGCAGGCGAGAGTCGGCCGCTTGTTCGACCGATGCATAAAATGCATCAGCATCTAGATGTAAAATCGAGCGTGTGCTCATCCCATTGTTCGGATGAGACAAACCACCACCCCTTGTAAAACCGCATCGGTGTGATCGATTGCTGGCGCAGGAGATGGCGGAAGGAATCGAGGGGTGGGGGAGTGGCGATATCGGGTCAAAATGCCCTGTCCGTGGTGGAGTATCAGCGCGAGGTCTTGATCCTTTAAAGGGCGGAACTCTAGAAGAAGCCGGTCTTTCTTTAGAAGCCCGAGCTCCTTCCATTGGTCTGAATCAACTTGATGCACAAAGCTCCTTCCCGGCTGGAAGGGTATTTCCTCAATAATTAGAGCAAGAGGGTGAGAAAGAGACTTCGACATTCACCCATCCTTTGAATTGCGGATGGGAAAGGTCAATGATCAATCGTATAAAGACTATCTTCTACCGCGTGAAGAATCTGAGGAATCGCCAGAGCGTTGGTGAGGAGGAAATCGCTCCTTGTTTTTCCAGCTTCGGCGCAGGCGCCAAGGCATGGTGTCGCGACGGGGGCGGTACGGGGCGGGAGGTGGAGCCGAGGGATCCCTTGGCCCGGATGGGCGATGGGGAGCTGCAGTGTTCGCAGGCTCGGAAAAGCCTTCAACCTTCCTTCGGAGGATCCCACGACCCAGAAACCGCTCTAATGTCTTTAAGTGGGCAAAATCATCATGAGCAAGGAAGCTGATCGCTTCGCCAACAGCCTGAGCGCGGCCAGTACGGCCGATCCGGTGCACATAATCTTCGGGGTGACGGGGAAAGTCGTAATTAATCACGTGGGAGATGCCTTCGACATCGATTCCTCGCGCCGCTATATCAGTTGCGACGAGGACGCGCACACGGCCGGACTTAAAATCCTGGAGTGCACGGAGTCTTTGATTTTGGGAGCGATTGGCGTGCAGAGTCGCACAGGGAATACGCAGAGATTCCAGACGACGGGCAATGCGGTCGGCCCCATGTTTCGTGCGGGAAAAGACGAGGACGGTCTTCATGGCATCATTCTTTAGAAGATGGGAAAGAAGGGCAGGCTTTGCGTGGTGGGATACTTCGAACAAGTATTGGGTTACCGTTTCCGCCGGATTCGAGCGGCGACCGATTTCAATCAGTTTCGGGTTGTGCATGAACTCCCGGGTTAACCGCTCGATTTCCCGGGAAAGGGTGGCGGAAAAGAGCAACGTCTGCCGTTGGCGAGGGAGAAGTCGGACAATCT
>Ga0214921_10007620_pt1 | contig 14364 bp, 14 predicted proteins | sample LL1505_MetaG_FD_177992 | JGI IMG/M metagenome (GOLD analysis project Ga0214921, IMG submission 177992) | Freshwater microbial communities from Lake Lanier, Atlanta, Georgia, United States - LL-1505 | ecosystem: Environmental > Aquatic > Freshwater > Lake | place: USA: Georgia | collected... | reverse complement strand
TCGATTTCTGCGAAAAGCACTGTCTGCTGCAATGGGACAGGCCGGTCTGGCGTACGGTGACAGGCGGCAGCCGCAATTATGTGAAGGCGCTGACGGCCGGTTTCCAATCAAGAATCAAACTGTCGACGGCTGCCACCAAAATCCAGCGGTTCGGTTCCGAAGTCCATGTCTGGGACGACAAGGGTATGATGGAATCCTTCGACCATGTCATCATGGCCTGCCACAGCGATCAAAGTCTGGCTTTGATTGACAATCCCTGCAATCTCGAACGATCCATTCTGGGAGCCATCCGCTACAAGGACAATGATGTCTGGCTGCATTGCGACACGCAACTGATGCCCAAACGCAAACAGGCCTGGGCGGCGTGGAATGTATTGCAAGATCCCGACCCCGATCAGGCGGTTTGCCTGACCTATTGGATGAATATTTTGCAAAATATCGACCAAGCCAAGCCGGTCTTTGTGACGCTGAACCCCAAAACCCCGCCCCGCCCCGAAACGGTGTTTGGTCGCTACAGCTATGCCCATCCGCAATATGACGAGGCCGCCATTGCCGCACAGGCCCGCATCCACGAGATTCAGGGCATCCAGCGCATCTGGTTCTGCGGTGCATGGACGGGTTATGGTTTCCACGAAGACGGTCTGGCCTCGGGCCTCAATGTCGCTCGTCTGCTGGGCGCCAAAGCCCCATGGCACCGTGACGGATACAGGCCCGTTCACAGCCATGCGGACAACCAGACCATGCTGACCGAGGCGGCAGAGTGAACACGGGGCAAACGCCCCACACCCCTTTTTCCCCGCCCGCCGACGGGGCGGGCTGGCTTTATGATTGCGTGGTCGGTCATGCGCGTCTGAAGCCTGTCGGTCATCGCTTCCGCTATCATGTCTATAATCTGCTGATTGATCTCGACCGGCTCGATGCGGCCGACCGCAGTTCGGGGCTTTTCTCTGTCGGAAGTTTCAATCTGTTGAGTTTCAATGCCAAAGACCATGGCAGCCGGGATGGCCAACCCTTGCGCGAATGGGCCGACGGGCTGTTTGCACAAGCAGGCCTTGATACCACGGGCGGGCGCATGCTGTTGCTGTGCTATCCGCGTGTGCTCGGTCTGGTGTTCGATCCGCTGTCGATCTATTACGCCTATGACAATCATGGACAGTTGCGCGGCGTGATTTACGAGGTGCGCAACACATTCGGCGAGCATCACAGCTATGTCGCCCCCGTCCAAGACGGAGAAATGTCGCAAGCGGGCCTGAAACAAAGCCGTACCAAGCAGTTCTATGTCTCGCCCTTCAACGATCTTGCTATGCGTTATCTGTTCCGACTGCGTCCGCCGACCGAAAGCCTGAACGTGCGGATTCTGGAAGTGGACCAAGATGGACCCCTACTCTCTGCAACCGTAAGTGGCACAAAATCGGCTCTATCATCAAAAAATATCCTGAAGGCCTTTTTTTTAGTTCCCTTACTCCCATTTAAAGTTGTAATCGGCATCCATTGGGAAGCGGTGCGGCTATTTATCAAAGGCCTGCGGATGCAACCTAAACCACCTGCACCACCCGTTTTTAGCCTTACCGATCCGGATCAGGATCAGCACCATCAGGGAATTTCGTGATGTCCACTCACGCCAGCGACATCACCGTCACGCCAGCCAATAGCCGTAATGTGTTGCGGGATTTGCCCTTTGCGGCACGCCAGACATTTCAATTCGCCATGAAACTGACCCATGGACAATTGCGCGTTCAACTGCCCGATGGCCGTATTCTGCGTTTCGAAACAGCCAATGACGGCCCACACGCGTATATGGTGGTGCATGATCTGCATTTCGCCGATCACTTCACCAGAGGCGGCGATATCGGCTTGGCCGAAGCCTTTTTGCGCGGTGAATGGGATACGCCTGACCTGACAGAATTTTTGCGTCTTTTCTGCGTCAATCACGAGATGATCACTCAGATTCTGGCCGACAAACCGATCATCCGCTGGTTGCAATTGCTGCGTCACTGGTTCAACCGCAACACCAAAGCGGGTAGCAAACGCAACATCCACGCCCATTACGATCTCGGCAATCAATTCTATGACAAATGGCTTGATCGCTCGATGACCTATTCATCCGCCCTGTTCAAAGACGGGAACGATCTGGCAGTTGCCCAGCAAAACAAATACGAAACATTGGCGCGCGATCTCGGCATTACGGCACAAGACCATGTGCTGGAAATCGGCTGCGGTTGGGGTGGCTTTGCCGAATATGCGGCCAAAACCATCGGTTGCAGCCTGACCGGATTGACGATATCGCAAGAACAATTCGACTATGCCCAAAAGCGCATGTTCGAGCAGGGCTTGAACGAGAAAGTCACCCTGAAATTTCAGGATTACCGCGACGAAACAGGACATTATGACCATATCGCCTCCATCGAAATGTTCGAGGCGGTAGGAGAGGAATTCTGGCCCGTCTATTTCCATAAAGTGTCGGACTGTCTCAAACAGGGCGGCAAAGCGGGCTTGCAGGTCATTACCATTCAGGACCGGTTCTTTAGCACCTATCGCAAGGAAATGGATTTTATCCGCCGCTATATCTTCCCCGGCGGCATGTTGCCCTCCCCGCGCATCATGATTGATCTGGGTGCAAGCCACGGCTTGAAACAGATAGCCTCAATGGAATTCGGCCATGATTACGCCAAAACGCTGAGCCTGTGGCGAGACAATTTCCGCTCTGTATGGCCCGAACTGACATTGATGGGTTTTGACGAGCGGTTCCGCCGAATGTGGGAATATTATCTGGCCTATTGCGAAGCCGGTTTTCTGGCCGGCAATATCGATGTCCGCCAGATCACCTATCAAAAAGCCTGACGATTATCCGCTTGTAGCGCGGCCCACCAGCCAGAAATAAAATGCATAAGGCAACAGCCGCAAGGTTTTGAGAATACGCGATAATTGCCACGGAAATGTAATTTCGAAACCACCGGTTTCAAAGCCGTCGCAAATCAATTTTGCCGCATCGTCCAACGGCATCAAAAACGGCATCGGATGATCGTTTTTGGCGGTCAGCGGCGTTTCGACAAAGCCGGGATTGACCACCTGCATCGTGACGCCGCATTTGTCGGTATCGAATTTCAGAGATTCAGCCATCGCAATCAGAGCGGCTTTGGTCCCCGAATAGGCCGCCGAACGCGGCAGGCCGATATAGCCGGCCACCGAGGCATTCAGGGCAATCTGCCCCCATTCGCGCGCACACATCAACGGCATGACGGCGTCAAGGCAGTTGATCGTACCACCGACATTGACGGCAAACATCTCGCGAAACGCCGCGGCATCAAAAGGATAGGCGTTGACGGGACGGTAGGTGCCCGCATTCAAGAAAGCCAGAGTGACCGGCCCATGCGCAGCCTCGATGTCTGCAACCAGTTGCATGATCGCAGCGGCATCGGAAATATCGCAAACCATCGGGATGATGCCGCCAGAAAGCCCCTCGGCCTCGCGAGCCAGATCCTGCAATGCCTCCAGCCTGCGGGCTGTTGCCACTACCGTGAAACCACGCTTTGCGGCTTCAAGAGCCACCCCACGCCCGATTCCGGAGCTGGCGCCGGTAATCCACCACACACCATCTTGCGGTTTGGCCCGATATAATGGCTTCATCATAGCCTTTCACCCCGAAACGGGGTTTTAGCGGCCCAACAAACGCTGGGCGAGAGAGCCGAAAAAGCCAGTCAACCGAACGGGATGTTCGGTAAAGGCGAAACAGATGCAATCTTCATCATCATCCGCTTTGGGGTGATGGTCAATCTCGGCATCGGCAATCGCTATATCACCGCGACGATAGTGGCCGGACAGGTCGCGGAAACCGCCTTTGAGAACCAGGGTATATTCCGACCCGTCATGCGTGTGCGACGGCATGGTGCGTCCCGGCTTGATCCACAGCACAGAAGCCTCGCCATCCTGCAAGCCTTCGATTTTGTATTCCTTGATCCCGGGCAGAACCGATTTCCATGACAGACCATTGAAATCGTGTCCGGTCAAAGCCACCAATGGCGCGGGCAAAATCGCGCAAGAGGTACGCGGCATCTTTATCTGTTCAGGCTGCGGACTGGCAAATATCGAGGCCAAACGGTCATCGCGTTTGGCGGGGGACGAGTTGACGGCAACCTGTTCCAAAGCCTCGCCGTGCAGGCTTTCAAGACCGGCAACAAAGCGGCGACTGCCTGGCGACAGGCATAGATGGGAGGCTACAAGAGCATTGAGATGCGGATTCAGCTGACCCAGGGCATAGGATGCCAGCAAGGCATCAAGCGGTTGTCCGGCTTGGGTTGCTGTCAGATCGGTGCCGTTGGTTGCGGCAGGATGTTGGGTCGTCGGCATCAGAAACTCGAACCTTCACTTCTAAAGCAGTTGTTAGATTGTTTTGTTTACGTCTTATCTTCCAAACTGGATCAGTTATGGGAAAGATCAAGACCATGACGGTTGAAATTCGACTCTTTGGATAAATTGACCTCAAACCCCGATCCAAACAATCAAAATTTTCTATTTTGAAGAAACAAAATGCCAAGTCGGGACATTGCATTGCCTTAATCCTTGCCCGATACCGGACAAGACGCTAGCGTCAGGCATTCTTGAATTGGGACGCCACAATGACAATAAAAGACGGTCTGATCGAATCCATAGGGCAAACCCCTTTGATCAAATTGAAAGCCGCATCCGAGGCCACTGGCTGTACGATTTTGGGCAAGGCCGAATTCATGAATCCGGGCGGTTCCGTCAAAGACCGCGCCGCACTCTCGATCCTCAAAGAGGCTCTGTCGTCCGGCCGATTGCAACCGGGCGGGGTCATCGTCGAAGGCACGGCAGGCAATACCGGCATTGGCCTGACACTGGTGGGGCAGGCACTCGGTTTCCGCACGATCATCGTGATCCCCGACACCCAATCGGACGAGAAGAAAAACATGCTGCGCCAGATCGGCGCGGAACTGATCGAAGTGCCGGCGGTGCCCTATTCCAACCCCAATAATTACGTCAAAGTCTCTCAACGCGTGGCCGCTGCCATGGCCAAGAGCAATCCGGGCGGGGCCATCTGGGCCAATCAATTCGACAATATCGCCAACCGCCACGGCCATCTGACCACCACGGGGCCGGAAATCTATGCCGATACTGGCGGCAAGGTTGATGCTTTCATCTGCGCTGTCGGCACGGGCGGCACGCTGTCGGGCACGGGCATGGCCTTGAAACGGCTCAATCCCGATATCACCATCGCGCTGGCTGATCCGATGGGCTCGGCTTTGTACCAGCATTACACCAATGGCACACTCAAGGCCGAAGGCTCGTCGATCACCGAAGGCATCGGTCAGGGCCGCATCACACAAAATCTTGTCGGTGCGCCCATCGACACAGCCTTCCAGATCACCGACGAGGAAGCGATTCCGCTGTTGTTCAACCTGATGGCCGAAGAAGGCCTGTGCCTCGGCGGTTCATCGGGCATCAATGTTGCCGGCGCCATTCATCTCGGGCGCTATCTCGGCCCCGGCCATACCATCGTGACCATTCTGTGCGATAGCGGTTCGCGTTACGCCTCGAAGCTTTACAACCCCGCCTTCTTGCGCGAGCGCGGCTTGGCCGTGCCGCAATGGCTGACCCGCAAGTCCATGGATATCGGAGATATTTTGCAATGAGTACGGACTTTCTGTTCCGCGCCAATTCCTATTTGAAAGAAACAACGGCGCAAGTGATCGGCCATACCGACGAGGGCGGTATCATTCTGGACCGCACGGTGTTCTATCCAACCGGCGGCGGACAACCCGGTGATCAGGGTGTCATGACACTGCCGCATGGACAGGACGTTGCCATTACCAACACGGTCTATGCGCCCGACCGCAGCCGGATTGCCCATCTGTTGGCCGCCGATGCCCCGCGTCCTGCCATTGGCGACACTGTGACCGTGCGCATCGATTGGGAGTTGCGTTACAAGCGCATGCGCGTGCATACCGCCTTGCATCTGCTGACCACAGTCCTGCCCTACCCCGTCACCGGCGGTGCGATCGGCGATGGCGAGGGGCGGCTTGATTTCGACATTCCCGATGCGGGGATGGATAAGGAAGCGATCGCCGTGGAACTGGCCCGCCGTATCGGGCTTGATGCCGATGTCACCGAGCAATGGATTACCGATGACGAATTGCTGGCCAAGCCGGACATGATCAAGACCATGTCTGTGAAACCGCCGATGGGCAGCGGTCACGTTCGGTTGATCAACATTGCGGATCTGGATTTGCAGCCCTGCGGCGGCACCCATGTCAAAAACACCCGCGAGATCGGCACGGTGCTCGTCACCAATATCGAGAAAAAGGGCAAGCAAAACCGCCGCGTGCGGATCGCTTTGGCCTGACAGGAGCCTTCATCATGACCAATCCGGTTTTTGTTTCGACCCAATGGCTGGCCGACAATCTTGACCAGCCCGATGTGGTGGTTCTGGATGCCTCGTGGTATCTGCCCGCCCAGCAGCGCGATGCCGTAGCCGAATATCTGGCAGGCCATATCCCCGGTGCGGTGCGGTTTGATCTCGATGCCGTGTCCGATCACACCTCGTCCCTGCCCCATATGCTGCCGACGCCCGAAGAGTTTGCCAAAGCGGTTGGAGCCTTGGGCATTACACCGCAATCGCGGGTGGTGATTTATGACGGTTTGGGGTTGTTTTCCTCTGCCCGCGTCCGCTGGACGTTCAAAATTTTCGGCCACGCCTTTGCCGCCGTCCTGACAGGCGGTGCGCCGCTTTGGCGCAAAGAGGGGCGCGCATGGTCACAAAATCCCTCAACACCCAAGCCGCAAACCTATCCGGTGCCAAGCCTCAAGGCAGGCGTGGCCGATCTGGCGCAGGTAAAGGCATGGAGTGCCGACAAGACCGTGCAGCTGGTCGATGCCCGTGCCGCCGACCGTTTCCGAGGCGAAGCACCCGAACCGCGCGCCGGCCTCAAATCCGGCCATATTCCCAACAGCCTCAATCTGCCGTTCGGCGGTTTGCTTGCAGATGGCCAGTTGAAGCCCAAAGCCGAGATCGAGGCGGCTTTTGCGGCCGCCGGTGTCGATCTGACGCGTCCAGTGGCCACCACCTGCGGATCTGGCGTCACGGCGGCCATTCTGGCCATTGCATTGGAGGACAGCGGCCATCCGGTGACCGCGCTTTATGACGGATCGTGGTCCGAATGGGGCGGGCGGGATGATGTGACCGTCGCAACAGGGCCATAAACGGAGTTATTGGCCCTCGACAAAGCCAAAATGCCAGCGCGGCGGGCGTTGCTGATAGAGGTTCAACCGTGTCCGCAACGAGCCGCTGTGCAACTCGAACAAATGATTGTCATGATCATAGAAATACAGTGACTGCCCCTCGCCTTCGACCCGCGGGCGCGAGGGCTTGATCTCCAGACCCAAAGCCTTGACGGCATGTCCCGCTGTCACAAGTTCGGTCTCATCCACCGAAAAAGCGATGTGGTTATAGCTGCGCTGATCCAGCGGATCGCCTTTCATGACGGCCATCCAGACGCCGTCGAGTTCATCATAGGGGGTTGCTTCCCCCACCATGAAAAACCGTTCTTCCGAGACGGAAAAAGTGTCAGTTCCGCTGTCATAGACGCGTCTGGCACGCAAGACTTTGACCAGAACCTCTTCCATACGATCCAGATCGGCACAGACCAGCGTGATATGGCTCAGGCCTTTAATCGCCATAAAATAATGCCTTAGTGCAGGATTTGGCTCAGGAACAGTTTAGTGCGCTCATGCTGGGGGTTTTTGAAGAAGGCATCGGGCGTGTTCATTTCGACAATCTGCCCCATATCCATGAAAATGACCCGATCCGCGACCTGTCTGGCAAAGCCCATTTCATGGGTGACGCAAATCATGGTCATACCCTCTTCCGCCAGAGTGACCATGGTGTCGAGCACTTCCTTGACCATTTCGGGATCGAGTGCCGAAGTCGGCTCGTCGAACAGCATGATTTTCGGGGCCATGCAGAGCGAGCGGGCAATCGCCACGCGCTGCTGCTGGCCACCCGACAGCTGACCCGGATATTTATGGGCCTGTTCGGGGATTTTGACGCGGGTCAGATAGTGCATCGCCACTTCTTCGGCGTCTTTTTTGGGCATTTTCTTGACCCAGATCAGGGCAAGCGTGCAGTTTTCCAGAATGGTCAGATGCGGAAACAGGTTGAAATGCTGGAACACCATACCCACTTCGCGCCGCACCTCGTCGATGCGTTTCACGTCATGGGTCAACTCGATGCCGTCAACGATGATTTGGCCCTTTTGATGCTCTTCCAACCGGTTGACGCAGCGGATCATGGTCGATTTGCCAGATCCAGAGGGACCGCACACCACCACCCGCTCGCCTTTGCCGATACTCAGATTGATGTCACGCAATACATGGAATTCGCCAAACCATTTGTTGACATCCACCATGCGGATGGCTGTATCGGTTTTCAGCGAGGCGGGTTTGAGGGCTGCTGATGAGGACATGATGGATTTTCCCTTACCGTTTATCCGCTTTTGAAAGGCGTTGTTCGATCGTGCGCGCGTAAGACGACATCGCAAAACAGAAGATGAAGTAGAAAATAGCGGCATAGACATAGCCCGTGGGACTCACTGTCGGTGCCGCCCAGATCGGATCGATCCGCGCTGTCTCGATCGTACGCAGGAAATCGAACAGGCCGACAATCACCACCAGCGTCGTATCCTTGAACAGGCCGATATAATTGCTGACGATGTTGGGAATGGTCACTTTCAAAGCCTGCGGCAGAATGATCAACCGCATCATCTGGCCATAGCTCAGCCCCAATGCCATCGCGCCTTCATACTGCCCCTTGGGCAAGGCCTGCAAACCGGCGCGCACCACTTCGGCCATATAGGCCGAGGCAAACAGTGCGACACCGACAAGCGCACGAAGCAATTTATCCGGTTCGAATTCGCGCGGGACGAACAAAGGCAACATCACGCTGGCCATAAACAGCACGGTGATCAAAGGCACACCGCGCACGAATTCGATAAAAGCGATACAGAACACTTGTGCGGCAGGCATGGTGGAACGTCGTCCCAATGCCAGCAAAATACCCAGAGGCAGCGACACGACAATACCGACCGCCGAGACAACAACCGTCACCAGCAAACCACCCCACAGATTGGTGGTGACAATCGGCAGGCCCAAAGCGGGCGAGCCGATCAGCAGGAAATAGGAAATCACCGGAAGAATGATGAAAGAATAGATCGCACCCAGATCACGGCGGGGAAGCGACAGTTTCAACAGCCATATGATCGAAATCGCCAACAGGACAAAAAACAGATCGACCCGCCAACGCTCGGGGATCGGATAGGTGCCGTAATTGAAGAAGCTGAAACGATCCTTGATGAAGGCCCAGCAGGCACCGACAATCGGATGCGCTTCGTTGAAGATACAGGCTTCGCGGTCCAAGCCTGTCCAGACTGCATCGAACAGAACGAAATCCAGAAACGGCGGCAAAACCCAGGCCAGAAACAATACGATCAGTATGGTCGCAGACGTGTTGAACACCCCACCGAACAGATGCTCTCTAATCCATGCAACAGGGCCGACCAGATTGGAAGGCGGTCGCGAGGGCGCAATCACATCATGTTGCACAAATGGCTGGCTGTTGTTTGAAGACACTGACTTGTCCATGATGCCCCCGCTCATCGTTCAATCAGCGCAACGCGCCGATTGTACCAGTTCATCACAAAGGACGTGGACAGGCTGATCGACAGATAGACCAGCATGGTAATCCCAACCACCTCGATCGCCTGCCCTGTCTGGTTCAGCACCGTACCGGTAAATACGTTCGCCAGATCGGGATAGCCGACAAAAACCGCCAGTGACGAGTTTTTGGTGAGGTTGAGATATTGGCTGGTCAGCGGCGGAATGATCACCCGCATTGCTTGCGGGATCACGATCAGCTTGCTGGTGATATTGGGCTGCAAGCCCAGCGCATAGGCAGCCTCGGTCTGCCCGTGCGATACTGCCATGATCCCTGCCCGCACCACTTCGGCAATATAGGCCGCGGTGTAGAGCACCAAGCCGAACAACAAAGCCAGAAACTCAGGCTGGAACACCAGACCGCCGACAATATTGAAACGACCGGCCTGCGGCACATCAAATCCCAGCGGTTTGCCGGCCACCACAAAGGCCAGCGAGGGAATAATCACCAGCAAAGCAAATGAAATCCAGCCAACCGGCGCCAATTGGCCCGTTGATTCCTGTCGCCGCCTGGCCCAGATGCGTACAGCAATGGTGAGCACGAGGCCGAGCAACAAAGTCAACCCGACCCAACCCAAACCATCCTCGGGGATCGGACGCGGCGTGGTCAGGCCACGCGTGTTGAGAAAGGAATTCATCGGCAGTCTGATGCTGTCTTTCACGCCCGGCAGCGCCTTCAACACGGCGTTGTACCAGAACAGTAATTGCAGTAGCAGCGGCAAATTGCGCAGAATTTCAACATACCAGCGCGCCACAAAAGCGACCAGAACATTTTTGGACAGGCGTGCGACGCCTACGATAAAGCCGAGAAAAGTCGCAAGCACGATGCCAATGGCTGCGACCAGCAGCGTATTGACCATACCCACCCAAAAGGCATCGCCATAGGTGCTGGTGGCCTCCGAATAATGCTGGATGGAAAAACTGATCGGAAAGCCGGAATTGGTGTCCCAAAAACCGAAGCCGGAAGCGATTTTCTGGCGTTTCAGGTTTTCGGAAGCATTCGAGAAGGCCTCATAGACCAGAAAGCCGATCACGCCCATCAAGACAGCTTGAAACGCATAGCTGCGCCAGCGCGGATCACGCCACGGCGAGACCTTGGCAGGCTGCGAGCCCGGTGCATCTGACAATCTTGGATCAACCATATTCGGACCAACCCTATCGGGACCAATGAATGGAAACTTATGCCTCACTGATCAGCATTGCAGCCTCGGTTTGGCGACAAAAGATTCCGCAAGCCATGCTGGCATGGTGGAAAATGGCCAAAACGAAAAATCAATGAGAAAAACCGCACAAAGTGCTGAAAAAACGCGGATTTTACATAAGAAAAGAGCGCGACACCTCTCGATGTCGCGCTCTGGATCAGCTTAGCGGATTGGCGGAGCGTATTGCAGGCCGCCTTTGTTCCACAAGGCGTTCAAGCCGCGGGCAATCTTGAGGGGCGAACCCTGACCGACGTTGCGCTCGAAGCTTTCGCCGTAATTGCCTACATGCTTGATGATCCGGTAACCCCAATCATTGGAAAGACCGAGTGATTCACCATACTTGCCTTCGGTGCCGAGCAAGCGCTTGATTTCCGGATTTTCGGACTTCAGCATCGCATCGACATTGGCCTGTGTGACGCCGAGTTCTTCGGCGGTGACCAGAACAAACTGGGTCCATTTCACAACGTCCAGCCACTGGTCATCACCCTTGCGGACGGATGGGCCGAGCGGCTCTTTCGAGATGATTTCCGGCAGAACGACATGGTCATCGGGCTTTGCCAGACGCAGACGCTCGGAATAGAGGCCCGAGGCATCGGTGGTCAAAGCATCGCAACGGCCTGCATCATAGGCTTTGGTGGTTTCGTCGTTGGTGGCAAAGGTTACCGACTTCAATTCCAGCTTGTTGGCCCGGAAAAAGTCAGCCAGATTAAGTTCGGTGGTGGTGCCCTGCTGCACGCAAACCGATGCGCCGCTGAGTTCCTTGGCCGACGTCAGTTTCAGGCTCTTGCGTACCATGAAGCCCTGACCGTCGTAATAGTTGATGCCGGCAAATTCGAGGCCCAATGACGCTTCGCGCGACAGGGTCCAGGTGGTGTTGCGCGACAGAACGTCGATTTCACCGGACTGGAGCGCTGTGAAACGATCCTTGGAGGTCAAAGGAACAACCTTCACCTTGTTGGGATCATTGAAGATAGCGGCAGCGAGAGCACGGCACACATCGGAATCAAGTCCTCTCCAGACACCCTGTGCATCTGGCAAAGCGAAACCGGCAAGGCCCTGACCATGACCGCAAACAACCTGACCTTTGGACTTAACAATATCCAATGTGCCGGCAGAAGCCATCGACACACCCATCACAGCACCCGCAGCAAGCGCTGCAGTCGCGATCCATTTTTTCATATTCGTCTCCCCTATGTGAATAGACCCAAAAGATGACTGGCCTGCTGGATCAGCCTGCCCTGTCCTCATTTGAACTGGCACCTATCTCATTAGAGATTGGTCACTAGGTCAAGCTCTATGAGCATTGCCGACACGCAAAAAACGCATTCCTGACGAATTTTCATCCGATTTGAGAAAATTTTCATCCGATTGCTTGACCTTTATCCATGCATTGCCCTCAAATCAGGCTTCGCTTTTGAAATGGATTCACAAAGTGTATTCCTTGTGGATGAAACAGAGGTTTCCCATGTCGTCCCATCCTCCGAAATCCAACCATCGTTCCATCCGCACAACCATGGCCCATGCGGGCCGTCATCCCGACGAGCAGTTCGGCTTCGTCAACACGCCGATCTATCGCGGATCAACCGTGCTCTATCCCTCGGTGGATGCGCTGTACAAGCGCGAGCAACGCTACACTTACGGCACCAAAGGCACGCCGACAGCCGATTCACTCAACGAGGCATGGGCCGAAATATCGGGTGCTGCCGGGTCTGTGGCTGTACCATCTGGTCTTGCCGCGGTGGCGCTGGCCCTGATGGCTGTGACCAAAGCCGGTGATCATGTCTTGATGACGGACAGTGTCTATCGCCCAACCCGCGTGTTTTGCGAGGATTTCCTGAAGCGTTATGGCGTGGAAACCACCTATTTCGACCCGATGATCGGAGCAGGAATCGAAGCGCTGATCAAGCCCAATACCACGGTTGTATTTACAGAATCCCCCGGCTCGCAGAGTTTCGAAGTGCAGGATGTGCCTGCTATTTCCAAGGTCGCGCACAGGCATGGCGTAAGCGTCATCATGGACAATACCTGGGCCACCCCGCTGTTTTTCCCGCCCCATGAAAAAGGCGTCGATATTGCCATCGAGGCCGGCACCAAATATCTCGGGGGCCATTCCGATCTGTTGCTCGGCATGGTGACCGCCAATGAAAGCCACTGGAAGCGGCTGCGCGACACCTATGATGTGATGGCGATTTGCGCGGGACCGGAAGATATGTTTCTGGCCTTGCGCGGCATGCGCTCGATGCTGTTGCGCCTCAAAGAGGCCGAACGTCAGGGGCTTGCAATGGCCCATTGGCTGAAAGCACGTCCCGAAGTCCATACCGTATTGCATCCGGCTTTCCCCGAATGTCCCGGTCACAAGATCTGGAAAGAGCATTTCTCCGGCTCTTCGGGCCTGTTTTCGATCATTCTCAACCCCGTCTCCGACAAAGCCGTTGCCGCCATGCTCGACGGGCTGGAGCTGTTCGGTATGGGCTATTCGTGGGGCGGTTTCGAAAGCCTGATCGTGCCGTTCGACTGCTCGACCTATCGCACTGCGAGCACGTGGAACCCGGCAGGTCCGACTTTGCGACTGCAAATCGGTTTCGAAGATGTGGTGGATTTGCAAGCCGATCTGGCAGCAGGCTTTACAAGGATGCATGCCACCAAAAGCTGATCAGGGAACCAGCCACACGCCATCGACGTTCCCGTTGTCATCCCAGATGAAACGGGCGCGGCGGTGGCCTTTGAAACCCAGCCACAACCATTCCATCGTGGTCACTTGCGTGACCACGGCACAAAAATGCTCTTGTCCGGCGGCAATCGACTCCTGATCGTCTGGCAAGGCAAAGTCATCGGCCTGTTCGATCACCAATCCGGGCGCAGGGGCTGTGCCATAGCATACCTTGCTCATCCGCTGTGACGCCTCCCATGCCTTGGCCGAAATTGCGTCCTGATGATGCAGACGCGCCTGCCCCTCGCAGCGGAGTTGCAGTTTCATGGCCGAATCATAAAAGGTAAAGGACACGCGCGGGTCATGTCTGATCTGCCCGACCTTGTGCGAGCGCCAATCGGTATGAAAGCGCAGATTGCGTTGATCGGGGTCGAATTCCCGCAACACGATGATGCGCGACAAGGGCCTCCCATCAAGCCCCAGAGAGGCAAACACCGGTGTATGAAACGCCGCCCGCCGGTCCTGTGCGCCCGATTGCAACACCTTCAAAGCCGCAATCAGCACTTGCGACAATTCCGAGAGATCACCCACCGTCCCATCATCACCCATGCCGACATCATCCATCATGAATTGCCGCTGTTATTGACCATCCGGCGCTTTTGGTTTGCGCAAAATCAGCATGATATTGCGGACATAAATTGTGACAGCCAAAATCTGCCCCATAATGATGATCGGCTCGCGCTTCTTGAAACCGTAAACCAGCGTCATACCGCCGCCGACGATGGA
>Ga0214921_10007618_pt1 | contig 14367 bp, 14 predicted proteins | sample LL1505_MetaG_FD_177992 | JGI IMG/M metagenome (GOLD analysis project Ga0214921, IMG submission 177992) | Freshwater microbial communities from Lake Lanier, Atlanta, Georgia, United States - LL-1505 | ecosystem: Environmental > Aquatic > Freshwater > Lake | place: USA: Georgia | collected... | reverse complement strand
TAAAGATTGGAGAGGACGAATCTACATGGAATAAAATTCTACCTAAGTTAGAAGAAAAGCTGCAATCAGAACTCAAGTTTAAAAAAGAAGAAGCTAATTAATGCAACCGAAGGCTCTTTCATTCGACAAAAAGCTGTTTGAAAAGGTTTTTATATATAATTGTTTAAAAGATCCTTTATATCTTGAAACAATTATAGATCATACTAAACCATCATTTTTTGAAAGTGAAAATATAAAAACAGTTTATAGTGTTATACATTCGTACTTTTGTTCTCATAGAAAGATACCAAACACTACGGAATTAAATCTTCATGTAACAGATAACGATACCAGAAAAGCATTAAAGGAAGTAATTCTTTCGTTTAAGGATATAGATAAAACATACGATAAGGATGTTTTATTGAACATAACCGAAAAGTTTTTAAAGGAAAAAACAGTATTTCAAACAGTACAAAAAACATCGGTAGAGATACAATCAGGAGATTTTGATACCGCTAAAATATTTAAAGAGTTTGAAAAGGCTTGTAATATTTCATTGGTTCATGATCATGGAATGGATTATCTAGAAAGTATCGATAAGCATTGTGAAGATCTCTTGAAAACCTTTGAGACTATTTCAAGCGGATGGCCTTGGCTGGACGATAAACTTGGCGGTGGATTTATGAAACACGGTAAAGCCTTATATTTATTTTTCGGACAAACCAATGTTGGAAAATCCATATTTTTGGGAAATATCGCAACAAATGTATTAGAACAGGATAAAACCGTAGTTCTTATATCAATGGAAATGTCGGAAGAGGTATATTCCAAAAGAATTAGTGCTTGTATATCCGACATTCCAATGTCTGATCTTAAAGAGGAAATACCTTCTTTAAAAGAAAGTCTCAATAATTACAAAAAAGATCATATCAATTCCAAACTAATTATTAAGGAATTCCCGCCAAAAAGTGTAACGCCTACACATATTAAAACATATATACATAGATTAATAAGAAAAGGAATAACACCAGAATTGATTGTAATAGATTATCTTTCTCTGATTTCTTCGGGAACAAAAGGATTAAACAGTTACGAATCACAAAAAGAAGTAGCAGAGCAAATTAGAAGTCTTTCCTATGAATTTGGATGCAGTATAGTTACAGCTGTACAAACCAATCGTTCTGGATATGGCGACGATCAACCTGAATTGGAATCTACTTCAGAGTCTATGGGTATTGCTCACACCGTTGATGCTCAGATTTCCATTTGGACAAGTGAAGAAGATAAAGATTTACAGATAATCCATATGGGAGTCGTTAAAAACAGATTCGGTCCAAGAGACTGTCAAAGTATTTTAGAAATAGATTACCCAACTTTAAAGTTAAAAGAACCCGATGATGTTACAAGCGATTTAATGGTCAGTGTCAAACCTAACAAAAAACCTGTTGCTGGTTCATCTGATAATCTAAAGATAAAAAGTACATTAGATATCATCCAAAGTCTAGATAATGATTGAAAAATATTATAATTTATATAAATATATAAAATATAAATGGATAATTGTTTTCACATATTCAATCATAAGGATTTAGATGGTGTTTTAAGTCTTTTGGTATTCAAATGGTTTTACCCGTATTCAGCGATATCATATAAAGCGGTAACAAATATAAACGTAGAAGTACAAATAGAAGAATATTTAAAAAATGTTATTACCCCGAATAACATTTATATATTGGATTTAGCTCTGCGTGAAACATTTAAACCATTTGACTTACCGTTTATTACTTTTATAGATCATCATAAAAGATCATACGAGTATAAGGATTTATTTACCAGTTCTACGGTTATACTAAAGGAATATAGTTCTAATGTAAAATTATTATATAAATTTTTAGAAAAAACTATACCAATTTCTTTAACAAAAGAACAAAAGATGTTAATTTTATTGGGCGATGACTTTGATTCTGGTGAAAATAAGATTAAAGACTCTTATGATCTGAATATATTGTTTTGGGCTTTATACCGAAATGATATCAATAAATTTTTAGAAAAATATAATAAAGGATTTTTTGGATTCGCCGAGAAAGAAAAAAATTTAATATATCGTTGCAAGAAAGAAGCAATCGAATTACTCAAAAATCTACCTATTTTTAAAGGTACTATAAATATCGAAGGACAAAATAAAAATATTATCTGTACTCATAGCGAGAATACAAATACCATAACAATGGATTATATATTAAAAAAATATGAATCTGATATGTTATTTTTTATAAATACCAAAACCGAAAAAATCAGCCTAAAACAAAAAAAATCTGATAACATGATAGACTTAGCGAGTTTTGCTAAAAAATATTGCGATGGTAACGGTCACAATTTATCCGCTGGTGGAAATTTAACCGATCTGTTTATGGAGTTGACAAAAAATTTTAAACCTGTATGATAATAACATCATCGCAACAAATACAAGATATACTAAACCCATCCGAACAAATGGATATGTTAGAATTTGAAATGATAACAATGGTATTTGCATCCTATATATGCATTATCAAAAATAAAAAATTAAATTATTTAAATTTTTTAAAGATATTGGTGGAGGATAAAAAAATACAACATATTTATTGTAAGGCTTTGGGTGAAGATAGTTTTCAAAATGTGGTGAAAAAATATTTAAATGCTACACCAAATGTGTATAAAAAAATATTCAGATCCAAATTTAATAAAAACATAAAATGCAATTAACCGAAAGAGAAAAAAACATTTACAATTGTTTCTTAAAACATTTCAGAAACGGCGAACCATTCAAACCTAGAAAAAATTTTGACGATATATCTCTATCAACATTAACCGATATCAAAAAAGTTTCTAGGTTATTGGAAAAATACCAATATATAAGTTGGGACGAATACTTTGGCTCCACCCGACTTCTAAATCCGGATGAAAAATGCCCAAATTTAAATTTTTTCACCACAAGATTTGCTATAAAATCTTACAATTTATTAAAAAAACAACAAGAAAATAGAAATCCAGATTTACAATTTGAAGATATCAAGAATGGAATGCATCATATTGGAATGTTTTGTCTAAAGAATAAAATACCCCTAAATCAATATACAAATCATAAAACAAATCTAATGTATTCTTGGATTCGTGACTACCAAGAACATAAAATCAATTTATATTGTATTTTAGAATTGGGCGATGTAACAAACCAATTGATCTCCCTATCAGACGACGAAAAAGAACTATACGCTAACGACATTTTAAAAACTATTTCAGCATCAAAACTTAGATATCACAACACACCAACAGTTAAAACATACGTAAAAGAATCCCACAAAAAAATCGAAACATTTTTAAAAAAACACTTGCAATAATATCAAATCAATGCTACTCTATACAAGAATTAAAAAATTCAACACATGAAATACAATACATCACTATTTGAATCGATTAAAGATTCGCTTAACAAAAAGCAACAAACAACAGACAGCGGTTTCAAGGATTTCCTCAAACTTGAAAAGGATAATACATACATCGTTAGACTTTTACCTAACGTAGAAAACTTCGAAAAAACCTTTCTACACTATTATTCTCATATCTGGAAATCCAATAAGGACGGTTCTATTGTTAACGTATTTTGTCCAAATTCATACGGCGAAAGATGCCCTGTTGATGAATATCGTTCAAAAGTTTGGAAGTCTGGTTCGGAAGAAGAAAAAGAAAGCGTTAAACCTCTCAAGAGAAACGAAAACTGGTTGGTTAATGTGTATGTAATCAAAGATCCAACAAATCCGGAAAATCAAGGAAAGGTTAAAATTCTCCGTTATGGTAAGCAACTCGATAAGATCATCATGAACGCAATTCAAGGCGACGAATCTGATGAATTTGGTGCTAGAATTTTCGATCTCTCCGAAAATGGATGTAATCTGAAAATTAAGGTAGAATCAAACGAAGGTGGATATGCAACATACGTAGCATCACGTTTTCAATCACCAACCGAAATTTCTGATCTAGAAAATCCAGATGGTATTTACGAATCAGTAAAGAACCTTGAGGATATTTTCAAGCAACAGTCTTACGAAGAAATTGAAAATGTTTTGAATATTCATTGGTTCAATAAAAATACAGTTGTAAAGAAACAAGATCCGGTTGTTTCTAATGAAGATGAAGATGATATCGTAGTACCAAAACTCGATACTACTACCAAGGAAGAATCCTTGGATCTCGATGATCTTTTGAATAGCATTTAATATATTATGGAAGACCCACTAGATAATCTAGAAGTCGCAAAGCTGGCCGCTGTAATGAGCGGCCAGCTACGCAGAATCGATAAAGAAACCGAATCGTCAGTTCCGGCTAATCGAATTGATCTTAGAAAATTCCAACAACAGGTAGTAAATTCTGCTAATCCAAATGCAGCAAGACCCGTAGATTTTGGTGGCTATCAAAATCAAGACGAAGCTCGAATGATGGAATTTTTAAATAGAGAAGCTCTAAGTAAAATACCAGAATTGATTCCTCCTCCTGTTTATACCCCACCGCCACAACATAATATTCCGGTAGTATCACAGGAAGTTCAAAGCATTCCAGTACAGGCTTCGGTTCCAATCGTTCAACCACAACAACAAATAAAAATTGAATCAAATGATGAATTGATTCAAACTATTAAAAGTATAGATAATTCGTTAAAAGAACTTTGTGATTTTTTTATAACCAGCAACAATAAAAAAATCAAAAAGCCCGATACTTTAAAAAAAACGAAAAAGAAAATTACCAAAAATATTGTAACGGATCAGCCATTGAATCCATTATCGAAGGAGAAGGAAATGGAATTATTGGAAGAGATAATGACACATCAAAAGAATTTACAGAATGTCGAATAGAAAAATTTCTATATCTAAAGAATATTTGGAAAAAATTCTCAAGCCAATTAATAAGATTAGTGAGTCATGCGTATTAAAGGGAAAGGATAATTTTCTTTATACCGTATGCTCCACCGAAGATAAATCGGTGATATTATACGCCAAATTAAAAACTTCTTCTGAATTGGAAGAACCTTTAAAACTTAATTTGATAAGCATTAAGAGGTTATTATCTGGATTAAATTCTTTGGGAAACCTTGGGGATTTTTCTATAACATTATTTGAAAATTACATAAAATGTGAGGTTGATAAAGACGGTGAAAAAACTCATTTGAAGTATCATTTGGTGGATGATGATATTGTTAAAGAATTTCCATTAAAAATAGAAAAAATAGTAAATTTATCTTTCAATACAGAGTTTGATTTGTCACCAGAAACATCAAAAAGAATTCTAGCGGCTTCTTCTTTCGCAACAGATGCACAAAAAGTTTATTTTGGATTAACCGACAATATAATCACAGCCGAGGTAAACGATAAAACCATTCCGAATATAGATAATATGTTAATTCCTATTACGAATAAATGGAAGGGTGATGATTTGATTTTAGATTTTCCTATAAGTATAGAAATCTTTAAAAATTTGGTATCTTTTAAAAGTGATATAAAGGTTAAAATAAATAATGAAAGTAAAGTAGCAATATTTAATATAGTCGAAGATAATTTATTAGAGTTGAAATATATAGTATCGGCATTAATTAAATAATATATGGCTAAAAATAAAGTTACTACTTGTTCATATTTCATAAAAAGAATGAGGGATTCCGGATATGTGTGTGATAAACTTCCTATAAACTATACAAATACCGATCCTCGTTCTTGGAGTGTTATTTTGGATCCATATCAAACTAATGTTATTATAACCTGTTTTAATAATCATAATGAATTGGATGAGGAATATTTTGAATTACATGATGGTGGACAATATATAACCGAACATTTCAAAATTAAAACCAGTTCTATTGAAGTTATAATAGAATATTTGATCAAGTTTGGTATCAACAACAAGTCCATAAAATATTAATAAAATTTCTATCATGACAAAGAAAAATTCAAAATCTAAATTAACCGAAATTGCAAAAGAATCAAAGACTCCTAGTTTATCTTCGGTCAATACGCAAGATATAGAACAAAAAATTTTAACCGCTATAAATAATCAAGAATTGCAAAGAGGCATAGAAAAGTGGATAAGAAATAATGATCAAAAGCAAAAAGAAAACAATAGAGATTTGTCTTTATTAAGCGGTATTATCGGAGAATATTTAGATTCTTATATTCTATTTGGTTATAATTTAGAAGGAGAACGAGTTATTATCCAAAGCCAATCATCACCTAAAGATCGTGATGCGCTAATGGAATTTTTAAAAATAGTATTCTTAAAACACCATCAAGGAGATACGAATGAATAATCAAGATCCAATTTGTGACCCAACACTTTCAGACGAAGAAATTAAAAAATTAACATCACCTGCTAATACTTCAAATTTTCAAGATCCTTCTTGTTATACTGGAGATGGTGGAATTTTAAATAAAGATAATTTATTTAGCTATGTTAATTCACTAACTTCACCCTTTACAAACATAAACGATATAAAGCCGTTTTTGTGTGAAGTAATGCGTGTTGCTGGTTTAGATCCTTCTATAATAGATAATATTGATCCGGTTTTAAACGAAGATCCCGAAAGTTCATTACAAGATTATCAAAATCAACTATTAAATTTTGACGCCTTAAAATGTACTGGTGATCCTAGATTAAGCATGGGAGATTTTCTAGAAAAAATGATGAATCAATATATGCCAATAGCTGAGGCTCAGGTTGAATTGATTCGTTCTGGTCAAGGCGTAGAAACCCCATTAACCTCAGAATTTTTAGAAATAAAGGCACTAGAATATATAGAAAATGTTTTTAACGATAAAACTAAAAGATTTACTGATCATGTTATATCTATTTCTACACCGTTATTGCAAGAAGAAAGAGAAAAAGCTATAATAAACGCCAAGTCCGAAATAGTTACATATTCGGGATGGGAAAGATCTGCGGTAGGACACGAAATCGGAGAAACTGTACCACTTTGTAATAACTTAGATACATTTGTTTATATGTTCTACGTAAAAATTGAAAATTTTACAGAAAAATATAATACCAAAACTAATACGATAATAGAAAGAAATTCAAACCATCCGACTAAAGAAAGAAAATATTTTAGATATTATGTCGATCAAAAAGATTTGGTTGCTAAAAATTTAAATGTTCCTTTAAAAATAACCAAAGAAAGAGGATTTGAGAACGGTGATCATCTAATGGCCATGGGAACATATAGCATACCCGAATATTAATATAAAAATAAAAAAAAGACCGAAGAACTCTAAAATTCTTCGGTCTTTTTTTGTTTAATCGCAATCTTCGCTTAGTGAAAATCTAACTAAATCTCTAGGAGATATTTCACCGTTTTCATCATATTTCCATATTTGATTATTTGGTGTAATATCGTAATCAATTATGATATTAGTTCCGGTAAGACCATCACCGATAGTAAATTGATTTCCTGATATATCGGTATATATTGTTATTTGATTTCCGGACAGATCATTCGTAACCGTAATAAAATCTCCAGAAACTCCGGTTAGATTTGTATTGGTAGTTGTTATTATAGTATTATTATAATATCCTTCTGGTATTATTCTGCCATAATTTAAACTATTTGAAGGAACACCATATCTAGAATTTCTTGCAGATCTTCTTCTAGATGCATTTGATCCAGAGCTAAACCCAAATCCACCGCCACCACAACCAGTTCTTGATCTTGGTGCTCCTGGTGGGTCATCTCCTTGTGATGGAGCAACATTAGGTACTGGACTACTAGGATCATCCGCCATCTGAATCCATGCTGCGTTATCACCAGCCATTTCCATTTGAGGTAAAGGTATTTGGTGGGAATGGTCTTCGGGAACTTTCATAGAATTTGATGTAAAATTATAAACTACACCAGAACCATAACCAACAAATATTCCAGTAGGAACAGGATGAATACCTATCATTAATAAAACTCGATCATAAACTTCTTGGAATATAGTTAATAATCCTTTAACAGTAAGCATTAACATTTTTAATGGGTTATCACGAGTCAATACATTTTTAATCTTATCAAAAATATTAATACCAGCTGCTCCACCAGTATAATAGGTTGTTGCATTTGAGGTTGATTTTGGAGAAGAATTGGAGGTTGTTTCAGATCTCATTGTTTTAATCTTGAGATGTTTTACCGATAAAGCACCATCAATTGTAACAGATCCCATAACTCCTAAGTTTCCGGTTACTCCTAAATTTCCATTTACTCCTACACTTGGAGCGGTTAGACCTATACCACTTGCTCCGGTTATATGTACCTTTTCGCCATTTACATTTGTAATGTTTTTAGATGTTAAAACCGCTGGACCTTCCGTAGAGTTTAAATCTAAAAATCCACCCGTAATAGATATTTTACCGCCTGTTTTCATCGAAATACCAGGCGTTCCGGCTACCATTTTAATATCATTCGCAGATTCAAAATATATATCACCAGCAGTTGTTTTATGTGGAGTAATATCAACAACTGTTTTTACCGCTTTTCCGCATTGATGCATTGAAATAGAACTTGCGTTTTCTACTTTTTTCACGCCCGTAGTAATAAAACTACAATCATGAGGCAATTCTTGCGAACATTTTGCATCGTTCATATGACCAGCCCCAGCAACAATACCAGCAGAACCTATTACTGATTGAACAGCAGAACCAGCATTAAAATGTTTTGCGCTTTCGTTTAGTTCATTTTGTTTTTGTGCAAATGTTTCGGCTGCTTTTTTATTAGCATTTTCTATAGACTTTGAATAAGATTTAGCTTGTCCTTTATCACACATACCACATCCTTTTCCACCTGATACAGCCAATACGCTAATTTCACTTAACATGGGCGTTACTATAAAATTTATTAAAAATTTAGTCACACCCCAATTCCAACAATCCCATGGTAAAATGTTAGAAAATTTCTTAATAGTTCTTAATATTTTTGTAACAAAATCAGATTTATCATCTGCTAGTTTTTGTTCACAGTGAGGACAAGGAGTATCTTCACCACCTTGAGCTATATCTTTTGCTGTTTGATTTGCTATTTCTTTTACTGCTTTGAGTTCGTCGTTTAAGTGTTTATCCGCCAGTTTTTGATCTTTATTATTTAATCCAGAAACGGTTTTAAGATCACCTCTTACTTCTACATCACCGTTAAATACCATTTTATCATTATAGAAATTAGTAACACCCGATCCTATATGAATACCAGCTTCATTATCAGCTAATGACATTGTAATGGTACTATTAAAATTAGCAGATGAACCAGCCGCACTGAAAATATTAACATTAGAATTGTTTATAGGCAATTCTCCATCTTTAATCGAGCTTGTACCACCAACTTCAAATCCTCCATGGAAAGTACCCAATAGCATATTTGCAGTATAATTTGAAGCTGTTGCATTTATATTAGATAAAGGACCATTAGGACTTTCATTAATGCCCATTGATGCATTTTGGTTATAAATATTCCAAGAATCCTGTACACATGCAAAATATACAGGTCTTTGTACTTCCCCACCATAAAAAAATGCCCATAATTTAGCACCCATCGCAGGACAAGAAAAAAGTCCGACTGGTTTAGGACCATTGTTAGCATAAGGATTTTTAGGAGGAACGGGTATATTATCAGGGTTTGGGTTGGCTGAAGCTACGGTGGAATCTATAGCATTAACATATTTTCCGCTAGAATATTCTTCTATCGTCGGTGTAGGAGGAAGTTCATTATTGATTGCATTAAGAGAAGCAGAAACATTTCCGTTAAACTCTCTATCGATTCTATTTTCTAAAGCTGATACATTTTTTGTATTACGAACTAAAGCAAAATATTTTGTTCCTATAGATCCCGATGATTTTGATTTAGATCCTAGAATTATATCAGCTTCATTAAAATTTCCACTTTGTATAGATGAAATAACTCTATTTCCGAGAGATGGATTTTTTGCTGATAAATTTCTTATTGCTTGAGCGGTTCCTATTATTTGATCTTTATATGATCCTGTATTAATCGCTCCTTTTTCAATGGAATCATATTGATTAGATTGAACATAACCAATATCAACTTTTTTCCAGTCAACTTTACCAGAATCTATCAATTCTCTACCTTTTGATTTCAATTCGAAAATAGATAATCCTTCACCATACCCATATGAATATGCTACACTTTGTTCAATATCATTTAAATCGTCTAAATTTCCACCTATACCAGCACCCGATTCAGAAGCAGCAATTCTCATAGCAAATCTTAATTCATTTTCGCTAAATTTTGAATTCCCTTGTATTGATTGAAAATTTTGTACATCCTCTACAGGAATATTAGAAGATGCAGGAATCGGTAGAGGTTGTTCTGGTGGATATCCAGCAACAGGATTATTAGGGTTTCGATTATGATCGGGAACTAATGCAGCAGAACCTGTGCTTTGATCATAATAAGCACTAGTCGCAGACCCAACAACAGGAGCAGCACATTCAGCCCAAGGAAGAACATCTCTTAAATCTTTTATTATATCAGGAGTAAAAACACTTGGATCTATATGACCGAAACTCAAATCCTTTAGATTTTTATTTATTTTTTTATAGAGCGTATTCGACACACCGGGAAAAAATATCTGACATCTTCCCCTAAATTCTGGATCATACTCGGCTCCTGTTATTACTATCCCTAAATAATTTCCGTATAATTTTTTTTTCATTATTTTTTAACTGGTGTTGCTTTTGGGGAAAAACGAATATCAACTTTTGATAATTGTCCTAGTGCTTTATTTTTAGTTTGATCTACAGCAGTGCCAAGTTCGTTTACTGCACCTGTTGATGTCTTAATAAAGTACTTAATACTCATTTCTACAGGGTTTACCGGATTGTTATTATCATCAACATATTTACCTTCAGGTGTTTGATGTATATTTGGTCCCATAGAAGCAGGATTAGGTACAGATTGCCCTAAACCTCCAGCAATACCATCTGCTCTTCCTACAAAATAGTCAGCTGCTCTTAATGCTGGAAATTTACCACCATATTTACTGACAATAGCACCGTAAAAGTTTCCTTGCAATGCACTCATAACATAACCGTATCCATAATTGTTTAATTGGTCTGTTAAGAAACCATTAGGATCTGAACCAACCTGATCTACCAAATCTATTATTTTTTGTATTTCTGGTGGAATAAATCCCTTTAAAACAGAAAAAGGATTTCTAACCATATTTGAGGCAGAGTTTATATAACTTTGAAATGTATTTAAATATTGAAAAAATGAACCCTTACCACCGAACATAGATGAAAAGAAATTTACATCGTCTAATATTGTTTGTACTGCTTCTAAAATTAAACATATTAAATCCAATGGAACAATTTGTTCGATTATACTAGCCAACATTTTTTGAATCTTTGAAATAATTCCGTTTATATAAGCATAAAATTGTTGAATTGCTCGCATAACTCCTTTGTATATATTGAAAATAATACTTTGGAAAGCTTTCATAACACCTTTTAAAGCACCAACAACTCTTTGCAATGATCCTGCACCCATAGGAGGCATAGAAAGATATGCTCTACTCTTAATCCAAACACAATATTTTTCAACTGTTTCTGTAAATTTTGGATGTATTTTATTTAGGGCTTGTTCGACTAAAGTGGGAGTATTTCTTTTTGCAGCTTTAACCGGACTTTCATCTATCATTTGAGACAGGGAAGCAAATAATCCTTCTGAACCCGACACCTCTAAATTACCTGATAATCCAGCAGGAGTTTTTTTCAATGCTGCAAATTTTCCATTTTTAGCATTAGCCCATCGCACAAGTCTTTGGTATAAAGCTGGCTCAATTACAACAGGTCTTAATTTATTACCATCACGAAATTCTATTTCTGTTCCAATACTTTTAAGATCTGTTTCAGATAATATAGTAAGATATGCTTTATAGTACCAAAGACTATTTAGATTTTTATTCTGTAATTCGACCAAAGCTTTTTGTATCGAAGCTTTTTCCATATCAGTAGATTTTGAAGGAATACATAATTTTTCCAACTTAAATATACCATTACTTTCTTTTATTATCGATAATGTCATTGCATCTATAGTCATAATATGTTAAAATATTTATCCGATGCATCAAAAAATTAAAGGGGTAATAGGAATAGCCGGAAATGCTTTTGTAGGAAAAGATTCTTTCTGCAAGGCACTGATAAAAACTTTCGATGAAAAGTTTAAGATTAAAGCAGTGAGACGTTCTTTGGCTGGAGATACAATAAGAAAAAATTTAAAAGAAATATCTAAAAATCATTTTAATATAGATATAGAAAATCCCACTATAGAAGAAAAAAAATTAATTAGACCCTTCATGGTAGAATATGGACTATTAATGAGAAGAATATCAGAAGGCCGATATTTTATAGACCAATTCGAAGATTCTGGCATTATAGATATTATAACCGATATTAGATATACCGAATACCCTAAAGATGAATTATATTGGTTAAAAAATGAAAAAAACGGATTTCTTTTATTTTTAGATCGAGATGGTATTGATCCTGCAAATGAACATGAAGAATACCATAACAAAATTTTAAGAAATAATTCAAATTTTTATTTGAAAATTCCTACATTTGAAAATAATTTTGAACAAGAATTATTACAATATGCTGAAAAAATAGCAGAAAAATTTTACCATTTTCCAACCGGACATTTTTCGGCCTTTAAATAAGTTTTAACCGCCATATAACATCCACATTTGGAACATCTTTCTTGATCTTTTATATAAAATTCACAAGAGTTACATATAGATAATCTTCTGGATTTTTCACTTTCATCAACATTCAATGGGTTTCCGGTTGCAACGCTATGAATATTTCTAACAATACTTTGACCTACATTTTGAACCATTTGACTCATAGGTGGTGGTTTATGAGCCGGAACTTTTTGACCAGCGAATTCTCTAATTTTAGATGCTTGTTGTATTTTACTTTTTAATTCTTCTCTATTCATGATGTTTTAAAATTTTGTATCTTCTTTTTCCCATATCTTAGAATGAGCATCGACCTTTGTTGCTACCACATTGGAAGTATAAGAATTTTGTTTAAATGTGTGTACAACCTTAATTATCATCCATTGTCCTAAAAATCTATCTTGAAATTCATCGTAATCGGTGGAATCTAAAGAATCTATGAAAATAAACCTACCCGGTGCTCTTATGGTCAATCCTATAACATTGAAAGATATAGCTTCATTTAAAAATAAAGCATCTTTCATCATTTCATTTCGTGCATAAAAAGAAAAGAAATTTACCGGATTAAATTGATCGTCGGTTTCAAAATAATTTGGTAAAAAAACATTATTGATAGACACTGATTGTTTTTTTGTTTGATTTAGATTTAATAAAATTTGAGCCTTATCTTTATGCTCCACAAAATTATAAAGTCCGGCTTCGGCTAAATTTTCCATTTTATTTATTACACCTTCCGCTGTGTTATCACCGAAAACTATATGAAATTTTCCGGTTCTAAAATCATAAGTATGGACCGGACTATTGACTATTTTTTTATCATCCGAGGCTACCATTGGGGAATATTGATAAGATATAATTTTATTTCCCACACCAGAAATAAAATTGTATATTTGATTTCCTTCATCGTCCCATGATCTAGGTCTTCTTGGTTGTTTTGTTTCTTCGAAGGAATCCACATCATTTAAAAATAATCTTTCAACCTGTTCATCCTTTGATTTGTAAAAAAATTCTCTTAATGATATCAATCTAAATTCTTTTTCTTTTTGATATCTTCCCATCCTTAAGAATACCGGACCTTCTTCTTGGGTTCCTGAGAATGGCAACATATAATTTATATCATCGATTACGGTTGAATTGGCTGGTGATGTATAAAAAACTCTATTATGATCATCACCCATAATCCAATTTTCATTAGGTAAACCGCAATCACTCAATCTTTTTGTTGGGTATTTAATATTTCCTTCCTCATGAAATCCTATCATAACATCAGATTCATCGGGATTTTTACCAGCAGTATATAGTAATGATCGTATAGCCACATTTGCTCTAATCATTCGTAAGGTATCTACTGGCAATTGTGTACTATTAGGATCATTTATATAACCCCTGCCTAAAGTAGTGAGAGAATATTCCATGCCTTCTTTTGCAGTAGACCATTCTATATTTTTTTCGGATAATATTTGATATCGTTCGTCCCAAAAATATAATTTTCTTTTTTTGTTTTGGTTTTGTTTGGTATCTATATCTTCTATATCATAAATAACACAATCAAAAGACATCTGCCATTTTTGTTTAAATTCTTCGGTAGAATCTCTGAATGTTCCATCAAATAAATTTATCTTAGAATCAGTATTAACAA
>Ga0214921_10007616_pt1 | contig 14367 bp, 9 predicted proteins | sample LL1505_MetaG_FD_177992 | JGI IMG/M metagenome (GOLD analysis project Ga0214921, IMG submission 177992) | Freshwater microbial communities from Lake Lanier, Atlanta, Georgia, United States - LL-1505 | ecosystem: Environmental > Aquatic > Freshwater > Lake | place: USA: Georgia | collected 2015-05-28 | reverse complement strand
GATACGACCAGTGGCGCGCGGATTTTGACGCCGACGCCGACGCACACAAAATGTTTATGCGCGGTGTCACGATCGGGAAGATTGACGACCACACTGCAATGGTGGCAGCCGAGATTTTTGACAAACCCGGCAGAGATACATACCTTGCCGCGACAGCCGAGAGAAGCGCGGCTTTGGGCATCAAGAACCAGTCCTACGTGATGATCCAAATCAGCGCCGATTGAAGCGCTTTTTCAGTTTCTTGTGGTGCCCGAGACCAGAATCGAACTGGTACGCCCCAATTACGGAAGCGGCGGATTTTAAGAAGTGCGTCGGAATCAAATTTCCCTTACAAATCAAGCACTTAAAACGGTTCTAAAACCGTGTGGCACAAAATATGCAACAGAAATCCATCGCACATTGACATCAAAAACACCATCATCACTGTACCTACATCTAAGCATACTTAACTGCGCCCACTAGCAACACTTTAATGCCCTCATCGTAGAGCATGATGGGCGAGTCATGGCATGGTAATGACGAATGATGAACGGTGTTCATTTTTGAACATGTGCCCTACTTTGCTACCACTTCTTCAGCTCGTCAACCTCTTCACCGCATCATTCGTAGCGAATGGGTCAAGCTGACGCTGAGTGTTAGCGACTGAGTTGGGATCGTGCTTCTGACGCTTCTGTAGCGTGTTTGCAGTGTTCTGACTCTGACTAGTGCTAGATTGCTGTTGAGGCGTCGCACTGTTGGATCTAGCTGTGCTCTTGAACACTAGAGGCAAGACTTGTGGCTTCACTAGTTGTCGTGGCAGTTGCTTCTTCTGCTGCTTGGACGACTTGGTTGGCTTGGTTGCTGAGACTGACTTTTGAGCATTTGGGGCAGCTTTGGTTGGCTGACAGTCTTGGGTTTCGTGCTTTTTGTGGGTCTTGGCTTCTTCTTTGATGGCTTTTTTTGACTAGTAGCTCGCTTCTTCTCTTGCTCAGTCGCTTGTTGTTTGATACTGTGCCAAACACTGTCACTGATCAATTTCCACAACTTAATCTGTTCTTCTGCATCTGCGAATTCTTGTAGTCTCATCACTAAATTCCTTTAGTGTATTTATGACATTTAAAAATTTATGAAATCAATGATTAGTAAATCCCCATTGCTCATCCCATTCTTATCTTTTTTATTGTTGTTGAGCGCAACTTGCTATGCAAAAGAAGATAATTTGATTAAGACTAAGTGCTACAAAACAGAAGATCCCGTTGGTGAAGTCTGCTTATTTGAAGATCGCAAAGCAGTTTCAACTAACAAGGAAAAATATCAAGACACATGCGAAGACTCTGCAAAACTTTCCATAAAGACTCTGAGTCAACCTGAATTACGAGTCACCGATTCAAATGGCATAGAATCTGACAGAGCTAAAATTCAATATTTGTCTGATTTAAATCTTGTTAAGCTAAGAGTAACAGATAAAAAGACTTTTTATACTTCATATAAAAACAGTGCATGCAGTGTCTGGAGAGGGTCAATACACACGCCATTTTGGGTTGTTGACGGTAAAATAACTTACTTAAAAATTGACAACAAGAATAAGTTTTTTATGAATACATTGAGAAAAACTTGGTCGCCAGTTTACGATGGATTTTTGGAAGTCGCCAGTGAACTATCCAAAACAGAAGGTATTCCATGGGAGACTTCTTTTATTAGATATCAAAATGTCAGTGGCAAATGGATATCAACAAAGAGAACTATCCCAGATGTGACTGAGATTGAAGATGATGAACCTCTGAACGAGAAAAATTTCCCACCAAGAGTGAAGCAATAGAACGATTTTTACTGTGACAAACACTGTCACTGATCAATTTCCACAACTTAATCTGTTCTTCTGCATCTGCGAATTCTTGTAGTCTCATCACTAAATTCCTTTGTAGTGATGTATTTATAACTAGATCCAACTATATTTCAATATGTTGAAAAAATATTCACTTAAGATATTTATAATCACAATATCAATATTTGTTATTGCATGCACTTCGCCCCCAACTGGAGAGAAAATATTTGAATTATTAAATGGAGACAAGAGAGATAAACAACAAGTAGAAAAGATAATATCTGAAGTTTATTTTAAAACATTTAAAAACGATTGTAAGGAGGGCTGTAGTCAAGAAATTCTCAACGAAGTCGTCCTAGAATATCTAACAAAATTCAAAGATAAGCGCACTCAAGATGGAAGAGAATTAATACAGCGAGCAATTGAAGATGACAACGGTGATCTATTTAGAAACAAGAAAGAATACCAAGCAGAGCAAGACAGAACAGTTAGAGAATCATTTAAAATTTAGAATATCAGAAAAATCAAATTAAAATATTTAAAGAAGCATCTAAAAGTTTAGAAGATGAGAAAAATCAAATTGAAAAGCAAAATTTACCATTATTTTTGAAAGATAATTAAGCATATCATCATATTTAATTATCAAAAGCTACTCCGTAGAAAATAAATAATAAGGTATACTGCGGTTCGCATATTTAAATTTTCGATTTAATTGAAATGCAGGATCTATAGATTACCTTTTAAAGAGGATTTTAAAAATCAATAAATCAGAGTAACATCGCTGAGATTTCGCTGCTTTGACTCAGATTTCGTTGAGCTATTTGTGCAATGACTGTGCAACAGAACTCAAAAACGCTGAATCTAAAAAATCGCTATAAAGTAGCTAATTATCTTGAAATATTAGCAGACTATTTCAAGAAAGTGTCTTGGTGCCCGAGACCGGAATCGAACCGGTACGCCCGTTATTCACGAAGCGGCGGATTTTAAGTCCGATGTGTCTACCTATTTCACCACTCGGGCAAGCCCACGGAATCTTACACCTGAACAGACGTCGTTAGCCCAAGGGTAAGACCGAGGGCTTCAAAAGGTAATGCAAAACGGGGGCCGCGCCTGTCGGCGAAATTACTTCCTATGGGCTGCGATTCGGGCCTCCAGCATCTCCCGGTTTTTAGCTGCATTCGGATCACCCTTCTTTGCCGCTTTGGCATAGAACCCTAACGCGCGCACCTCATTTTCTTCAACTCCTTGGCCGTGCTCGTGCATGAAACCAAGATTGGCCAATGCGCCCGCATGGTCTTGGGCTGCGGCAAGCTGATACCAGCGCATCGCTTCGTGGTAATCCTGCTTGACACCCTTTGCGTTCGAATACATAAAACCCATACGGTTTTGCGCGTCAGCACTACCATGATCGGCGGCCGACTTGTACCAACGTAAGGCTTCGTGGTGATCCTCTTTTACGCCTAATCCGTTTTCGTATATCGAGCCGACGTGCAAGCGACCGGGATTGCTGCCTGAAACCGCCGCCAATTTGTACCAACGCATGGCTTCAGCGTAGTCTTGTCGCGCTCCCATGCCCTTTTCATAAAGTAGGCCCAGTTTGACATGGGCATCGACATGCTTGAGCGCGGCCGCCAACTTGTACCAAGCCATCGCAGCAGCAAAATCTTGTTCGACGCCATGGTGGTTTTCATACATGCATCCGATCGCAAATTTTGCACCTGCGTTTCCCCTGTCAGCGGCCAATTTGTACCAACGCATCGCCTCTTGGTAATCCTGTTTAAGGCCTTTACCTTGCTCAAACAAGGCGCCGAGGTTCAGCTGCGCTCCGATGTGTTTATGCCCCGCGGCTAACCTGTACCAAATCAAGGCTTGCGCATAGTCCTCGCTGGCGCCTTGTCCTTTTTCACACATCAGCCCCAAATTGAACTGGGCCTCGGCGTAACTCTGCTCTGCTGCCAACTTGTAATAACGTATCGCCTGGGGGAAATTCCTGGGAACTCCCTGACCGTGGTGGTACAGCACAGCCAGGTTGTATTGCGCATCGGCAATTCCCTTGGCGGCTTCGTCCACACCTCTTTTGAACTCAGCGGCAATGGCGGCAACGATGTCCTGCTGCTGCTTGAGCAGTTCTTCCATCTTGGTCATACAGGGTCCTCTGGGAAAAATTCAACCACGGACGCAGAGGTAAGCCCGGAGAAGGTATTGTCACACCACCGCCACAGGAGCAACAACATGATTTGGCAGCAACTGCAATCAGATAAAAATTGGCATCCGAGCAGCGCTAATTTTGTGGGGAATTTCCGTCTAAAGATGGAACGGTCGCTGTAAGTGCGCCCGGACTGCGCTTCTAACCTCGCAGGAACAGAGGGATCTCCAGGTTTATCGATCGGGTGCTGATACGGCTAGCGGGGGGCAGGTTAAGTCGCCTATAGTTGAGAAAGCCTGACGTTGGGCAGTAAACCGAAAGAAGATATGCAAAGAAACCCCGTTTTGTGGTTAGTAGTGTTGGCTGTTGGGCTGTTGGTCGGATGCGCTTCTCCAACCGTTGTACAGAGTGTTAAACCAGGCGACGCAGGGCTTACGTGCCCACAACTTCAAAACGAATATGCAGATGCACAACGGTTTAAAAGGGAAGCTTCAGCAGAAAAAGGTGTAACTGGTGGAAATGTGGCTAGGGTCCTGTTGTTTTGGCCGGCCACCATCGGAACTTATATGAACGCGAACGAGGCTATATCGGCAGCCGATAACCGTATGGTGAACCTATCGAACCTGATGTCAAGGAGCAATTGTTCCATACCGTCAGGTAATTGATGTACCCGGTCGGGCATTAGGTTACTGAATTTAAATATCCTGTATTGCCTTGCTTCGTGACCTACCTAAGGTTACGGGGAAGGTTGCCGTTTTTGTACCGAATGACCGTCTAAGAATAGAACGGTCGCTGTGGAAGCGCGCAGCCTATGCTTCTAACCTCGTAGGAATAGTAAGGACTACAAGTTTGTTAGAGAGGTGCTGGTAGAGATTCTGAATATTCGGCCTCTAGAAACTATACATCCAACCCAAATCTAGTACATCTAAGTTTATGTCATATAGGCCGTTTATATACACGCCAGTGTTCAATCGGGTGAAATCAAATGTAATTTTATGATTTTTAGTCACCGCAAACGTTGCGCCCAATCCGAAATAGCCAGCAGTTTTTTGGTATGAGTAATCTGCAGTAGTCGAAGTGGAACTAGTTAACACGCCGTTATAGTATGAAAGAATTGTTGAAGTTGCTGATAGCGTTTGATCGGTCTGACTTAAGCCACCCCTCCCTACAATGCCAAACCCATAGGAGAGTGGTATTTCAAAATATCCACCAATCAAAGAGGAGTTTGCCTTATAGGTTATGGGATAATCATTTAGCTTGTGTTTACCGATATATTTGTAGCCCAATTCAACCCCGTAGTTTTGACCTAATTTATAACCGATGCCGACACTCAGGGCTGGATCCTGCGGAGTTGATGCATAATCTAAAGTCGAATCACTTTGCTTTATTTGATAGTTATTTATAAAACTAACTGATCCCTTTAAAAATAGCCTTCTTGAATCAGAATAATCGACGTCCGCTGGTTCCGATCCCCGACGCTCTGCCGCCTGCGGAGCCTGCATAGCTGAATCCTTTGAACCATATAGTTGTTGTGCCGTTTCGACGGAAGCTGGAATAGGGTCCGCCTTCACTGCTGGGGCTGGAGCTGATACCTGCGCTGCCACCTTATCGGCAATAAGAGTTGATGCAGCAACAACCTTAGAGGCAGCAACGACTGTGGGAGCTTCACTAGAAATTTGCTCTGTAGCGGCGGCCACAACGATAGGCACAGTCTTTGGGGCAACTGCAACATCTGCCAACACCTTCCTACCATTTGAAAAACTACCAACAAATACTTGTCCATTTGCATGGGTATATCTACCCTGCCCGTTGAACGTGTTGGAACTGAATTCCCCCACATAGATGTCACCCCTAGACCGGTTATTGGCAAGGAAATAGTAGACACCAAGGCCATCAAACTTTCCCTCACTGAAATGTCCGACATATTTATCTCCAGCAGCTGAGATGTATGTCCCAGATCCGTGCCGTTGGCCCTCCGCTACGATGCCGCTATAGCTGTCGCCGTTGCCATAGGTAAATGCACCCTTTCCATTGGGTTTGCCGTAATTGAATTCACCGGTGTAGATGTCTCCATTGGAAAACCGCAGGGTGCCTATGCAGTTTCCAAAGCCAAACAGCACGCATTTGGGTAATTGAGTTTGGGCGTACGCATTCCCGCAGATCAACAAAATGATCAGGAAAAAATTCCGGAAACCTCTTAATTGCATGGGGAGCGCCCAGTTTTTCAGTACCTAAGGCAGCACCGAATGTGAAGCAAAATTGCCAAATTAACAAGTTTGTTAATTGTTATCGGCAAATGGAAGGCAACCTTGAGCGATATGCTGCAGCAACTCCAGCTTACCCAGCCAACGAGCAGAAACAGGATAGCCAGCCCTAAGCATTACTCAGCTAGTGGCAGCTGCCAACCCCCACAACACCCCCGCCTAAAATCCTTCGCTTCCCGCCGCCGTAGTTCAATGGATAGAACGAGCGCCTCCTAAGCGCTAGATAGGGGTTCGATTCCCCTCGGGGGTACCACGGGGTACCGTTTTCAGCGCCGCGCTTTGACTTTGATGCGCCAGGCGTGCAGCAATGGTTCGGTGTAACCGCTGGGCTCGGTGCGGCCTTTGAAGATGAGATCGCAGGCCGCACGGAAGGCGGCCGACTTTTTGAAGTCGGGGGCCATCGGGCGGTACAGGGGGTCACCAGCGTTCTGTTGATCCACCACGGCGGCCATGCGCTCCAGCGTTTCCTGCACCTGTTTTTTGCTGACCACGCGGTGCAGCAACCAATTGGCGATGTGCTGGCTGGAGATGCGCAAGGTGGCGCGGTCTTCCATCAGGCCGATGTTGTGAATGTCAGGCACCTTGGAGCAGCCCACGCCCTGGTCCACCCAGCGCACCACATAGCCCAGAATGCCCTGGGCGTTGTTATCCAGCTCCTCTTGCTTCTCTTGCGCGGTCCAATTGGTGTTTGGCGACACGGGTACGGTCAGCAGACCATCCAGCAAGGCCGCGCGCTCGGCCTTGTAGTCGACTTTTTCGAGTTCTTGTTGAACCGCACTCACCAAAACCTGGTGGTAGTGCAGCGCGTGAAGGGTGGCCGCGGTAGGGCTGGGTACCCAAGCGGTGTTCGCACCCGCCATGGGATGCGCAATCTTCTGAGCCATCATGGCGGCCATCAAATCGGGCATCGCCCACATACCTTTGCCGATCTGGGCGCGGCCGCGCAAACCGCAGGCCAAGCCAGTCAACACATTGCTGCGCTCGTATGCGGCGATCCAGGCGCTGGCTTTCATATCGGCCTTGCGTACCACCGGACCTGCTTGCATAACGCTGTGAATCTCGTCACCGGTGCGATCCAAAAACCCGGTATTGATAAAGGCCACGCGACTGCGGGCGGCGGCAATACAGGCCTGCAGGTTGGCGCTGGTGCGGCGTTCCTCGTCCATGATGCCCAGTTTGACGGTGCTCGCCGGCAAACCCAGCAAGGCTTCCACCCGGCTGAACAGTTCGTCGGCAAAAGCCACTTCGGCGGGCCCGTGCATTTTGGGTTTGACGATGTAAACCGAGCCCTTGCGCGAATTGCGCACCAGACCCTTGGCTGCGTCTTTTTTGGTGCGCTGCAAATCGTGCAGGGCAATAGCGGTGGTGACGACGGCGTCCAAAATTCCTTCGGGGATTTCACGGCTGCTGCCATCGGCAGCGGTGTAGCGCACCGCTGAGTTGGTCATCAAGTGGCCGACGTTGCGCACGAACAGCAGCGCCCGACCATGGAGCACCAAGGGCTTGCCATCGGCGCCGGTGTAGACACGGTCCGGGTTGAGGCCACGGGTAAAGCTCACGCCGCCCTTGGTAATGGTCTCGGTAAGCGTGCCCTGCAAAATGCCCAGCCAGTTGCGGTAGCCGTGGACCTTGTCTTCGGCGTCAACGGCGGCGACCGAGTCCTCCAGGTCCAGGATGGTGGAAAGCGCCGACTCGAGTACCAGGTCACTGACGCCTGCGGGATCTTTCTTGCCAATAGGCGATTCGTGGTCAATCACCAGATCGAGGTGCAAGCCGTTGTGCTGCAGCAGCACCGAGGTCGGACGCGAAGCCGAGCCCTGAAAACCCAGGAACTGGGCTTTGTCTTGCAGGCCGCTGGTACTGCCGTCCTTCAGGCTGACAACCAAACGCCCGGCGCGCACGCTGTAGCCCACCGCATGCAGGTGGGAGCCGGCGCGCAAGGGCACGGTGCGATCCAGCACATGGCGCGCGTACGCAATAACTTTCTTACCGCGCTTGGGGTTGTAGGCCTCACCTTTGGGACCGCGCTTACCGGCACCATCGTCCTCGGAGATCACGTCGGTGCCGTACAAGGCGTCGTACAAACTGCCCCACCGCGCATTGGCAGCGTTGAGGGCATAGCGGGCATTGAGCACCGGTACCACGAGTTGCGGCCCGGCTTGGATCGCCAACTCGGCATCCACATTTTTGGTCGTGATGCGCGACGACTTGGGCACCGGAACCAGATAGCCGATCTGCTTCAAAAATGCCTGATACGCCGCCATATCGCTGACGGGGCCGGGATGCGCGTGGTGCCAGGCGTCCAACTCGGCCTGTAAGCGCGTGCGCTCGGCCAGCAAAGCTGCATTTTTAGGTGCCAAATCCGCGACGATGGCGTCAAAGCCGGACCAGAAAGCCTTTGGCTTGATCCCCGTTCCGGGTAGCACTTCGTGCTCAATAAACTGGTGGAGGGAGGTGGCGACATCCAAACGGTGGACGCGGGTACGGGCTTCAGACATGAGAACTTTCCAACAAAACAAACCGGTGTGTATCGAGCCAGCCCGGGGAAACCGAGCGAACTAAACCCGCTGACTTTAGTCGATGCGCGGGCAACACTATCATGCAGCCACGGATTACACGCCCCTTACGAGATGCCCCAGAAAAGCGAATCCCACCTTCCTTTAAGCGGCATCCGTGTCGTTGAATTCACCCACATGGTCATGGGGCCCACCTGCGGTATGGCGCTGGGGGACATGGGCGCAGACGTGATCAAGGTCGAGCCGATGGGCGGTGACAGCACCCGCCGGCTGCTCGGCAGCGGGGCCGGCTTTTACCCTCTCTTTAACCGCAACAAGAAAAGCATTGCGCTGGATCTGCACAGCGCGCGGGGTCGCGAGGTGGTGCTGCGCCTCATTGCCACCGCCGACATCGTGAGCGAGAACTTCAAAACCGAGACCATGCAAAAACTCGGCCTGGACTACGCCAGCTTGAGCGCGCGCGACCCCCGTCTAATTTATGTCAGCCACAAAGGCTTTCTCCCCGGCCCCTATGACCACCGCACCGCGCTGGACGAAGTGGTACAGATGATGGGCGGGCTGGCCTACATGACCGGAAGGCCAGGCGACCCCCTGCGGGCGGGCTCCAGCGTCAATGACATCATGGGTGGCGTGTTCGGGGCGATGGGTGCGATGGCCGCACTCATGCAGCGGGCGCAGACCGGACGCGGCCAGGAAGTGCAATCCGCGCTGTTTGAAAACAATGTTTTTCTGGTGGCCCAGCACATGCTGCAGTTCGCCGTGACCGGCAAGGCGGCCGCGCCCATGCCCGAACGCATTTCGCCCTGGGGTATCTACGACGTCTTCAGCGTGAAGGACGGTGCGCAAATTTTTCTGGCCGTGGTGGGTGACACGCAATGGCGGGTTTTTTGCGACGCCTTCGGCTTTGACGACCTGTTTGCCGACGCCCGATTGGCCAGCAACAACGACCGGGTGCGGGCGCGGGAATGGATGATGCCGCTGCTGCGCGCGCGCTTGGCTGACCAGAACGCTGCCGAGTTGGCGCGGGTGTTCGAGCGCGAGGGGCTGCCCTTTGCGCCCATCACCGATCCGCAGCATTTGTTTGCCGATCCGCACCTGCGCGCCACCGGCGGACTGGCGCCTATGACCCTGCCCGACGGTCGCGCCACGGCTACGCCTTTGCTACCGCTGACCTTGGATGGCAAGCGATTGGGACTGCGCTTGGACCCGCCCCGCTTGGGAGAGCACGGCCGCGAGTTACTGGGGAGCCTCGCCTATACGAGCATGGAAATTGACGCGCTGGTAGCAGACGGGGTGCTGCTCGCCCCCTGAGAGATCCGGGGTCTAAGCGCCGAACTCGTCGCCCATTTGCGCAGCGCGCGCGCGGGCGGCCTCCATGGCGGCTTCAAACGCCGGCTTGATGCCGCTGGACTCCATCACGCCCAGCGCAGCAAAAGTGGTTCCGCCCTTGCTGGTGACCCGCTGGCGCAAAATTTCGGGGCCATCTTGCGAAGCGGCCGCCAATGCGCTCGCACCGGAGAAAGTGGCGACCGCCAGCTGGTAAGCCTGCTGCGGGCTCAAGCCCATGCGCACGCCGGCGTCGCGCATTGCCTCAAGGAAGAAAAACACGTAGGCCGGTCCGGAACCGGAGAGGGCCGTGACCGCGTCAATCTGCGCCTCGTCATCCAACCAGATGGCGGCCCCGGTGCAGGCCATCAGCGCATTCACGCGCGCTTTGTCTGCCGGGGTAACTGCACTTCGCGCAAACAGGCCGCTGATGCCCTGCCCTATCAAGGCGGGCGTGTTGGGCATAGCGCGCACGATGCGCTCGCTGTGCAGCCAGTGCGCCAAGGTATCGCTGCGAATCCCGGCGGCCACGCTCAGGTGCAGGGCATTGCGGGTGTAGGCCTGCGTCAGGGCGGCAGCGTCCCGAAAGGTCTGGGGTTTCACGGCCCAGACCACTACTGCGCACTCCTGCAGAAACGCGCCAGTCGCGGGGTGTGCGTGCACACCAAAGCGGGTGAGCAACTGTTCTCGCGCCGTGTCAAGAGGCTCGACCACCACCAATTCTTCAGCCTGCGTGCCACTGGCCAGCAAGCCGCCGATGATGGCGCTGGCCATCTGGCCGCCACCGATGAATGCGATGGATGGGGTCATACAGCGGCGACTAGCGGCACCCGATGCGCGCGCGCCAATCAGGGTTGCTTGGGAGGCTGCAGAGAGGATTCGGTGGGCGTCACGGTCAACACCACGGTGACGCTGCCGTTCATCATGTTGACATCGGAGATCTCGACCGTGGCGCTGCGGTCTTTTTTGGTGAAAACCAGCATGCTGGTTTTGCCACGGGTGGCGCTCAGCAGTGTCCAGCCTTGCTGGGGGTACTGTTCCACAAAAAAGCCGTATGCCGGCGAGGTTTCACGGTCCAGGTCTTTGGGTACTTCGAGCACCGCACGGCCGACCCAGTTTTCGCCAGAGCCAATGATGAGCGACTGCGCTGGAATGACTTTGCTACCGGCCGGAATGGCGCTGCGCAAAACCTGCTCGGCACGGGACACCGGTGCCTCAACTGCCGGAGCGCTGGATGAATTGATTGGCAGGGCGCAGGCCTGCAAGAGGCTGACCAGACAGATGGTGGGGAGCAAATATTTCATGGATTGAAGCCTGAAAACAGCGTGGAGAGAAATAGGATCGATCGCGTCGAAACCATACCACACGCGCACGTCGGAATTTAGGCGGATAGGCCGCGCACGGCCATCACTTGGCCGCGCAAATCGACCGCCCATACGCGCCGGTTGCGGCCCTGCGGCAGGTCCGGTGCGGCAAAAGCCACGTGCACCGCCAGGCCACCGGCGCACAGCGTGCGCCAAACCGAGCCCACAAACGTGTCGTCGCCGACGTAGCACGGCGCAAAACTGGGCTGGCCCCAAGCGTCCACAAAACGCAGTCCCACCGCCTGCGCAGGCGCTCGCGCAGCAATGGCCGCTTGCAGCAAATTGGCATGGAATGGCAGCACCGCAACGCCATCGCCCGTCGTGCCCTCCGGAAACACCGCCAGCACATCGCCGGCCTGCAGACGCTCGGCCATGTGGTGCACCACGCGCATCGCATCGCGCGAGGAAGCGCGCTCGATATACAACGTTCCTGCCGCAGTCGCCAGCGGCCCGATCAACGGCCAGGCTTTGAGCTCCGACTTGGCCACAAAGCGGCAGTACTGCGCCGCGAGCAGCACCACAATGTCGAGCCAGGAAATATGGTTTGCCACCAAAAGAACCGGCCCGGCGTGCGCCCGGCCATGGACCTGCAGGCCAATTCCCATGATGCGCAAAACCCCTTGGGCCCAACGTTGCACAGCCGCGTGCCGCTGGGCCACGGACATGCGCCTAAAGCGCAGGTGCAATGTCCACAAGCCCGACAGCGCGTGGACCAGCAAACGCGCCATGCGCATCACGGCCACGACTTGCCGCAGCAAACGCCTCATGGCAGCGGCTTAAGACGCGGGGTCGGCACTGAACACCAAACGCCCGCCGACCACGGTGTGGTGCACCCGTCCGGGCAACTCGTACCCGTCAAACAGGGTGTGTTTACCCTGGCTGCGCAAGGCTTGCGGGGTCACGCGCCAAGCAGCGGCCGGATCGAACACACACACATCGGCCTGGCAACCCAACTCCAAGCGGCCAGGGCTGGCCTGGTGGGCGCGGGCGGACGGGCCTAGCAACTCCGCACTGCGGTGGGTCACCACACCCAAGGCCTGCGGCAAGGGAACTTTGGCTTCATCCGCCCATTTCAGGGTCAGGCTGAGCAACAACTCGAGTCCCGTGGCACCCGGCGTGGCTTCACTGAAGGGCAGCGCTTTTTCATCTGCGCCCACAGGCGTGTGATCCGACACCAGCAGGTCGACCGTGCCATCGGCCAGGCCCGCGCGCAAAGCGGCGCGGTCGGCCTGCTGGCGCAGCGGCGGGGTCAGACGGGCCCGGCTGTCGAAGTAGCCAATATCCACGTCGGTTAAGTGCAGCGAATGGATGCTCACGTCGCAGCTCACGGGCAAGCCCTCGGCTTTGGCGCGGCGCACCAGTTCCACACCGGCGGCGCTGCTGATGCGGCACAGGTGGACGCGGGTGCGGGTGCTGCGGATCAATTCGAAAATGGTGTGCAGTGCAATCGTCTCGGCAGCCACCGGCACGCCGGACAAGCCCATGCGCGTAGCCAGCGCGCCACTGGCGGCAATGCCCCGACCCAAATACATATCCTGCGGCCGCAACCACACGGTGTAGCCAAAGCTGGCGGCGTATTGCAGGGCGCGCTGCAGCACCTGGGTATCGGCCAGCGGCACCTCGGCCTGGCCGAAACCCACGCAACCGGCCTCAAACAGCTGCACCATCTCTGTTAGCACCTGCCCGGCCAGACCGCGCGTCAGCGCGCCGATGGGGAACACCCGCGCACCATGTAGCTTGCGGGCGCGAAAACGCAGCATGTCGACCAAGCCAGGTTCATCGAGCACCGGGTCGGTATCGGGCAGGCAGGCCAGGCTGGTCACGCCTCCAGCGACTGCAGCGGCCAGTTCCGAGGCGAGCATCCCTTCATGTTCATAGCCTGGCTCGCGCAGGCGCACCGCCACGTCAACCAAGCCGGGAGCCGTCACACAGCCCCGCGCGTCGACAGTGCGCTCGGGCGTGAAGCCATCCGGCGCACGGCCCAAACCGACGATATGGCCTTCGGCAATCGCCACATCGCCAACGGTATCCAGACCACTGGCTGGATCGATGATGCGCCCGCCTTGAATCAGTAGGTTCATGCCTCGTTCCCCGCCACGATACTCATCACCGCCATGCGCACCGCGATGCCGAAAGTGACCTGCGGCAGGATGACGCTTTGCGGACCGTCCACCACGGCCGAATCCATTTCCACGCCCCGGTTGATCGGCCCCGGGTGCATGACGATGGCGTCCGGTTTGGCAACCCGCAGGCGCTCGGGCGTCAGGCCAAAGCGCTTGAAATACTCCTGGCTTGAGGGCAGCAGCGCCCCGCTCATGCGCTCGTTTTGCAGACGCAAGGCGATCACCACATCGCAGTCGCGAAGTCCCTCGTCTAGCGTGTGGCAAACCCGCACGCCCATTTGCGCTATATCCGCGGGCACCAGGGTTTTAGGGCCGACCACGCGGACCTCGGCGCAGCCCAGGGTGGTCAGGGCGTTGATATCCGAGCGCGCCACCCGCGAATGCTGTACATCGCCCACGATGGCCACGGTGAGGTTGGCAAAGTCGCGCTTGTAGTGGCGGATGGTGTACATGTCCAGCAGCGCTTGCGTGGGGTGGGCGTGGCGGCCGTCACCCGCGTTAACCACATGCACATGCGGCGCCACGTGCTGGGCGATCAGGTAGGGCGCACCTGATTCGCTGTGGCGCACCACAAAGATATCCGCCGCCATGGCGCTGAGGTTGGAGATGGTGTCGAGCAGCGACTCGCCCTTGGTGGCGCTGGAGCGGGCAATGTCCAGGTTGATCACGTCCGCCGATAAGCGCGTCGCAGCGATCTCAAACGTAGTACGGGTGCGGGTGCTGTTCTCGAAAAACAAGTTGAAGACGCTTTTGCCGCGCAGCAGTGGCACTTTTTTGACCTCTCGGTCGCTCACCGAGACAAAGTTCGAGGCGGTATCCAGAAT
>Ga0214921_10007615_pt1 | contig 14368 bp, 10 predicted proteins | sample LL1505_MetaG_FD_177992 | JGI IMG/M metagenome (GOLD analysis project Ga0214921, IMG submission 177992) | Freshwater microbial communities from Lake Lanier, Atlanta, Georgia, United States - LL-1505 | ecosystem: Environmental > Aquatic > Freshwater > Lake | place: USA: Georgia | collected... | reverse complement strand
TATATCTACTGATTCCTTAGAATCTCGTAATATATTAATAATTGGATATTTGCGCCCGTAATTAATTCCAGTCATCTCCATTTTGAAATTGTAGCCAACCAAATCGCATTTTTGGATTGTTATCCCACTGATAACTTTGTAAAACAGATTGAACAATTCTACCATTTCGCGATCGAATTTTATATAAACATCGAACTCCACAAACTTCTTCGTGATGAAGTTCAGATGAAATATGTGGTTCAATTTCTTTTTAAAATTATTTCTATTAGATACATAATCCACATCATCCGGATACATGAAACCATCCTTATAATTGCAACTTCCAATAATTAGCTCTTTTTCATCAAAAAGAGCACACTTGTGATGACAAGCGGATAAATGAAAATATGGGAAGTTGTCAATTCGTATAATTCCATGATACAAAACAAAAACATCGTCCAGTGTATTCCTCAATAAAAGCATATAGTCTTCTTCATAAGACGTCTGAACAAAAATTAAGCAGATGACTATCCGAATCGACGGATTATTCTCCTTCTTCGCAATCAACTGGTCCAATACATACTTCGCATCAACCCCGCCAACTATATACCCAAAATTTATAAAAATGGAGCGGGTCGCATTCCTTATCAAGCAGTCCATCATCTCAATTTTCATCTTCCGGCTCCATATTCCATCCATTTCTACAATATCATGAGTCAAGTGATTCATAATATCAAACAACTATTATATTTATAGTATTTAATCGAATAAGCGCCTACTTCTTTGATGAACTGCGGGTTATAACACCTCCGGCACCTGAGCTCGTGGGAGCGTGAGAGCTACCGCCACCAGATACACCACCCCATCCATTATAGACCCCATCCACTAAACCATTCTTCAAACAAGTCTGATAGTCCCACCACTCATCCCGCTTCAAAATCTTTTTGAGCTCAGACCTCTTCAACTTCGTATGCTCCTCATAAATCTCATAAATCTTTTCCATAAACTTCCGGCTATTGTCTAAATCCTCCTCCATCTCCTCATACTTCCCCCAATATCCACCGCTCAATTGATGAATAAGCATCCAAGAGCTCGTAGTCATATAGCGCTCACTAGCAACAACGCTGATTAGGGTCGCCGCGCTCGCAGCACACCCCTCAATAATCGAAACCACCGGAACCGGACAGTTCTTAATATAGTCCAGCGTCGAAAAACACGCCAGTAATTCACCACCATAGCTATTGATGTGGATGTAAATCTTAGGACTCTCGCAATTATAATCTAAACTATAACTGCGCAACTCGCGAACGGCAGCCTGAATCTCCCGATTTAATTCCAGACAACTCTCAGTTGAAACATCATCATAAAAGAAAATATGATTCTTATCACGGGAAACTCCTTTCGATCCATCACCGAGACCCTTCATCATCTTCGAAATATCAATGTCAGGAAGAGGACTATTCTTCTCTTTTTCTTTGGTTGTGCTTGGACCTCCTTTGCGAAAAATGGGCTTGTGAATTCCGGAGCGAACAGTCATTGCTGAATAATAAGGATTCTTTGGAGAATACATTTTTGTATTAACAATACAAAAATCTTTAAACCATTTTTTATGGTTGTAATACGAAAAATTATTAAAGAATCGCAAAGTTTAAGCACAACCACCGATTTCGAGGGGCTTTCTCGCAGTGTCGGGCTCGATTGTGGTCTGGTTCCAAGGAGAAACGCTGACCTGAGGGTTGGGAGGCTCGGAACGAATTTGGAGGTTAGCATTGCGCATAGTCTGTCCTACCGTGTTGATTCCGATATTGTGGCCGGCTTGGAGGAAACTGCGTCCCTTCAAGCTACCCTCACCGGCGGGGTTAACTTGCGCCCAAAGTGAGCTATTGTCCTGAGGTTTGAGCTCATCCGGTGTTAGCATCTCTTTGGGAAAACAGGCGGCCTGCCTTAATTGCTGGACTGCGGGATTATTACTAAACTCAGCCTGATTTCCTTCACCCACTAAATCGCCGTTCATTGGGGGGCGTTGAGTCTCGGGGGGATCATTTTGGGCCTCTGAAAAACGCTTTTTATTTTCATCTTTCTTGTTCATTCTAACTTCAAAGTTTTCTTGACCATCCGGATTTTCATCTTCATCTTCTTCTCCATTTTCATATCCTTCATATTGTTGAACCTTATTATCACAAGTCTTATTTCGAATAGCAAACCAATAAATTAAAAATATAGCAACTAAACCAAGTATGATTACAATTGCCAATGTATATGAATTTCCTTCGACCATTTATATTAAAAACAGATAAAAAAAATAAAGCAAAAAACTTTATTATAAATAAATTAATCAAAAAATCAGTTTTCTAAAATATGACTGTTGCTCAATTCTTTCGATTTCTCACGGTGTTGTTTTCGCTTCTCTCTTAATTCATTCATCTTCAATTCGCGCAATTTTTCAATTTCAATCTCAATTTGACGCCTCGCCGATTCATTAAAGACGCATGACTCCTCATTATATAAAGAAATCTCATCCTTGTGTTCTAAAACCAATTGCCTCTCTAATGTTTTAGTCTTTATCTCATTCTGCTCAGAAACTTCTTTATGTTCCTCTTGTTTGAAATTTTCAACCTCAACTTCCTCTAAATGTTCGTTGCTGTCAGTTTCCTCATTAGATGATATTCCTGACTCCTCATCTTGGCTGTCAATAATGTCTTCATTCTTCGCCCTACATATAACTGAATCTAATAAATAAACAGGAACAATATTCTCTTTATAAAATTCTAAACCTATAAACTCAATTCTGACAACACACTCAGATGTAATATCTTCTAAATTCAATTTTCTGTTTTTAGTGTCCTCCACTTTAACTTCCTTTGAAGGGCGACATAATATAAAATTACCTCTCTTCGATTTTGTAATTATTGGGCGACTATACCACCGATCAACCTTATCATAATCAAATGATTTATCAAACCACTTCTTACTATTGTCATAAACCTTTCCAATATTCAACTCATCTAATCCTTCAATAAATTCCTGTAATGATTCATCCAAGAAGAACTTAACCTTTCCTTTGTATAATTCAATACCGGAAGACTGAAACTCGTATAGAATCCGATTTTTCTTATTATCCTCTAAATAATGAACACCCGAAAATAAAACACCATTTCCATCTAAACGTTTCGCGTGAGAATATTTAACGTTGGCATCATCTTTTGAGTGGTAATTTGAATGATTGAAAACTTTTTCATCCATTTATATTGTATGTTTTTTTAAAAATAAAAGTATTACGCAACACCTTAATATAACATAACCTCATCTAAATATATATTCAATCCAAAATGGGCTTTCCCATTCGCCATAAAAGTATAACCAGTCCCGACCTTAAATTTGACATCGATATGACTATCAATGTGTAATTCATCCACACCAGTCAGATAATCTTCCTTATGAACATTACGGTCATATTTCATTTTATAAATTTTCCGTCCTCGCATTACAATTATTCTAATCCGCAGAATGACGGTCCCATTATCCATCTTCCGCATATTACTCATTATGGGTAATTCGTCAAATCGGTCCGCTTTAATTATGCGCTCACATTCCTTTTGTTCTAAGTATTCTAACCGCTCTTTTACAAAAGAATGGGAATCATCGAGTATAACTTTCAAATAATAAATTCCACCGCTCTGTTCAACTCCATATAAGGACTTTGTATTGAATACGGTAATATATTCTGCCATGAAACTGAATATATTATTTTCTTTAAGTTTGAGAATTATTATAAATTTGTTGTATAGAATAAAAATGATTGAAAAAGTGTCGAAGTCGGTTATTGAATACTTCGTGGAAGAGATAAGCACAACTGAGAGCAAAGAAAAAATAAAAAGACAAGTTATTGACCCAATATTTATGTATATAGTTGATAAAATATATCCATTCGTAATTATAACATCAATTATATTTATTCTAACATTTCTCATCGCAATTCTTATTCTTTTCATGATATTAAGGAAAAACTACACTACGAATTTTTGATTATGAATTTAGTAATCTCTGATTCTGATTCATCGTATCTGTAATTGAAAATAGAACCATCTTTTCTTATGAATTTAACAAGCGGGTAGGTTCTAATATCAAGAGGAATCGTTAGGTCATTATTTGCATCACGGAAATTGTAAGAATTAAAGGCATATATTTTAAATTTGTATTTGAATAATCTTGCCATATTAATCCACATATTTTTAGATGAGACGCAATATGAACACCATGGTGCATAAATAATCATTAGTCCATTTAGACCATCCGTCATTTTAGGTTTCAATTTTAATTTCATTTTTTTGTCCATAATGAAATCATCTTTTATTAATTCTAATATATCACTACATTTATATAAATTATCCATAAATTAATATATTCAAAGAAAAAATATTATATAATATAAATTAATGATAATATTACAAAGACTCTCCTATTTTATTTTCGCGGTATTTGTTTCAACGCTATTTGTATATTTACTTCATAGAACATTTACACCGAATGATATCATTAATATCCCAGTTTTAGCAATTATCATATATTTGATTATTAACTACTCCGCAGAAATAACATATGAAAAAAAATTAGAGAAGTTCCTGAATCAACAATCTGATTCATCAATTTCTGATATGATGGAGAATTTTGATGGGGCTGGTTCGAATCTTTTGAAAAGATTATCAACTTTTTCAGAGGAGGAAGAAGAACAAAACCAGTATCAAGGAGACCAAACAATGAAACTTCCAGCGAATCAAATACAAATGGAAGAAGAGAATAAGCCATCTGTTCCCGCGCCACAAGTATTTCCACAAGAAGAGGAAACCCAATTTTTACCAAGTCAACCAGAACAGAAACAAGAAGAAAAACAAAATGTTCCTCAACCTCTTCAAGAGGAAGAAAACAAATATTATTCAATAATTGGAGAAAAAAATCCGAAAGAGGAACAAGCAATGAAAAAAGAATCGAAGCGCCCAAATGTAAATAAATATTTAGAAAATAAGAAACATCAAATGACAAATAAACTGGTTCGTTCAATAAATCCAATCAATATTAATGTTAGTTATAATAATCCTGTCGCACTCAATGGATTTAATAATCCTGATACAAATATGAATAGATACCGGTTTGATTCGGGTTTGGAATCTGGATTCGGGTTTGGTTCAGGTTCAGGTTTTGGTAATAATGAGTCATCGTATAGTCAATCCAGAGACACTCCTACAAACTCCGTATATTACCCATCTTATTTAGATAATCCATTGAATAAAAATGTAGGAGGGACCGAAATACCAGCGGTTCGACAACAGAGCAACTATGAACAAGACCGCCAGAACCAAATTCTAAATGAGAAGAATCCTCCTGCTCCAATTATGTTTGGAGATAAATGGTCTGAATGGGATGAATGGGCTCCCGTTGATAGCTAACTGAAAATTTATTTTAATTTAATTTCATAAATTAAAATAGTTTAATATAATATAATATGATAATTATATTCGGTTCCATTATTTTAATTGTATTAGTAATATTTGTAATTCTCGCAATTAATAAACAAATTGATTATAAAATACCGATTCTTTTTATGTTTTTCGTGTTGGTTAGCGCACCATTTATTCATTTAGATAAAAATATTGTCCAATTAGAAAAATTCACAAATTCATCTCTTGATATTTATTATACGAACCAGAAAAAAACGAAAGCATCAGAATGTAATGAATGCGCAGGAATATGTGATGATAAAGAACCCGTCGATAATAAAAATGAATTATATATTCCCCTTATTGACCCTCTTAAATTAAAAATTGATAAAAAGAAATTAAAATCAATAATAATTGACTATCTTTTAGTTAAAAAGGAATATTTTGATTGTTCAATTAATAAACAAACATTTGATAATGAAAACGCATTGAATTTAATACAAGTTGATATTGAAGGAAAAATAAAACATCATGTTTTAAAAAATGAGTCAGAAATTATAAAATTATTTGATTCTACAAAAGATAATACATATATTATTTTAATAACATCTGGAAAATTAAATATTAAAAAACCAGATTATAGTTTAGATATTAATTCTAAGTCTGACGAAAGCACAACAATTACTATTGTTTTTAAAAGTCAAGATGAATATAATTCGATTCTAAAAAAAGATAATGAATTTGGATTAAGTAATTTAAATGGATATAAATTATTTGATAACGGTGAGTTTAAAATGATTGATTTCCAAGGAAAAATTTATGATGAACCAGTTAAACTTGAATCTGAAAAAAAATATATTTATAAAGACAGTTTAATTTCATCGCATAATACAAAAACCAAGCAATATTTAGTATTTTCAAACGAGAATAATCAGTCATTTGTATATTTATCTGGTAGCACAGATCAATTTGAATTATATGATTATAAGAATACTGATAGGAATGAAATTACGGATATAACATATTTGGATACAAATAATCCACAGAAATGGGATATTGAATTTGTTCAATCTAATTACGGAGGACAGAACTCCTACATTAAAACATCTTCATATCCATCATTTTATTTAGAAGTTGTTGATAATGAGATTAAGATGAATATGTATAGAGGAGGATCGAATCAATATTGGAAATTAATTAAGACATCCGGTAGAAATCTTTTTACGATTCAACATTCCAAAACTGGAATGTTTCTTTCCTACCAGATGAATGATGGATACCTTTATAAAAATAATGGATCCGTATATCTTACTGAAAATGGGATGGAATGGAATATTGAGTCAGATACGATTATTGATAAATCTTTAACAATTAGTGATAATGATTGGATTGAGATTACATCTCCGAATGATTTCGTTAATAAAGAAAAACCCAGTTTTGATTTGAAAGATACAATAAATGGTAAGATGATTAACCTATCTTCTAAGGGACGAACAACTTGGGATAAGAAATATAGTCCAATTTGGAATGGTAGTTATATCTATTATGGAACTGTTATTAATAATAATAATTATCTTACAATTGATCTTGATAAAAATGGAAATGGAACTGTTAAAGACCCATTATTAGGAATTTCAATTAAAGTTTCAAATGCTGGTGCAAATATTTTATATGGGCAAGTGAGTAATATAAATATTGAACCAAAAAAACAGTTTAATCAATTAGGAAAGATTTATAATATGCTTTCTCAATTCATGTCTGATTTTAAAAATCCAAACTTTTATGAATATACTTTAGATGGGAATGAATATTACATTAGTGATGGTGGAAATGATATGTTTGATGGAGGTAATTACACGAGACTACGCATAGATGGAAACGTGTCGAGTGATTTAAGTTATAACCAGATAACCCAGAGTAATATAACGGTTAGTGGAAAAACCGCACAAGTAATTAGTTTAGGATATCAACGACCACTTATTATGTTAGCATATTGCTCACAACGAGCTAATATTGGTATGAATAAAAAAGGTAATCTTGGAGCTGATGGTGGAGGTAATACAACATCATATAATGTTTATAATGGTGCCAAAATTAATGGTTATACTGTTTATTCTTGGGTTCGTGTCGTATATAATGCGGGGGACCCATCAATTGGTGATTTATATTTTGCGATTGGAGATAATTCAACTAAATTTTTTGGTAATATGAACACTTTCGCTTCAACAAGCACGGATGATGGGGAATCTTATATGACAATGGATTGTCAAGGCGCGCTTGTAGGAACTATTCTTCTCTCGAAGCCAAGCGGTGCTTATATATCGATTAGTGATTGTATAATTGTTATGAATAATTTTGTCAAAAGACTCAATAAAAATGACGCAAGTAATATTAATTTAGAAAAAATGAATGTAGTTTTAGAGATGGTCCCTGAAAAATACGAGTATCGTGGAGTTAGAGAGTCATACCCCGTTAAAATCAGATATTTACTTATTGGAAAAAATAAAATATATAGTCTTGGTTCAAGTAGTTTAGACAATTTAGACTCATACGCAACTAAAAAGGAAGGCGATATTGTTGTTTATTCTAATTTAATGGAAGCTAAGGGAATCCAAGTCGATGAAAAATTAGCAAGACCAAAATTGAAATAAAAAACATTTTCAGAAAAAATAAAACTTATTATAATTATATGAAAGAATTATGGATTATATTTACACTATTACTATTAATCGCAATTGGTTGCGTCGTTTTTATAGTCATCAAATCTAAACAAGAGAACCAGACAAAAATGAAAATGGAAATAGAAAACTTTGATAATCAAGGCCTAATTAATAACGGCTCTTTTATAAACCGGAAGGATCCCGAGAATCACGTTAGTCATAATGGACAATTTGACATCATTGTTTTCCCCAATACTGGAAAGAGTAGCCATGTTTTGCGAAAATCGACCAGTCCGAAATTAGGAGATTTTGACCTTGTTTATTACCGGATGGACTTCCAACTCAAACCGGCCACATATTATTGCTTTGGATGTCTCTATTATTCTACGAAGAATGAGGCACTTATACATATGATAAAGTTTCCCGAAAATAATAAGGAATATACTCTTAAAACGGTCGAGCGCGACAATAATAAAAATGACAAGTTCAAATACTACTATACAATTTTTGAAACTCCAAGTGGCGGAGACGGAAATGTTCGTGCGGAATTATATATTGGGGTTGGTTTTAATAATATGAGCGGATATGCTTACATGACTGATTTCGAATTATTCGAAATGAACGACCAAAATAATATTCCAGTGGTGGATAATTTGCGGTCATATATCAACGGATATAATTTAGACAGTGTCCGTAATAATACAAGCGTCATTAAGGATTTAAGTGATAATGGATTCGATTTTAAGGCGTCTTTGGTTGCAAATGTTGCCGTAGGCGACCTCAAATTAGGAAAAAATGTTTTGACTGGACCCAACGGGTTCAAATTACAGAACAAGGATATGCTCGCACTTACGACAAAATTCACAATGTTTCTTTTAGTAAAATCGAAGCCGACTAAAATTACTACTGGTTCAAAAGGGGATGTGGAAGAGGAGGAAGAAGAGAGCATCCCACTTGTTATTGCCTCAGGGAATGAGCTGGTTCGCATTTCCGGAAATCAGGGGACTGCGGTTTCTCTATATGTGCCCACAAATTACGGGAAGATATACCTGACTGGTGGAGGGGTCGTGTATGAGACCGCAGTTGAATACCCGATTACAATTACCGAGAGCGTGTTTGTGGTCCGATATGATGGAACAAAGATACAACTCTACTTGAATCAGACGCTTATATTAGAGGAAACGTGCCCTAAAATATATTTTGATAATAAGAATGTTGCCATTAATCCTAACGCGACATATGACGGTAATTTAGTGGCTTTTGCTTATTATAATCAGGTTGTCGATGAGACTGGAATGAAGCGGGTGAGCGATTATTTTACGAAGATAAACGCAGTCGGTAAGGACATCTCATCCGTTTCTTCTAAGATGAAGGGGGATGTCAAGAGTTTTATTATTGAACCACTCGTCGCGACGGGAGGACCCCACAGTCAGGATATGTGCCCCCAAACAACCTTCGAGAACGGACATTATTACGTGATTGTTCCAGAGGGGTCGAAGTTAGCGAAGAGTGTCGGTTATCACGGGGCCCGTGATTATGGAACGAATATTGACAACGCGAAAAACATTTTCGAAATCAACTTCCCGAAGTGCGAAGTTCCAGCCATTTTAGATAAGACTAAGTTCAGGGGAGATTTAGAGAACTGTCCTTTTATTTTGACGAATGATGAGAACCCCTGTAAAAAATATGAGTGTGCGGATATTAAGTGGAATGAAAAAGACGCCAAAATAGGAAATAAAACTTGTAAGAAGAGTGTGGATGCATATTGTAGCAAATATGCGGATTTAGATGGGGCCTGTTATTGTTGGAAGGCCGAAAACAAAGATAAGAAGGAGTGCTTGAAATTTAGAGGGCGGTTTGAAGATGATGAGACGTGCGATTTCCGGAAATTTCCGATTGAGAAACATCCGGATTCAGATAAATGGATTGAAAAGACAAAGATTCCATGCTGGGGGTGTAATTTAGATAAAGTTAAATAAATTAAAAATATATTTATATTATATATGAGTTATATAAATAAAAATAAGAAATATATGAATCGAAGTAGCTATTCAACTATATTTAATAATAACAGCACATATCGGTCAAATGAAACAACAAAAAAATCTCTTGATGAAATACAAAAAGATGAAATTCAAAGAATAATGCGCGTTGATCCAAAACAGTTTGAATTTTTACAAGTTTTTGTGAATCCATTAATAAATGGAACTGGTATAAATAAAAAAGGACAAATAAAATCGTTTGATTTAAGAAATAAAGCAAAATTTAAAATTGTTAATGAAGATATTTTGGTCCCAATAATTACTTCTATGATTGATTTGTTCAAAAAAGATGTTAGAAAATTAAGAAAAATATCAAATGAGGATATTGCTAATATTTTATCATTAAAAGAAGAATTATTTGGTCAAGTAAGAAAAGCAGAAATGTCTGAGCAGACCAAGACATCATTATTTCAAAAATTTAAAGAGTTTGTAGCAACAAAATTTAAACCAAAACCAAAACAACTTCAACTTGCTCAATCTCAAATTGAACAATCTGTAGATGATGAAGCAAGAATGCTAACAGATATATTTTTTAAAATTATTACAGCTGTTCAACAATTAGGAAAAGACAAATCAAAAGAAAATATTGCAGTTGTTATTAATAAATTTTTTACAATTACAATGGACAAATTATTTTCACATTTCCCTGAGTTTACAAGAGCTGGACCATTGCAGAATTTAATAAAACAAGTTAAACAAGGACAAAAAGGAACAGTCATAATGGGATATCGTTTTAATTTATTAAGTTTAGCTGTATTTCTTGGTATTGAACCATTAGTTGTTTTATTTTTATTTCTTGGAGGAGACCCATCACTGACGAATCAAGACAATCAAGATGCTTCATATCACTTATTATTTTTTCAAATGTCGTTTCGTAATGTCGCGATGAATGTTGGATGGAATCCACGTGATAAAGATGAATCGAAAACAGAATATAAAGCATATGACCCACAATTTCAATCAAGAACTACTTCGTTTGAAAAATTAATAAGAAATATTCAATCTACTCAACAATTACAAGGTATTTCACAAGAAAATCAAAAAATTCTTGATGAATTTATGAGTTATTTGAGAAATCAAGCTCAACCGCAAGTGCAACAACCGCAACAGCAAGAAATTACACAAAATTCAATTCAAGAAATAAAAAGAGAAGTTCAAGAATTAAAAAAAATGATACAAAACCAAACTCAAGAAAAAGAAATGAAACGATTTCAAGAATTTAAAAAATCGCAACCACAACAACCACAACCGCAAAATTATTATAATTTTGACAAATATTTATTTAATAATAATAAATTGCGTAGAATGCTAACATTCCTTTCGATTTTTGGACAAGGTATTGATTTAAGTCGGTTGGTTCCTCAGGCTGAACCGGCGCAATTATATGTTGTTGGAAATGTTCAATCTTATCCTAAAATGTCTAAATCATCTGTATTAATTAATATGGCGAAGGATAAATACTTGAATGAAAAAGTTATTATTGGAATTGATTCAAAATATGTAAAATACAGTGTTTATGATTTATTGCGGTATTTTCTTATTTTTAATGGGTTTGATAGTTCTAATTTAAATCAAAAAAATGTTTCTGTATTAAATCCAGTGCAAAATGTTTCCCCTTCAACTCTGCTGTTGACTCAATCATCAAACCAACTGTTAAAAGTTCGTAATTCAACTCCATCATTGATGAATACATTGCCATTCAACTTTATTTCAAATCCAAATCAAACATCAGATCCTTTCAATTACAGTTTCTTCTTTTATTTAATTGCAAATAAAGGTATATCTGCTAATCATAAATTAGAATTAGGTTGTATAGCATTACTTCAAGGGTCGGACCCCAATATTATGCCAAATTTTGCGCAAAATTTATTATCACAAATCGACCCTAATTTAAGATTATGCGATATTTTCAAAATGTTTCTTGTCAGTGATTACGAAAGAATTATTAAAATCTTTAAAATGTATTCGGATGAATTTGAGAAAGGAATCTGGGATGATAAACTTGAGAAATTTATGGAAACTCTTCAGAATCAACAAGAAATAATTAAATATCTTCAAAGAGAACAACTTAGTTCACAAATGTCGCGTAATTTAAGAAGTAGAATGTATAATAATTCGTCTCAATATCCAGAAAATAGGAGTATATTTAATGAATCTCATACTATATCACAACAAGAAAAAGGTTGGCTTAGTAAAATTAGAGACAGATTACCGAGTATTCCGAATTCTTTTAGAAAACCACAACAACAAGAAGTATTACCACAAGAACCAATGATTACGACGCAACCGTATGTTCAATCATACTCACCGAATCAGAATTCATCATTTCCTTCAATAAGTGATATATCACAATATCCCATAACAGGAATGGCTGGTGGTAGCAAAATTAAGTTAAGGACCTTCCATTTCCTTGAACCAAAATCATATAATGAACATGCGTTTAGAGCAGAGAAGCCCATCATCGCCGGAAAAATGGCCTACGACTTTTTGAGAATGCACTACAAACTTAAAAAAGGGTCATCAATTATGTTTACTATTGAGGACCGGATGAAAGACCGGAAATATAATTACATCGGTCATAAGGTAAATAACAAAATAATTATAAAATCAACCTAAATTTTTAATATCTTTACATATTATGGATTACATTCTAATTTTTTTCTTTTTTATAATACTATTGGTTTTAGTTATCTTTGGTCTTCCAATAGGGCGCACATCATTCAATGATGAAGTCAGAGACATCCAGAATGAGGTTGTCCGTGAAAATTTTGAGTCGAAGGCACCCTCCACATTTTACGAATGGCGCGATATGACAAACAATAAATTTGTTCCGGATATTGTCAGTTCTGAAAATGAGACAGTTCCTTCCAAAGATGTATACGGTGATGCGAACTATTTAGAAACTGATCTGGCGAAGTCATCTGGTGATTGCTCAAAATGTAATGCTCCTCGATGTAAAAACATTGATAAGTATGTTTTGAAGTCGAGTGTCCCACCGTGTCCCGATTTGAACAATTACATCTTAAAATCGGAGATTCCCTCATCTCCGGACATGAATAATTACATTCGCAAAAATGAGATACCGAGCTGTCCAACTTGTCCGAATATGAACGATTACATTCCTAAAAATCAGATACCAGTCTGTCCGACTTGTCCAGATATGAACAATTATATGTTGAAGAGTAAGATTCCAGTTTGCGAGAAATGCCCAACTTGCCCAGCTTGTCCGAAGGAATACAAGAATATAACGGAAAATCCGAAATTTAAGGAATGGTTAGCAGAATATGAGAAAATCGTGGAAGATAAAATAAATAAGAATTACATTAGCCGGAAAGAATGTAGCAAATCAGTTGAACAGGCTTATAAAAATGGGGAGATCGAAACTTATAAAGAAATTGCGCGACGATTTCGCGATGTCAATTTTGTTGATTTTATTAAGAAAAAACTGGGTTATCAGGGTCAAGTAAAAGAGGAGAGTATGGACCAAAATAATCGCGTTTTTCAAGAGGAGAGTATAGACCAAAATAATCGCGTTTTTCAAGAGGAGAGTATGGACCAAAATAATCGCATTTTTCAAGAGGAGAGTATTGACAAAAATAATCGTGTTTTTCAAGAGGAGAGTATGGACCAAAATAATAGCGGTTTTAATGATAAAATAAATAAAAAAAAGAGCAACCAATATCAAACATCGTATAATACAACAAATATGAATGATATTTATAATAAATGGAATACAAATTTTGATAATACTTATAATGGAAAAGTCAACGATAATAATTACTCTAATTTTGCGGACTGGAATAAAAGCAGTTTGCTCTTAGAAGAAAAATATTATAAAGATATACCAAACGCATGTAATAAGTTTTAAAGTTTTATAAATGAATAATATCAACCTATTTCGCTGATATTTTTTGTTTTGCAGAATCGACATGCACACGAGGCTGTGGTTGAGGATGAGGTTTTGCATAATCGACACGCGCACACTGTGATGGATGAGGTTTTGCAGAACCACCACTCGCACACTGCGATGGATGAGGTTTTGCAGAATCGACACGCACACAGTGCTGTTGAGGTTGGGGTTTTGCAGAACCACCACTCGCACACTGCGATGGATGAGGTTTTGCAGAACCACCACTCGCACACTGCGGTTGAGGTTGCTCTGACATATTCACGAGGGAGATAATGAACGAGGGAGATATATATGCTTCTCCCGCTGACTTCAATATTCCATACGGCAACATTGAGAAACCCA
>Ga0214921_10007614_pt1 | contig 14369 bp, 12 predicted proteins | sample LL1505_MetaG_FD_177992 | JGI IMG/M metagenome (GOLD analysis project Ga0214921, IMG submission 177992) | Freshwater microbial communities from Lake Lanier, Atlanta, Georgia, United States - LL-1505 | ecosystem: Environmental > Aquatic > Freshwater > Lake | place: USA: Georgia | collected... | reverse complement strand
AAGATTTTGAAACCATGGCAGAGCAACAAGGTAGACCGCAATTAAGGTCATTATTGAATGATGTTCAATCAAATGGTTGGCTTAATGCTGCAGTTGTTTACGGGTACTTTCCTTGCTATAGCGATGGTAATGATTTAGTTGTTCTTCACCATGAAGGAAATTTAAAGGGAGAAGAAAGAGTTAGATTTACATTCCCAAGGCAAAGTCGCGATCGTAGATTGTGCTTATCTGATTTCTTTCGGAGTAAGCAAAGTGGTGAGATAGATGTTGTTAGTTTTCAATTTGTTACTATGGGGCAATCGATTAGTGATGCTATAAGTAAGTTATTTAATGCAAATTTGTATCGCGAGTATTTAGAGCTACATGGCCTTTCTGTCCAATTAACTGAGTCCTTAACGGAACACTGGCATTCAAGGGTTCGTGAGGAGCTTAAAATAAATGAATCTGACTCTAAAGATTTAAAAGCAATTTTTGACCAAGGTTATCAAGGGTCTCGTTATTCATTTGGCTATCCGGCATGCCCAGACCTTGAGCAACAATTGCAAATGTGCGAATTGCTAGAGCCAGATCGAATCGGTATCTCTTTGTCTGAAGAGTTCCAACTTCATCCAGAGCAATCGACATCTTCAATTATTCTTCACCACCCAGAAGCTAAGTATTTCAACGCATCATGAGTGCAATTCTTTTTGATATGGATGGGACATTAATTGACTCTGAGCCATTATGGTTACAGGCAGAGATCGAGGTAATGGCTGAACTTGGTTGCCATTGGGATCAACAAGATCAAATAAATTGTCTCGGCGGTCCAACAGAGCGCACTGAAAAATATATGCAAGAACGCAGTAATAATGTAAAACCATATGGGTATTTTGGGAAGAAGCTAGATGAGCTAATGGAAATAAAACTCGCTAACGAACTAGAAATTATTCCGAATGCACGAGAACTCTTACAGGATTGCAAGTCTGCCGGGTTTAAAATTGCACTTGTGACAGCTAGCGCTGGAAATCTCATGAGAGCTGTTCTTAAAAGATTCCCTAACAACTTTTTTGATATAACCGTTTCACGCGATGATGTTGAAAAATCAAAACCGGACCCAGCGCCATATTTACTTGCAGCAAAATTGCTCGGAGTTAAGAATGAATTTTGCGTTGTTTTTGAGGATTCTCCTACAGGAGTTGAATCTGGTTTACGATCAGGTGCTCAAGTTATAGGGATTCCATATTTAACCCAGTTGGCTCCTCATAAGAATTTGCGAGTAGTAGAGTCAATTGCCGACGTGAATCTCGCGCAACTTGTTACCTGGTACCCATTTCTAACAAGTAGACTGAACTCAAATGATTGATCGTAATTTCAAATATGGAGATCGGGTTCAATTAACCGACGCTAAAGGAAAGCTCTATTCAATTACATTAACAACTGGTGCTGAGTGGCACACCCACAAAGGCATGCTAAAACATGACGATTTAGTCGGGCTGCCAGAGGGATCCATTGTGGCAACAAATGGAGAGCTAAAATTTCAGATTTTCAGACCTTTACTTGCTGATTATGTTCTTTCAATGCCCAGGGGAGCGACAATTGTTTACCCCAAAGACGCAGCGATGATTCTTGGAATAGCGGATATAAAGCCTGGCGTAAGAGTGTTAGAGGCTGGAGTTGGATCTGGTGCTCTTAGTATTTCAATACTTCGAGCTATTGGTGAGAGTGGATTTTTACATTCAGTAGAAATCCGTGAAGATTTCGCAGAAATTTCAAAGAAAAATGTTCAAAGTTATTTTGGTTCAGAGCCACAGAACTGGCAACTAACTGTTAGTGCTTTACAAGATCAAAAATTTGAAGCTGATTTTGATCGGGTGATACTAGACATGCTCAGTCCTTGGGATTGTGTAGAAACAGCCTCAAATGCATTAGTACCGGGTGGTGTTTTCATGGCATATGTAGCAACTACAACGCAGTTATCAAAAATTGCAGAGGCAATAAAAGACTCTGGTAATTTCACCGAACCAGAATCATCTGAAACTATTGTTCGCGGTTGGCATCATGAAGGTTTGGCGGTAAGGCCACAACACAGAATGATTGGCCACACTGGGTTCCTTATATTTGCGCGCCGGATGGCGCCAGGAGTTCCAGTTTTACAGCGTCGTCGTCGCCCATCAAAAGGGTCATACGACGTTGTCGAGTAATTAGCTAACTTTTACTAGATCAACTACGAAAATTAAAGTTTCGTTTGGTCCAATTGAAGATCCAGCACCGCCAGCGCCATAACCAAGATCTGGTGGAATAACTAGCAAACGGCGTCCTCCCTCTTTCATACCAGGAATACCTTGTTGCCAACCTGCAATAACGCCACTTAATGGGAAGGTTGCAGTCTGGCCAGAATCCCATGAAGATTCAACTAAAACTCCAGTACTCCAAGCCATTAATGTGTAGTGAACTTCTAAAGTAGATGTTGCAATAGCTTCTTTACCATTTCCAACGAAAATATCTTTTTGCTCGAGAGTTTTCGGAGCGTCCCCAGAAGGTGCTGAAATTGTTGGCTTTGAGCCTTTTGAGCCGCCAATCTCTGGAATAGATGCAGATGATGATTGTGTTGAACCGGTCATTGGATTTACGCCTCCATCAGTAGAACAGGCAGCTAAAAGCAGCATAGGAGCAATTAATAGGGTGACTTTTTGGAATTTATGCATAGCCAATCTTATCAAAGATTTTACTAATGACTAACCTATCACCATGAGTTCTCAGAAAACCGAAAGGTTAATCAATCTAACCTTGGCCTTATTGGCAACCAAACGATACTTAACCAAATCTGAAATTTTTAAGAGTGTTACTGGATATAGCGGATCACCGGAAACAATGGAGCGGATGTTTGAACGGGATAAAGACGAGCTGAGAAGTATGGGTGTGGAGATAGAAGTTAAAGGGCTTGACCCACTTTTTGAGAATGATCAAGGTTATTTAATTCGGACCGAAACTTTTCAACTAAATGGAAATGAATTTGCATCTGATGAGCTTCTATATTTAACAATGGCTGCCAACTTATGGCATGACTCGGCTTTGAGCAATGATTCTAAAGGTGCACTTCTAAAAATTCAGTCTCTAAGCGGTCCAATCGAATTTAATGTTTTCAATTCTCCAGTAGTCAGAGATAATGAGAACTCGCAAATGCTAACAACAGCTTTTGAAGCGATTGAAAAACATAAGAAACTTTCATTTAAATACAATGGTAGCCAGCGAAGTGTTGAGCCATTAGGTATGTTCATGCGATCTGGATTTTGGTATTTAGTTGCTCAAGATGAAAAAATTATAAAATCGTTCAAGCTGGTAAGAATTGAAGCGAAGATTTCAACTGAGGATGGAGCCTTTCTAAAGCCAGAAGGTTTTGATCTGACTGATTATCTGAAAAAATATACTGAAGAAGAAGTATTTGAAGCAGAGATTCTTGTTAGAAAAGAGCAGGCATATTCTTTAAGAAGCAGGCACTCAGTAAAAGAATATGATTCTGAGTGGGATTTAATGTTTGTTCCGTATAATTACGAGCCAGAAATTATTGAGAACTTATTATGGCATGGGCAAAATATTATTGTAAGAAAACCTCTATCACTTCGTAATTCAATCGTTTCTCGGCTAGAGGAGTTTATTAATGGTTGATAATGCGGCAATACGAGCACTAAGAACTATGGATCTCATCCCTTACATCTTGGAGAATCCAGGTATATCAATTAGTAGTTTGGCTGCAAAATTTTCGGTAACTGAAAAGCAGATCGAAAATGATTTGCAACTCATATTTATGTGTGGCTTACCTGGCTATACACCTTATGAGCTTATCGATATTGTTTTCGAAGATGGAATAGTCTCAGTGATAGACCCTCAAGTTCTAGATAAGCCAAGAAAATTTAATAAGAGTGAATTAATCGTAATTGCATTAGGTCTTCAGATATTGATTGATATCAATAAATCTAATCCGGCACAATTGGCTAAATTGCAGGCTTTATCTAAAAAGATCTCAAAATTGGGAAGTAGCAATTTGATTACATTTGATCCTGTATCAACTAATTCAGTTTTTCTTGATCATATTGCAAAGGCAATATCTGAGAAAAAGCACTTAGAGATTCAATATAATTCTCTAATAAAGGATAAGAAGACAAGAAGAGCAATAGATCCTCAGAGTCTTTACTTTTTAAATGGTAACCTCTATTTATCTGCCTTTGATCTAGATGTCCGGTCTGATCGCGTTTTTAAAGTTGACCTGATAGAAGATTGCACCGTTATTGATTATAGTGACCATAACAATCTAAGTGAGCCAACAAAGCTGTTCGAGGTAGTTTTAGACGTAAAGAAATCTCACCGGAATTTCATAGAGCGAAATTCTTCAGTGATTTCTTCGTCCCTAGAAGTAGGGGATAGATTTGAAGTTCATATTCAAATAAGCAATATTGAGTGGTTAAAGCGGAGTATTCTTAGTAATGCCCCAGGAATTACCGTTACCTCTCCAAGTCTGTTCGCCAGCGAATTGGTTGAATCCGCAAACTCAGTTCTAGCCCTATACCAGGCTTAATTTCGTGTTTAGGGTAGGCTTCATCTATGAACTCACTTAAACCTTGGCACTTACTCGTTTTAGCAGTTGTTTTTGTCGTGCTCTTTGGATCAAAGCGGTTACCAGATTCGGCTAGATCCCTTGGCAGATCACTTCGCATCTTCAAGAGCGAAGTAAGAGAGATGAACAAAGAGGACTCAGCAGGGGATAAAAAATCAGATCCAAACTCTGATAAGTAATTCTTATGAGTAAACGCCGTGGCGGCAATATGCCACTGCTAGATCACATTCGGGAGTTTCGAGACCGATTAATCAAATCCACCTTTGCAGTTCTTCTAGGTTCTGTCTTTGGTTGGATTTATTATCAAGAAATAATCCGCTTACTAACAATGCCATTTTGCGATATTGGAGTCTCGACAACTCCGAATTTAGATAGCTGTGGCGATCTATATGTAAATGGAATTCTTGGCCCGTTTAATTTGCAAGTTAAAATCGCCTTATTATCCGGTGTAATAGTTTCTGCGCCGGTATGGATTTATCAAATCTGGGCATTCATAACCCCGGCCTTGCACAAAAAAGAACGAAGAATCACGATCGCATTTGTATCCGTTGCAACACCTTTGTTTTCATCAGGAGCCTATCTTGCTTACCTAATTCTTCCGCATGCTGTAGATGTTTTGCTTGGATTCACACCTAATAACCTTGGAAACCTTATTCGCTTTGATGAGTATCTTGATTTCGTTCTAAGACTCATTCTTATATTCGGTATTGCATTTGTTTTGCCTCTCTTTCTAGTAACGCTTAATCTTTTGGGTGTTCTGTCTGGTAAAGCAATCCTTAAGCCTTGGCGTCTTGCAGTATTTCTTTGTTTTGTATTTACTGCATCATTTACTCCTACTCCAGATCCAGTCACTATGACATTGCTGGCTATTCCACTTTGTTTGTTGTATTTTGCCAGTGGCATTTTTGCACTGCTATTTGATAAAAAGAGAAATAGAAAAGTTATCGATAAAACTGGCTTATCCGCAATTAATGAACCTGAAGAAATATAATGTGGCTGGTAGTTTGTAACTCAAGTGCCGGCAAGGGTAAGGCAAGCATCCTTGCTCGTGATCTAATTAAATTGTTATCCAACAGTGGGTTAGAAAATAAGCTCATCGATTGTGACACTTTTGCAGAAACAATGAGATTGCTGGAAAAAGAGATTCAAACTAATCGGTATAACTATTTGATTGCAGTTGGTGGGGATGGGTTAGTTAATCTCTGTTTGCAGATGGTGGCCGAGAAACCAATTTGCCTTGGAGTAATTCCGGCCGGAACTGGCAATGACTTTGCAAGGGCTACCGGGTTTAATGGCAAATCAGTTAACGAGATTTTTTCAATAATTTCTAAATCAGAACCAACAAGAATTGATCTCGGCAAAGCAGTATCGGAGGATGTGTCCAAATGGTTTGTACAAGTTCTAAGCACTGGATTTGATGCAATTGTTAATTCACTTGCAAATAAATTGGTTTGGCCGCGAGGTAAATCAAAATATACTATTGCCACAATTTTAGTTCTATCAAGATTTAATTCAATACCTTATCAGGTTGAAATTGATGGAAAAGCTTTTAAACAAAAAGCAATGTTGTTAGCGGTTGCTAACGGAGAAAGTTACGGAGGGGGCATGAGGATATGTCCTGGAGCCTCAAACTCAGATGGGATATTTGATATCCTAATCGTTAGACCTGTCACAAAAATTGTATTACTAACAATTTTTCCAAAAGTATTTAGAGGTAACCATATTCCGCACCCAAAAATTGATGTGTACAAGGGCAAGCATGTGAAAATATCAGGTCCAACTGTTTCCTATGCAGATGGAGAGTTCGTATCCCATCTACCACTTGAAATTATTAATGTTCCAAACGCTCTTACAACATGGCTTGCGCCATGAGTCTTTCTCCTTCCGAAAGTTATGCTCGAGCTAAAGCTAATGGTAAATTTCCTAAAACTAGAAAATTTGCTGAGGGTTTTCCTTTTGAATTAGACGAATTTCAGATCAACGCTTGCCATGCCCTGGAGAGCGGTAAGGGAGTTCTTGTTGCAGCTCCAACAGGTGCTGGCAAGACCATTGTTGGCGAATTTGCGGTTGATTTAGTAATTAATAGCGGTGGAAAGTGTTTCTATACCACGCCGATAAAAGCTTTATCTAATCAAAAATACTCTGAGTTAGTTTTAAAATATGGTGAATCCAAAATTGGCCTTTTAACAGGCGATACCTCCATTAATTCAGAGGCACAAATAGTTATTATGACAACAGAAGTGCTGCGAAATATGATTTATGGTAATTCGAAAACGATTAGTGATCTTAAATATGTAGTAATGGATGAGGTTCATTATTTAGCAGATAAATTTAGGGGAGCGGTTTGGGAAGAGATTTTGATACATCTTTCTGATGCAGTACAGATTATTTCACTATCTGCAACTGTCTCTAATGCTGAGGAGTTTGGTGAATGGCTTCAAACGGTACGGGGTGACACTGAGGTAATTGTTAGTGAAATTAGACCTGTTCCACTGTATCAGCATGTACTTTTTGGAAATCGATTACTTGATTTATTTGGCGAGAATCAAAAATTAAATCCTGAGCTAACCAGATTAGAAAGAGATTCTTACCGACAGGTTAGAGGGAATTGGCGAGATAAACCTAAGGGCCCAAAACCTCTTTCACGCTCAGAAATTGTTGAAAAACTCGATAAAGAAGGTCTATTACCAGCAATTACCTTTATTTTTTCTAGAAATAATTGTGACGCTGCAGTTAGACAATGCTTAGCAGCAGGTTTGCGATTGACTAATTCTCAAGAAAGATCAGAAATTCGTGCGGTTATAGCTAAGAATATGAAAAATCTTGCCGAGGAAGATTTAGTTGTACTTGGCTATTATGAATGGGCCGATGCACTAGAGCGAGGTATCTCTGCTCACCATGCTGGCTTATTACCAGCTTTCAAAGTTACAGTCGAGGAGTTATTTCAAAGAGGGCTTGTTAAAGCAGTTTTCGCAACTGAAACTTTGGCGCTAGGAATTAATATGCCAGCACGTACTGTTGTACTTGAGAAGTTAAGTAAATGGAATGGAGAAGGCCATGTGGCAATCTCACCAGGCGAATACACGCAATTAACTGGCCGAGCTGGACGACGGGGAATCGATATTGAAGGAAATGCAGTAATTTTGTGGAACAATGATTTAGATTCAACTTCGGTAGGTGGTTTGGCTTCTACTCGCACATATCCACTAAAAAGTTCATTTAAGCCGACATACAACATGAGTATTAATTTAATATCTCAATTTGGTTCAGCTCGTGCTAGAACTTCGCTTGAATCTTCACTTGCACAATTTCAAGCAGATAAAGCAGTAGTGGGGCTGGCCAAGCAGATCCGCAAAAATGAAACCGCTCGAGATGCTCTTCTTAGTGAGGCAAAATGTCACCTTGGTGATTTTATTCAATACTCACAGATGCGGGCTGATATTAAGAAACTTGAAGCTGATGGTCGAAAGAATAGAAAAAAGCGCATTGAAATTGAAGAAGAAATTGGCAGTATTCGTAAAAGAATAAAAGCTCATCCATCAAATGGCTGTCCAGATCGCGAAAACCACTCTCGATTAGCAGAGCGTGCCCATCGCTTACAGCGCGAAATTGATGGTTTGACTGAACGAATTAATAGCAGAACTAATGTAATTGCAAAGAGATTTGATCGAATTATGGTGATTTTGGATAAATTTGGTTATATAAATAATGATGAAATAGCAAAATCTGGAAAGATGTTGGCGAAGATATACGGTGAAACAGATTTGCTCATCGCTGAATCTATTCAGGCTGGTGTTTTTGATACTCTCACTCCTGCCGACCTAGTTTCAGTAATATCAAGTTGCGTATATGAATCTAGAAATGAAGAGGTTACGAAAGTTCCTAGAGGTGATGTTCAGATCGCACTAGCAACAATATCTAAAATTTATGGGAAGATTTATGACGCAGAGAGTGATTTAAATTTGGAAACTATGCGTGCTCCAGATTTTGGTTTCTGTTGGGCATCAAATAGGTGGGCAAGCGGGCAATCTTTAACATCAATATTAAAAGGAAGTGAATTAACTGTGGGCGACTTCGTTAGAAACATGAAGCAGATTATTGATTTATTAAGACAATTAAGAGCTGCTGCTCCACAGCTTCAAGAAGTGATAGATCAAGCTCTGACAAAGATTGATCGGGGAGTTATTGCATACGCTGGGGCAGCTGTATGACATTGATGCTTTTAGATAGTGCATCTCTTTGGTATCGCGCTTATTTTGGAATGCCAGATACTTTGGTTTCTCCCGCCGGATTACCAGTTAATGCCATTCGGGGTTATTTAGATATGACTTCAAGATTACTTGTTAAGTACAAGCCAGATCGGTTGGTTGCCTGCCTAGAAGGAGATTGGCGACCATCTTGGAGAGTAGAACTATTTCCAGATTACAAACTTAATAGACTGGATGAAGAAGGCGATGAGGAAGAGCCAGATACATTAGGTCCTCAGATACCAATTTTGCTAGATGTGATTGATGCTCTTGGCATAGCGATGGTTGGTGTAGATGATTACGAAGCTGATGATTTAATGGCAACTTTTAGCGTTAAACAACAAGGGCCGATTCGAATCGTCACTGGAGATAGAGATTTATTCCAATTGGCAGATGACAAGCGGGATGTGAAAATCGTTTACCTTGCAAAAGGTATCTCTAATCATGATTTAGTAGATTTAAAATGGATTGCAGATAAATACCAGATACCTGGTGATCGGTATGCATTATTTGCGATGATCCGCGGTGATTCATCGGATGGCTTGCCTGGAATCCGTGGAATCGGAGAAAAAGGAGCTGCCAACATTGCCAATCAATTCACATCACTATCCGACGTCATGCAAGCAGCACGTGAAGGCGATGAGCGACTAACAGCAAACATTCGTAAGAAATTATTGGAAGGCGCAGATTATGCGGCAATTGCTCCAAAATTAGTTAGTTGTGCACTTGATGTTGCGATACCAGAGATGCAAATTATGATTCCTAAGCAGCCGATATCTATGAAGAAAATTGAAGGTCTAAAAAACGAATATGGATTAGGTGCAAGTATTGATCGTATAATTAGTGCTTTGGGATGGACCTAAGTGAATTACCTTTTGGCAGTTTTATTCGGGCTGGTATCTTCTACAGCCTTTGAACCATTTTCTTTTTGGCCTTCAGCATTTGTGAGTTTGGCAGGTTGGTACTTTTTACTAATACGTGCACGACTTGGGTCTAGGGTTCTAATCTCATATGTATTTGGTTTATCACAGCTATTAGTTGTTCAACATTGGACCGGAATATATGTCGGTAGTTTGCCATGGTTAGTTCTTAGCTTCTGCCAGGCAACATTCTTTATTTTGCCAGCATATTTTGTTGGGAAATCTAAGCGATATAACCAATTTGCATTTGCAACATCCTTTGTAATCGTTGAATTATTACTAAGAACTATTCCGTTCACTGGGTTCGGGTGGACCCGTATTAGTTTTACACAAGTTGAATCCCCATTATCTAATCTTTATAAACTTGGGGGAGTAGTGCTAGTTGCTTTCTTTATTGCAGCAATATCAGCTTGCAGAACAGTAGTTACTGGATCAATTTTGCTAATTTTGGTAACACTATCTTCATTTATTCCAAACTCTGTTAGTAGTGGGCCCAAGGTTAAAATTGCACTAATACAAGGTGGAGTTTCTAATCTAGGCTTGGATTTCAATGCTAAACCTATGGAAGTATTTAATCGTCACCTTTCACAAACGGCTAACTCGATAAAGCCAAGCGATGTAAAACTGATAATATGGCCTGAAAATGCTGTTGACGTAGATATAAATACTTTACCAACTGTGGCAAGTAAAATCACTCAAATTTCAAGTGATTTAAGGACTCCTATATTGATCGGGGGAGTAACGAAATCAGAAGCTGGCTTAAGAAATCAATCCATCCTGCTAAACCCTACTGCGCAGCAAATATACACTAAACGTTATTTAACACCTTTTGGTGAGTATATGCCGCTGCGAAACATAGCTACAAAATTCTCAAGTTATGCAAATGATGTTACAGATTTTGTTGGCGGCACAGATGATCATATATTCAGGGTGAATGGATTAACCTTTCAAACACTAATTTGCTATGAGCTATTAAATGATTCATTTCGAGACCAGATTATTGGGGATTTCTTAACTGTTCAAACTAATAATGCAACTTTTGGTAACACAGCTCAACTCGAGCAGGAGCTCAATATTGCAAAAGTTAGAGCGATTGAAACTGGGAGATTTATTCCTTATGTTTCAACAACTGGTGTAACTTCATTTATCGATAATGATGGTCAAATCTACAGCGAGCTAGCTAAATTTAACCCGGCAACTCTCATTGATAATGTTATATCAGTTAAAGGCATAACCTGGACTCAAATATATGGAAGATACCTTGAAAGTGTCAGTATTGTTTGGTTACTAATCATTCTGCTTCTAAGAAGGAAAGTTTCTCAATGAAATCTGTTCTCATACTTATTCCAACCTATAACGAGTCAGAAAACATTGAAAATTTGCTGATTAGATTAGTTGCAGCAAGAATTAATTTGTCTAGAAATTATTCAGTAGATTTCTTAGTTATTGATGACAGTTCACCTGATCAAACAGCTCAAATTGCAAAATCTATAACTATTGAAGGATTATCCGTGCTAATTAGAGATAAAAAGACTGGTTTAGGACCGGCTTATTTGGCTGGTTTTAGGCAAGGATTAACTGGTGATTATGATTATTTTGTTGAGATGGATGCTGATTTAAGCCACCAACCTGAACAGCTGATAGACCTTTTACATGCAGCCAATGATAAAAGTTTAGTTATCGGAACAAGGTGGATGCCCGGTGGATCTGTCGTTAACTGGCCGGCACGGCGAAGGCTTATTTCTAGAGTGGGAACCTGGTATGCATCATTTGTTTTAAAATTGCCTTATCAGGATTTAACTTCGGGTTTTAGGGTATTACCTAGAGAGTTCCTTGAAAAATTGAACTTTAATGAAATTGAAACTAGAGGATATGGTGTCCAAATTGAAATGGCACTTAAAGCAGTCGATTCTGGCTTTGAAATAAAGCAGGTACCAATAACATTTGTTGAGCGTGAGTATGGACGTTCTAAAATGAGCTTATTGATCGTTTTGGAGTCTTGGTTAATGGTTAGTAAGTATGGTTTTAAGCGTATATTTAATAGCCGATAATCTACATTATGTAAAGTAGGAAAGATCTAGTTGGAGGCTAACTCCTCGATCGGCAAACAACTGCACACCAGGTTTCTATCCCCATAAACGCCATCAATTCTTCCTACGGTAGGTAAATACTTTCCGCTTCTGCCAATACCGATATCTTCTCCAGTTGGAAATGCCGCAACCTCTCTTGAGTACTTTCGATCCCAATCTCCATTTACTAAATCACCTATTGTGTGTGGTGCATGGCGCAGCGGTGAATCTTCAACAGTTATTTTTCCCGCTTCAACATCAGATATTTCACTACGAATGCTCTGCATTGCAGCTAAAAATCTATCTAACTCCCTTATATCTTCAGATTCAGTTGGTTCAATCATCATAGTTCCCGCTACTGGAAAACTCACTGTTGGAGCATGGAAACCATGATCCATTAATCTTTTTGCAATATCGTCAACAGTTACACCAGTATTTTTAGTTATTTCGCGAATATCGATAATACATTCATGCGCAATATGACCATTTTGACCGCGGTATAGCACTGGAAATAAAGGATCAATCTTTTTAGCCAGGTAATTTGCTGAAAGTATTGCCACCTCAGTTGCTTTAGTCAGGCCAGGGCCACCCATCATGCGGATATACATCCATGAGATTGGCAAAATTGATGCAGAACCAAATGGTGAGCTAGATACTGGTCCAGGTCCAGTGCTGGGACCGGCTGCGGCATTTGCTGGATGGTTTGGTAAAAATGGCGCAAGATGTGAGCGAGCAATTACTGGGCCAACTCCTGGTCCACCGCCGCCATGTGGGATGCAAAATGTTTTGTGTAAATTTAAATGCGAAACATCAGCCCCAAATTTTCCAGGCTTAGCTACTCCAACCAAAGCATTTAAATTTGCCCCGTCAACATAAACCTGACCACCAGCTTCATGGATCAATTCGCAAATCTCAGAGATTGCTGATTCAAATACTCCATGTGTTGATGGGTAGGTAACCATTAAAGCCGCAAGATTAGACCTGTATTCAGATATCTTTGCTTTCAGATCTGAAAGACTCACATTTCCGTCATCATCACAAGCAATTACAATAACTTTCATTCCTGCCATTACTGCACTTGCTGCGTTTGTGCCATGAGCACTAGATGGAATCAAGCAAATGTCTCTTTCGTTTTCACCTTTATTGTCTAAATAATTTCTAATAGCCAATAAACCAGCAAACTCACCCTGTGATCCGGCATTTGGTTGTAGCGATACTGCGTCATAGCCAGTTATAGAAGTAAGCCAATTACTTAGTAACTCGATTAACTGTGTGTAACCAGCAGATTGATCAACTGGCGCGAATGGATGTATAGAATTAAATTCTGGCCAAGTTACTGGAATCATCTCTGATGTGGCATTTAATTTCATTGTGCATGAACCAAGTGGAATCATTGTTCGATCCAGCGCTAAGTCGCGATCAGACAATGATCTTATATATCTAAGCATGGATGTTTCTGAGTGGTAGGTATTAAATAATGGATGCGTTAAGAAGCTACTCCCCCTGGCAATAGCTGAGCTGCCTGAGCTGTGCTGAACAGACTTTAATCCAAGGATATTTAGAATTGTTGCAAAATCTTCCAAGGTTGTTGTTTCATCAAAGCTTACGGAAATTTCATCCTTTGAAATTAATCTAAAGTTAAAGCCACTTTGAACTGCTTTTTTCAAAAGCTCTTCTGCTTTAGGTGTTTTCATAAGCACGGTATCAAAGATTTCATACTCACCAACAGCAAAGCCACCATCTTTAGCAGCTGACCTTAAGTTATACGCAAAGTGTTGAATACGTTCTGCGATTGCTTTTAAACCTTCAGGCCCGTGCCACATTGCATAGAAAGCTGAGATAACTGCAAGTAGAACTTGGGCTGTGCAAATGTTAGATGTTGCTTTATCTCTTCTTATATGTTGTTCCCGGGTTTGCAGTGCTAACCTGAAAGCCAAATTGCCGTGTGAATCTACTGATTGGCCAACTAATCTTCCAGGAAGTGATCTTTCTAAACCATTTCTCACCGCCATAAACCCGGCATGTGGACCACCAAAACCAACAGGAACGCCAAATCTTTGCGCTGAACCTACCGCGATATCCGCACCGTACTCCCCTGGTGATTTAAAAAGTGTAAGTGCTAGAAGATCACAATCAACTATTGCAAGAGCGCCCACTTGTTGGACACTTTTCACAATATTTGATAAATCTTTAACTCTGCCAGTTGTCTCTGGGTATGCAATAACGGCAGCAAATATTTCAGATTCAAACTTCGTTTCAGTGAAATCGCTCTCAATAACCTTAATTTTCAGGGGTTTTGCACGAGTGTTAATAACATCTTTAACATGCGGGTGCAAATTTTTATCGATTACAAAAGCCGCATCATCACTTCCTTGCCAAACTCGTCTTGCTAATGTCATTGCTTCAGCTGCAGCCGTTGCCTCATCAAGCATTGAAGCATTTGATATTGGCAAACCAGTTAGGTCAGCAACTGCAGTTTGAAATGCAAATATTGCTTCTAATCTTCCTTGACTAATCTCTGGTTGATAAGGAGTGTATGCGG
>Ga0214921_10007613_pt1 | contig 14370 bp, 9 predicted proteins | sample LL1505_MetaG_FD_177992 | JGI IMG/M metagenome (GOLD analysis project Ga0214921, IMG submission 177992) | Freshwater microbial communities from Lake Lanier, Atlanta, Georgia, United States - LL-1505 | ecosystem: Environmental > Aquatic > Freshwater > Lake | place: USA: Georgia | collected 2015-05-28 | reverse complement strand
CGCGTCGTATCGGCGGCGCCGCCGGCGGGATCGTCGGCGGCGATCTGGATGCCGCCGTAGTCGAACCAGATCCGGCCGGCGAGCTGCACCCGCGGCGCCGCGCGCCGCCGCGGGCGGCCGTCGGTGCCGCCAGTGGGCTCTTCCTCGAGGCTGATCGCCGGGGAATCGTCGAGCACCAGCTTCGGCTGCGGCACCCCCGACTCGATCCGCCAGCCTGTCCAGGCCGGCAGCACGATGCGGGGCACGTCGGCGAGCGCGGCCAGCCGTTCGATGAGGCCGTCGGCCTGGGCCGATGCCATCTCGATCGGCCCGCGCCGCTCGAACTGGTCGATCCAGCCAGCGGCGCCCGGCCATCCCGCCGCGCCGGAAAAGCCAGTCTCCTCGGAGACGGCCAGCCGGGCGATGCGATCGGTGAAGACCACGAGCCCCGAGCGGAGAATGGCCCGCGGCTCGCGGAGCTCCTTCCGCTGGCTGCCGCGGACGAGCATGCCGCGGAGCGTCGCCTTGGCGGGCCGGGGCGGAGGCTCCGCGTCGTCGTCATCGGTCAGCTGGGCGGCCGCCGGCCGCCGCGCCGGCCGCACATCGTCGTCGTCCGGCTCAAGCACGAAGGCGAATTCCCACGGCCGGCCGCCATCCCAGGCCAGGGGCACCACGTGCTCGGGCGCCCGTCGCGGCTCCGGCTGGATCACGAGCCGGCTGGTCTCGCAGAGCATCGACAGGTGCGCGGCCACCGACCGGGGACTGACGACGATCCGCGCGATGCCCCGGCGTTCGACCGGCTCGGCCACACCCGTCTCGCCCACCGCCACGGCGCCCACGAGCCGCTCGACGAGGCCGCGTTCCTCGGCGGTCAGTTCCTCGAGCTCCACCTCGCCGGGGCCGAGCACGACCGGCCGCGGACGGCCCGTGGCGTTGCCGGCGACGTCGAGCTGCATGCGGCAGGGCACGAGCACGGCTGCGCGAACGTCGGCAGAGGCCGTGATGTCGAGCAGGAAGACGAGGGCCCCTGCGGTCCGCCGGGCGTCGGGAATGGCGAGTCCCAGGGATCGCACCGCCGGTTCCACGAGCCGGCGCCGCTCCTCGAGCTCCGCCGCCCAGGCGGGCATCCGCTGGCTCCCCCGCGGGACGGCAGCGCCGCGGGTCACCGCCGCCGACCGGCCTCCCGTGCCGCGGCCCGCGGCTTCCGGCTCTTCGGCTGCGGGCCGCTCGTCGACCTCGTCGACCTCGTCGACCTCGGTGGTCTCGACCGTGGTCGTGTCGTCGTCGGCCGACGCCTCTTCGGCCTGGATGTCGAGCGTGACCGGGGTCTGGTCGTGGATGCCCTTCAAGAGCCCGCGGCGATCCACCTCGAGGAGAACCGCGGCCAGCGCGGCGCAGGGGCGGCCCGAGCGGCCGGCCGGCGTGGTGCACCGGCTCTCGAGCGTCATGCCGCCGCGGCGGTGGGCCGAGAGCTCCAGGAAGACCTCGTGCTCCGAGCCATCGGGATCGGCGATGGTCGCCCGCACCTGTCCGACCCGCGGGCAGGCGACGGCAGAGGGAGTGAGGTTCCGGGCGGCGGCGATGTCGGCCCGGCTGAAGAGATGGAAGAGTCTTTTTTCGAGGGTCTTCATGCAGTCGTGGTACGCGGGAGCGGGACCATGCTGCGCGACACGCGACGGCCGAAGGATGCCCGGCGCGCAACACGCTGTTGTAACGTGTCGCGTGCGGAACGTGCCATCCCGGACCGCCATCCCGGCTCGGCATGCCGAAAATCGTCACACCGCCGCCGCGTGCCGGTCAACTGTTTTTGACCGTGGCGATCAGTTCCAACACGTTCTCGACCGGCGTCTGCGGGAGCACGCCGTGGCCGAGGTTGAAGATGTGGCCGGGCCGGCCGGCGGCACGATCGAGCACCTCGCGGGTCCGGCGGCGGACCGTGTCGCGGTCGGCCAACAGCACCGCCGGCTCGAGGTTGCCCTGCACGGCCCGGTCGAAGCCGACCGTCTGCCACGCGGTGTCGAGGTCGATCCGCCAGTCGATGCCGATGACCGAGCCCCCCGCCTCGCGCAGCAGCGGCAAGAGCGCGGGATTGCCGGTGGCGAAGTGGATCACAGGTGCCCGCCGGGCCGCCTCCGAGATCGCGGCACGGCTGTGCGGCAGGACGTAGCGGCGGTAGTCGTCGGGCCCGAGGCAGCCGACCCAGCTGTCGAAGACCTGCACGAGCTGCGCGCCGGCGTCGAGCTGCGCCACGAGATAGCGGCTCACCGCCCGGGCCAGCCGGGCCATGAGATCGTGCCAGGCCGATTCGTGACGGTACATGAGCGACTTTGTGTGCAGCCAGGCCCGGCTCGTGCCCCCCTCGATGCAGTAGCCCGCGAGCGTGAAGGGCGCGCCGGCGAAGCCGATCACCGGGATCGAATCGTCGAGGCCAGCCCGGGTGGCCCGCACCACGTCCATCACGAAGCCGACACGGTCGACGTCGTCGAGTTCGCGGACCCGGGCGACGTCGGCGGCCTCGCGGACCGGATTGTGGATCACCGGTCCCTCCCCCGCGGCGAACTCGAGGTCGAGGCCCATCGGCTCGAGGAGCGGCAGGAGGTCGCTGAAGATGATCGCCGCGTCGACGCCGAGCCGTTCGACGGTGGCGATCATCACCTCGGCCGACAGCCGTGGGCTCTTGCAGAGCTCCATGAAGGCCACCTTCTCGCGGACCGCGCGATATTCGGGCAGGTAGCGGCCCGCCTGCCGCATGAGCCACACCGGCGTGCGCTCCACCGGCTCGCAGCGGCAGGCCCGCATGAGCAGCGACTGGCTGCGGCGAGAGGCCGAGGCCGAGAGCTCCGGGGCCGGTGTCGGGGCCGGGGACTGGGCCGGGCCGGCGGGCGTGGCCGAACCAGGGCCCCCTCGCGGGCTGCCGTCCGGGCCGTGCTGGAAGGATGCGGTCATCGGGGACGAGTATACGTGGCCGGCCGGCCATCGGCATGCGGCCGCTGCGAACTACAATCCACGGCATGGTCGCATTCATCTCCGGAATCTCCGTCGTCTGCTTCGTGGCCAGCTACGCCGTGGCGCTGGCCTGCGAGGTCTCGCGGCTGGCGTTCCGGTCAGGCATGCGCGGGGCGGCGATGGTGGCGTTCGCCGCGGCCGGATTCCTCGCCCACACGCTCTTTCTCGGCTGGAGGGCCGTGAACGAGGCGGCGGTGCCGCTGTCGAGCCCCTTCGACTGGTACCTGCTGGCGGCGTGGCTCCTGGCGGCGGGCTACCTCTGGCTCACGCTCGCCAATCCGCGGACGCCCGTCGGGCTCTTTCTGCTCCCGGTCGTCCTGGCGCTCGTGGGGGCCGCGCAGCTTTCCAGCCGCGATCCGTTTCCGCAGAGCCCGGCCACGCAGGTCTGGGGGGCGATCCACGGGATGTTCAACCTCGCCGCGAGCGTGAGCGTGGCCCTGGGCGCGGTCGCGGGCCTCATGTGGCTCATCCAGGCGGGGCGGCTCGCCCGCAAGCAGGCGCCGCTGCAGGGCTTCCGGATGCCGAGCCTCGAGCGGCTCGCGCATGTCACCGGCCGCACCCAGGGGATCGCGGCGTGGACGGCGGTGGCAGGCTTCGTTTCCGGCATCGTCCTCAATGCGGTGAACGGGCGGCGTGGACTCATGGAGACGGTGCCCTGGACCGATCCGGTCGTGCTGCGGATGGCGGCGCTCGTCGCCTGGCTGATCGTCGCCGACGCGCTCGCGCACGCCGCGCGGCGGCGGGCCGACGGGCCGCGGGTGGCCGCCTGGCTGTCGCTGGTCAGCGTCCTCGTGCTCACGGTGTCGATCCTCTGGGGCCTCTTCGGCGCGACCCGGCACGGCATGCCGGCCGCCGCCGCCGCGCCTGTGCGGGAGGCGGCCCCATGACGCTGGCACTCGTGGGCGGCACACACCGCACGGTGCCGCTCGACCTCCGGGAGCGGCTCGCCTTCTCCGCGGAGCAGGCGGCCGAGGCCCTCGCCCGGTTTCGCGACCGGTTTCCCGGCCGCGAGGGCGTCCTGCTCTCCACCTGCAACCGCGTCGAGTTCTACGCCGCCGGGGAGCGGAATGCGGCGGCGCCGGCGGCCGAGCAGCTCGTCTCGTTCCTGGCCGAGTGCCGCGGGATCGATGCGGGGCTCCTGGAGCCCGTGCTCTCGCAGGAGCGCGACGAGGCGGTGGCGCGGCACCTGTTCAGCGTGGCCGCGGGACTCGACAGCATGGTGCTCGGCGAACCGCAGATCCTCGCCCAGGTGAAGCAGGCCTGGGCGATCGCGCAGGACAATCACACCGCCGGCCCGCTCACCGGGGAGATGTTCCAGGCGGCGCTCAGGACCGCCAAGCGCGTGGCCACGGAGACGGCGCTGGGCCGCGAGCGGATCTCGATCCCGAGCGTCGCCGTGGCCGACTTCGCCAGCGGCGTGTTCGAGCGGTTCGACGACAAGCGGGTGCTGCTCGTGGGCGCCGGCAAGATGGCGGCGGAGACGCTTCGCTACCTGCGGGAGGCCGGGGCGCGGGACGTGACCGTCGTCAACCGCACCGCGGGCCGGGCCGTCGAACTCGCCGCCCGGCTCGGCGCCCGACCCGCCCGGTTCGACGAACTCGCCGCAGAGATCGCCGCGGCCGACCTCGTGGTCAGCACCACCGGTGCCACGGAGCCGGTCGTGACGGAGGAGCTCTTCGCCCGGGTGGAGGCCGGCCGGCGGGGACGGCCGCTGGTGATCCTCGATCTGGCGGTGCCCCGCGACTTCGCGCCGCGGATCGGCAGCCGGCCCGGCGTCTGGCTCTACTCGGTCGACGACCTCGCGGCCGCCTGCGAGGCCAACCGTCGCAGCCGCCAGCGGGAGATGCCGGCGGCGCAGGCGATCGTCGACGAGGAGACGCGGCGGTTCATGGGCGATCTCCATCACCGTTCGACGGCCCCGGTGATCGAGCAGCTGCGGGCCGGCTGGAGCGAGACCGGCGAGGCGGAACTCGACCGGCTCTTCCGCAGGCTGCCGACGCTCGGCGATCCGGAACGGGCGGAGATCCGCCAGGCCTTCGAGCGGTACGCCGCCAAACTCCTGCACCCGCCGCTCTCGTCGCTCCGCAGCGAGAGCCGCTCCGGTCCGCCCCACGGCCTGCTCGACGCGCTCAAGCGGCTCTTTGACCTCAAGGACTGACTGTCCGCGGCCAAAGGGATCCCTGCCTTCGTCCACCGGCCCTTCGTGCACCTGGCCGACCGGCGGAAACGCCGCGGATCACTTCGGCAGGCAGTAGGCGAGCGCGAGGAGCGCGTAGCTCGTGACGAGGTTCGGGTTGTCCTCCATCCACCGCTTGTTGTCGTTGGTCCAGGAGCCGTCCGGCCGCTGCTTGGCGAGGATCACGTCGGAGAGTTCGTTCCGCCAGCGGTGGACCGCGCCCGCCTCGTCGGTGAAGGTCTCCCCGCCGAGCACGTCGAGCGACTTGGCCGCGGTGTGGAAGTAGTAGAAGAGGCCGGCGTCGCCCATCCCCGGGTTCTCGGCGAACGTGTAGTGGCGGCGAAGCCAGGAGACGGCGGCCTTGACGCGGGGATCCTCAGGACCGAGCCCGGCGAAGATCATGCTCTTGAGGCCGGCGTAGGTCATCGAGCCGTAGCTCCGCAGGCCGCCGTCGGGCGTCTTGCCAGCCTGGCTCTCGCCGTCGCCCGCCGGCGTGTAGTAGAAGCCGCCGTCAGGATTCTTGGCGGGGAACGGCAGCGGATTGTCGGGGCCGACGAGGTTCTGGGTGCGCGACACGAACGCGAGCGCCTTCTGGATCGCGGGATCGTTTTCGCTCGCGCCCACGGTGCGGAGCGCCTCGATCAGGAATTGCGTGTTCGACAGGTCGGGCCGCGACTTCTTGCCGTAGCCGGCGCCGCCGTAGGCCGGATCGGACGGGCCCTTCCCCTCCCCCTCGTCCCACTGCAGGCCGCGGACGTAGGCCTCCGCATCCTTGATCTCGCGGTCGTAACGGCCGCCGGTGTTGCAGAGGGCGAGTGCCACCATCGCGATCGAGGTTTCGTAGTTGCCGACCGGCGATTCCGGCGCGTGGATGCCACCGTCAGGCTGGCGGAACGACAGCAGATACTTGATGCCGCGCTGCACCACCGGAGCGTCGGCAGGCGTGCCGGAGCGGACGAGCCCCGTCAACGCGAGTGCCGTCACCGCCGGCCCCACCTCCGCGGAGAAGCTGCCGTCCTCGGCCTGTCCGTGCTCGGCCATGAATGCGGAGGCCTTTGCGATCGCCGCACGAATGGCGGCCGGATCGGCGGCGCGGGCGCCGCTTCCCAGCGAGGCGAGTGACAGGGAGAACGCGAGAACGATCGTGCAGCGCTTCATGGGATGCCTTTCGCGTGGACGACGGGGACAACCGCCGAGGAAAGGATACGGCCGCCGCCCCGCCCATGCGAAATCCGCCCGGCGGAAGCGGGCGGTGAAATTTTCCACTCGCGGCGACGAGATTTTCGCCGCCGGGATCAGGCTCAGGCCGGAGCCGCCGGCATCGCCCGCGGGAAGGCCGGCACCCGCCGCGGGGGCGGCTCGCGGCCCTCCTCGAGCCTCCACTCCTCGCGCTCCTCGTCGCTGGCGTAGTAGGTGAGCCAGACCGTCCGGTCGTCGTCACCTACCGCGCTGCAGTCCCAGTGGGTGTAGTTGTCGGGCAGGTCGACCCGCTTCAGGGTGGCCGGCAGGATGTCGCGCCGGATCAGCGAGTAGAGCTCGCGGTCGGAGAGGTGGTCGGTGAAGTCGAGCACGATCCGCCCCGAGTAGAGACGGTCGATCGTCTCCCAGAGCCGCTCGCGGAGTTGCTCGTCGTCGAGCGTGCAGGCGGGCTGGAGGGCGAGGGGCGGCTCGAACCAGCGGGCCACCGGCACGAGGGGCGCCAGCTCCCAGGCGAGCATCGACTCGAGAAACCGATTCTCGGTGGCGGTGGGCAGCGAGTGGAAATCGATCTCCCAGATCGACTCGTCGAGGTACGGCTCGATGGCGGTCCGCAGTTCGCCGTTCCTGATCAGGCAGTCGACTTCTTCCGGTTCGGGATGGTGCGCGAGAGGCATGCCGAAGAGATCCATGGGGTCCGGGAATCCAAAGTCCGGGAACGACAAGCTCCGGGAAATCCAGGCGGCCGGAGAGAACCGTGTGGCCCCCGGGCTGCGGAGCAGCCGCGGGTCCATGCCTGCGACGATACCCAACCAGCCGGCCCGATCAACGAAATGACCGGCTAAAAACAGGGTTTTTTTCCGGCCGCGCCCGATACGACCGCTACGATACGACGAGTTTCCGTCGTCTGCCGGCCCCGCCGTTCTTGCCGAAATCCTGGAGTCGCTGCGAACCGCCGCGGTTCAGGACCGGCTGGCGGCGTCGCCCTGCGGGCAGGCGGTCTCGAGCGCGGCGATCTTGGCCACGCGGCGGGCGTGCCGACCGCCCTCGAAGGGGGTCGCCAGCCAGGTCTTGATCATCTTGTCCTGCACCTCGGGCCCGATCATCTCGGCGGAGAGGCAGAGGACGTTGAGATCGTTGTGCCGCCGGCTCATCTCAGCGGTCACCTCGTCGTGGCAGGTGGCGGCCCGCACGCCGGGGAGTTTGTTGGCCGCGATCGCCATCCCGACGCCCGTGCAGCAGAGGAGGATGCCGCGATCGACCGTCCCGGCGCTTACCCGGCGGGCCACGTCGGCGGCGATATCCGGATAGTCGACCGCCTCGTCGCCATGGGAGCCGCAGTCGATGACCTCGTTGCCGAGCCGCTGCAACAGCCCGCTCAACCTCTGCCTGGCGGCGACGCCTCGATGATCGCTGCCGATTGCAATCCGCATGAATGCGATGCTCCACGACGGGAAAGGGATCCACAATTCCGAGCCGCCCGGTGGGGTCAGCCGCCCGGGAACTCCCGGGAGAGTGTATCCATTCTTGCGGCCACGTGCCCCTGAATTTGTCGGGCGCACGCCCGGTAGGTCTCCAGGCTGCCGCCGATCGGATCGATCACGTCCTTCCGGTCCGGCGAGAGCATCGCCACGCGGCCGCCAGCCTCGGGAAACTGGGCGAGGATCGCGTTGCGATGGGCGGCTGTCATGGTCAGGATCACGTCGGCCTGCCTCACGAGCGGCTCGGTGAGGGGCTGGCTCTCGTGGCTCCCCAGGTCGCCGCCCATTTCCGACACGGCTTCCACCGCCCCGGCGCTCGCCCCGCCGCCGCCCCAGGCGGCCAGGCCGGCGCTGGCCACGACGACACCCCGGCTTTCGATCTCGTCAGGGCGGCAGCCGAGCCGCTCGGCGGCCAGCATGCGGAAGAGGGCCTCGGCCATGGGGCTGCGGCAGGTGTTGCCCGTGCAGACGAAGAGCACCATCAGGCTCGCCAGTCGCCGCATCGTCTCCTCGGAGACCACCCCCTGCCGCACCATCCGGAACGAATCGCCCTCGAGCGCGATCGTGGAGACCGGCTGGGCGTAGCGGGCCCGGCCGTCGTCGATGACGATCGCGAGCGTCGCGTCGGCCCGGTCCATCACCTCGGCCGCCGTGACGAGCGGTTCCTGGCCGGCCGTGAGGGGTTCCGCGAGCACGACCGGTCCGGCGAGCATCTTCAGGCAGTCGGCGAGCATCGGGTGGCCGGGGATCCGCAGCCGCAGCCGGCCGGCGCGGAGGATCGCCTCGCGGGCGGTCGCGGGGAGCCGGTGCACGAGGCTCTCGACGTGGTCGTCTGGCACGATCATCGACACCGGGCCGGGCCAGCATCGCCGCGACAGGCGGCGACCGATGGCCGACATGCCCGGCGCCCAGTCGAGCACCTCGTCGGCGCTTTTGGGGGCCAGTGTGAGCGCGGGCTCGTCGGGCCGGGACGCCGCCAGCCTCGCGATCTTCGCGACGGCGTCGCTGTCGCGGGCGTGGGCGGCGATGACATAGTCGGTCTCGGTCGGAAAGGCCACCGAGCGGCCCTCGGCGAGCGCCTGCACCGCGCGATGCACCACGTCGCGGGCATCCTCGGTGCGACGCAGATCGATGACCATCGGCGGCATGAGTGAGCCGGCGGCCTTCGCTGCCGTGATGTCTGGCCTTGATTTCCGGCCGTGATGTCTGGGCTCCCGTGAACGGGAGAGCCGCGTCCCGGATCGACCGGAGGCACCGGCGGACCGAACGGGAAACGGTACCGCGGTTTGAGCAGGCCAGTCAAGAATCGGAGTCTGGGCAAGCCCCTGGCCGGGGCTCCGGCGCCGGTCTCGTCTCGTTCTGGGCGGGCGGACACTTTTCGGCTTGTGACGCGCGGCGTGGCGACGCTATCTCTCCGCGGCTTCCGAGCCGCCCGCCCCCGCAACGGCATCTTGATGGCCACGCGCGTAACGTTCCGCCAGCCCCTGCCTGCCCGCCTGACCCTCGTGGTCGTGATCGCGCTCGGCTGCGCCGGCGGCCTGGCCCAGGAGCCGCTCCCGCCGGTCGGCGGTCCGGAACCGGGCCGCACGGCCCCCCCGTCGCCCGCGGCGGTGAACGAGGCCGACCGGATCATCGAGGTGCGGATCGAGGGCAACCATGCCACCGAGGTCTCGAAGCTGCCGAAGCTCGTGACCCGCGCCGGGCAGATCTTCGACGCCCAGGTGATCGAGGAGGACGTGCGGACGCTCCATCGCTCACGGAAGTTCGTCGACGTGCATCCCAAGTACGTACGGGTGGCCGACGGGATCATCGTGATCTTCCAGGTGGTGGAGCGACCGATGCTCCGCTACGTGCGGTACGTCGGCAATCAGCGGATCACCACGCGGACGCTGCGAAAGAAGGCGGAGATCGACGTCGGCGATTCGATGGATCCGTACGTCGTCGAGGAGGCCAGGCGCCGGGTCGAGTCGTACTACCACGAGAAGGGCTACGACGCGGCGCGGGTGACCACGGTGGAAGGGGACAAGCCGGGCGACAAGGGCGCCGTCTTCCTCATCGACGAGGGACACCGCCGCAAGTCGTTGTGGACGAGCTTCGTGGGCAACACGATCGCCAGCGACGCGCGGCTGCTCACCCAGGTGAAGTCGAAGCCCGGGATTCTCTGGCTCATCGGTGGCGACATCGACCGCACGGTGGTCGATGCCGACGTGGAGAAGCTGACCGCCTACTACCGCAGCCTCGGCTTCTTCCAGGCGAAGGTCAGCCGCGAGGTGCAGGTCGTCCACGAGGGCACCCGCGACTGGACCCACCTCACATTCGTCATCAACGAGGGGCCGAGATACACGGTTCGCAACGTCTCCTTCATCGGCAACAGCAAGTTCAAGACGGAGTTCCTGGAGCGGGATCTCAAGCTCAAGAGCGGCGAGCACTTCAACCAGGCGAAGATGGATGCCGACCTGGGCCTGATCCGCGACATCTACGGGGGTCGCGGTTTCGTCTTCGCCGACATCCGGGCCGATCCCCGGTTCCTCGAGCAGCCCGGCCAGCTCGACCTCATCTACAACGTCGAGGAGGGGCAGCGGTATCGGGTCGGCCAGATCAACGTGCGGATCCGCGGCGAGCACCCGCACACGCGGCACAGCACGGTCCTGAACCGGCTCTCGCTGCGGCCGGGCGACATCCTCGACATCCGCAAGCTGCGGGATGACGAGCGCCGGCTGAAGTCGAGCAGCCTGTTCCTCGCCGATGCGGCCAAGGGCGAGGGCCCGAGGATCGTGTTTTCGAAGCCCGAGGACGACGGCACGCGGCTGGCCAAGGATCCCAAGCGGCCCGGGTTCCGCGGCCAGAGCCCCGACGGCGAGGAGCCCGACGCCGTACTCGACCTGGTGCTGGAGGGAGAGTGGAACGAGCCCGAGACGGCGGCCGGCGCCCCGCAGGTCGCGCCCGCCACCCCCGCGCCGCGGGCGGGAAGCGTGGCCGGCCAGCCGGTGTGGCGCGGACAGAGCCCGCAGCCGGTGCCCTACGGGTATCCCCAGCAGCCGCAGCAGCCCCCGTTCGGAACCGCGCCGGCCCAGCCGTTCGTCCAGCCCGCGGTCCAGCAGCCGGGTGTTCAGCAGCCATTCGTTCAGCAGCCGGCCTTCCGGCAGCCGGTGATGCCGCAGCAGCCTGTCCAGCAACCGGTCCAGCAACCGGTCCAGCAGCCCGGCCAGCCATGGGGCGGCGCGGCCCTCGCGGCCACCGGCCCCGAGGCGGTCGACTACTCCCGCTCGGTCGCCCCGCCGGGCACCCAGCCGCCGATCTACACGGTCCAGCAGCCGGTCGCCCCGGGCTTTCCCGGCGGGCTGCAGCCGCCGGCCGCGGCGCCCTTCGTGGCCCAGGACCCCAACCAGCCGGGCGCGTTCCAGCAGCCGGGCGCGATCCCCGACTTCGGCGGCCAGCCGCCGCAAGTCTTCCCCGGCAACGAGCCCTACGTCATCGTCGACGTCGACGCCGAGGAGACGCAGACCGGCCGGCTCATGATCGGTGCCGGCGTGAACTCCAACGCCGGGCTCGTGGGCAACATCGTCGTCGACGAGCAGAACTTCGACATCCTGCGGCTCCCACGGAGCTGGGACGACATCAAGAACGGCACCGCCTTCCGCGGGGCCGGCCAGCGATTCAGGCTCGAGGCCTCGCCGGGCACGCAGCTGCAGCGGTACATGGCGACCTTCCAGGAGCCGTACCTGTTCGACACGCGGATCGGCCTGTCGCTCTCGGCGTCCTACTACACCCGCTACTTCTACGACTGGGCGGAGGCCCGCACCGGCGGCCGCATCGGCCTCGGCTACCAGTTCAAGTTCGCGCCCGACCTCTCGGTCAACGTCGGGTTCCGCGGCGAGAGCGTCGACATCTTCAATCCCCGCGTGCTGGCCCCGGACGTCGTGCGGATGCTCGGCACGAACGCCGTCTACGGGTTCAGCGCCGGTCTCATCCACGACACCCGTGACAGCCCGTTCATGCCCACGCAGGGTCACCTGGCGACGTTCGAGTTCGAGCAGGTCACCGGCACCTTCTCCTACCCGCGCGGCATCCTCGAGGGGCGGCAGTATTTCCTGCTCAACGAGCGGCCGGACGGATCGGGGCGGCACGTGCTCTCCGTCGGCTCGGTGCTCGGGATGTCCGGCAGCAACACGCCCGCCTACGACAACTTCTTCGCGGGCGGCTACAACACGATCCGCGGCTTCGCGTTCCGCGGGGCGAGCCCGCAGCAGCTCGGACCCGGCGGGTATGCGACGGTCGGTGGTCCGTTCGAGTGGCTCAACACGATCGAGTACCTGTTTCCGATCACCGCCGACGACACGCTGCGGGGTGTCGTGTTCACCGACTTCGGTACGGTCGAGTCGAACGTGTCGGTCCAGAACATGCGCGTCTCGCCCGGTGTCGGCCTGCGGATCACGCTGCCGGCGATGGGTCCGGCGCCGATCGCGCTCGACTTCGCCTTCCCGGTCGCCTACGCCCCGCTCGACAACCAGCAGCTGTTCAGCTTCTTCGTCGGCTTCGCGCGGTAGCGGGCCGGGGGCTGCGGCCCCCCTCCCGCCGGCACCCTCTCGCCGGCCCGAAAACGGCCTTTTTTCCGAGTGAATCCGCGCTGCGTCACGGGGCGGATGCGTCTATCCTCCGTCCATGATCCGTCTCTCCAGCGACAGCATCGACGCCGGCAGCCGGGAGCGCATCCTCGTCGTCTGCAAGAAGTACATCGGCGACACGGTGCTCTCGATCCCGTTTCTGCGGAACCTGCGGCGGGGTTTTCCTGACGCCACGATCGACGTCTTCGCCGAGGGTGCCGCCCGCGACGTGCTCGCCGGGTGTCCGCACGTCAACGAGGTTCTGGAGTGGGTGCGGCCGCGCCGTGGCGAGAAGGCGGGCGGCCCGGCGGGCGGCCCGGCGGGCGGCCGCTACATCTCGTCGCTCATGAACATCGAGTCGGCTGCGGCGCGGCTCCGCGCGCGGGAATACACCCGGGCCTACCTGCTCAAGAGTTCCCTGTCCGCCACGGCCCTGGCGATCCGGGCCGGGATTCCGCATCGCGTGGGCTTCGCGTCGGGACTGGTCGGCCGGCTGCTCACGCGGTCGGCCAGCAACAGGCCCCGGCGGCACCAGGTCGAGATCTACCTCGACCTGCTCCGCGCCGACGGCATCGCCGTGGACGACGGCCACAACGAGAACTGGGTGACAGCGGACGCCGCGACCCGCACCGCCCCGCTCCTCGCCGGCCTGCCGGCCGGCAGGCCACGGGTGTTCGTCGCCTGCTGCGGCACGAAGCGGGTGGCACGGTGGCCGCTCGATTTCTCGCGGCGTGGGGCCGGCAGGTCGTGGCCGCTGGGCCGCTGGGCCGAACTGATCCACTGGCTCGTGGAGGCGCGCGGTTGCGAGGTCGTGTTCTGCGGGAGCCGCGACGATATCCCGACCCATGCGAAGATTTGTGCGGGCGTGGGGCCGCGGATCGCCCGGCACGTGCACGACTTCTCCGCCGCGGTCGGGTCGCTTCGCGAGACAATCGCCCTCCTGTCGCGGCTGGATCTGTGCGTCGGCATCGACACCGGCCCGGTCCACCTCGCCGCGTCGTTCGGCCTGCCGGTGGTCTCGCTCTTCGGCCCCAGTGATCCCAATCGCTGGGCGCCCTGGACCGCCAGAAGGGCCGTTGTCAGGCCGCCGCTTGCGACCGGCGCCGCGGGCGAAGCCTTCGCCGACGATGCGGTGGCGCGCGGCATCCATGCGCCTGCGCAGGCGTGGGGCCCTGGGCCGGCGACGCTCGAAGGCCTGACGGTCGCGGCGGTGATCGAGCAGGTCGCCGCGTTCCTCCAGGCGGGCGGCTCCGGCGTCGCACAGCGGATGATCGACCTGCGCGAGGGTGGGTTCCGCTACGAGGTCGTCGCCCGGCCGGCGTTGTCGGCGGCGGCGGACGCCACGGAGGCGGCCGCGTCCGTGGCCGCTGCCGTCGACTGACGGACTGCCAGGGCTGCCGCGCGGCCGGCGACGAATCCGCTGGCCCAGGCCCACTGGAAATTGAAGCCACCGATGCGGCCATCGACGTCGAGGACCTCGCCGGCGAGATGGAGCCCGGGGCAGAGTCGGCTCTCCATCGTCTCCAGCCGCACCTCCGCCAGTGGCACGCCCCCGGCCGTCGCCTCCGCGACGGCGAATCCCCGGTCACCGGTGATCGGCAGCGGCGTCGCGGTGACGAGGGCCGCGAGTTTTCGCCGCGCATCCCGCGGCACGTCCCCGGCGGTCGGGGCGGCCGCGAGCGTGCAGAGCAGCCGGGCGAGCCGATCGGGCAGCCGGTCACGCAGCACCGCCAAGACGCCGCGCCGCTGTTCGACGACGAACAGCTGATCGGCCGCCTCGGCGGTCGTCCCCGGCAGCCAATTGATGGAGAGGCAGACGCCGGGATCACGGTCCCGCGCGACGAGCCAGTGGCGGCTGATGTCGAGGATCGCCGGACCGGAGAGGCCCACGTGGGTGCAGAGCGTGCTACCGGTCGCCGCATGCAGC
>Ga0214921_10007612_pt1 | contig 14371 bp, 9 predicted proteins | sample LL1505_MetaG_FD_177992 | JGI IMG/M metagenome (GOLD analysis project Ga0214921, IMG submission 177992) | Freshwater microbial communities from Lake Lanier, Atlanta, Georgia, United States - LL-1505 | ecosystem: Environmental > Aquatic > Freshwater > Lake | place: USA: Georgia | collected 2015-05-28 | reverse complement strand
TATACATCTGAACCTATTCCATAAAATTCTAATAAATTTGTTATTACATAAGTAAATAACATTGAAAATCCTACTATTGTTAATAAGTTTGTAAATGATAAAGCCATATATAATTATTTAAGAAATTAAAAATGATTATATATCCTACCCATTATATAACTAACCCTCCTCAACAATATAACTCTTCCATATTTTCTTTATATTTTCATAATATGATAAGTTAACGGCATTTGTTGTTCATATTCTTTTGCTACCCAAATTTGCATATCCGTTTCCTTATTTTCAGCATCTGTCATCTTTATTTTACCACAATAAACGCTATCATAATTTTGCGTCCATAATCCATCTCTATCTGAAATTTTAAGCATTGACCTTACTATTTTATATTCTTCTGTTGTGGTTGTAGAGTCTTTCAATAACAAATCTCTCGTATGTTGTGATTTATCTGGCTCATCTTCTTCTAAATTCATAGGAACCTTCATATTACCTAAAAATAATGCTATTCTTATTATTCCTTTCCTCTTTTTATCCTGTTCTCTCTTCAACCTCTCTATAATAGTATTATAACTATAAAAATAGAAATACAACCCTGCAAACCCTTCTAACATATCTCTACATCTACTTACACCAAATATTGATGTAAATTCAATTTGTTTATCATAACTATCATAATATACAACAACAGGTAACTCACACTTTATATTATTACTATTCTTCAAATATATCAAATCTTCATTATATATAAATAAGTTTTTTACCTTTTCACTAATTTCATAATTACAAACCATACCAGTATTTATTATTTCATGCATTAATGTTAGCCATACTTCATTGGTTTCTTTTAAACAATGTAGTCCTATTTGGGACCTTGAACAATCATAAAATATATAAATCTCATCATCTATTACCTTGAATCCCTTGTAGTCACCATAGGATATCTTCATATAAGATAAAAATAAAACTTCTAATATTTTCATACATTTATTTTGCACTTCCTTGTATGTCTTCAAACCTTCATAACTAATAAATGATAATTTATTATCTGGGCATTTCATCAAAAAATATTGAACAAATGGTTTTAATCCTGATTTATTTATCTGATATGGTAAAATATTTATCCTCTTTGGAATTTCATTTATTTTTAAATATGTTGCTAAATCATATATTAAATGATTTTCTATATTGTATAAATATTCATTTTCGTTTTCGTTTTCGTTTTCGTATTTGTTATAATAATCTTTATCATGTTTCATATCATTATTTGAAATTATTTCATCCATAAACCTCTTCAAATCATTAAACTCCTTTTCAAAATTGACATTTGCATATTCATCATCATCACTTGCATCTGCATCTGCATCTTCATTATTATGAAATATTCTCCTATATTCTCTCATATGTTTATTAAAATTTTCTGAAGACATATTATTTAAATTATTAATATCATTTTCATTTAATATTCTTTTAGGTAACATTTATTTTTATTTTTATATATATATTTTATTTATCTATTTTACGCTTAATCGTTTCTTTTATTTGTTCCTCTCTATTGTCCATTATAAATTTAGTTACTTCTTCTGCTGTTTGCGGATTGCTTTTATAATATTCTTGTAAAACTGTCATTAATGTTTTACCATTTATTGGTTTTTTTACTTTATTTTTCTTATACAAGAGAGAACCTCCATTTATATCAAAACAATCCAAACTATTCTTTTTCATAGTTAAAAGCAAGTTTTCAGTCAATGTCTTTTTCCTTTCCTTTCTCTCTTTCATTTCTTTCTGAAATCCAATTATTTCATTATCTAACTTAATCCAATCCTTTATTAAATTCACTAATTCCTCCTTCGTTTCCATATATAATCTAAATAATATTATTATATTTAGATTATAATTTATATTATATTTTTATTTATATACTTTATTCCACTAGTTATCCACTAGTTATTCACTAGTTATTCCCTAGTTTACTCAATTCATATCTAGAATATTCAATGATGTATTTACAACAAGTTCTACAACTACATCCTCTTTTGTTTCAGGTACTTTATTATCTATTGATATTTCTTGTGAATCATTTTTTGATGTATTTAAATTATAATGCCTTTTACATATTCCCATTAAATAAACCTTACATTTACATTGATGTCCCTTATTTGCTCCATATTTTATCATTTGTGTACATGTTTGTGCACTAATTACAACATTCTCATTATTTTCATTCAATTCCTCAATATTATCTGTTGATACTGTTGATTCTTTAGGTTCTGCAGGTTGTGCAGATTCTGTTTTTTTTATTCTCTTATTCTTACCATGATTCATTTCCTGTGTGGTCTTTATTTTCCTTTTAATCATATTTTCCTCTTTAGCCTTTTGTTTTTCCTCCTTAGCCTTTTGTTTTTCCTCCATCTTTGCCTTAATCAATGCATCTTTCTTTGCCTGTTTTTCAGCCTTCTTTGCTTGCCTTTCAGCTTCCCTTTTCAAGATATTCTTCATATTCATACAATGTGTCTGACAATATGTTTTATTGTTACTCAACAAAATAACATTTATAGAAGAGCATTTATTTGCACTATAACCCTCATCCCATGCACATATTCCATGTTCCCAACCTGGTGGTGGTTCAGGCAATGCATTCACACCTATAACCTTCATAGTTTCACCCATAATTGGATAATAAGGTAATAATTTCTTCTGTTTATTTCTACAATATGGACACCTTATTTCATTTTGACCTAACCGGTCAGACTCTAAAGTATTGAATTTTTTCTTATGATTTTTGATATCATTAAACAACGGAATATAATTGAATTTATGATTGCAATCCAAAGTAACATAATTCTCTATTAAGGGTTGATTCGTTATTAAGCAAACATCATTTTTATATTCATCGCCCACATCTAACGATTTATATAATTCCTCATAAAAATTCAAACCTCCTTCAATAATATACTTCATTCTTTTATTAACTTCTAATATTAATTCTAAATTTTATTTTTAAATTAATATTAATTTATTATTTTATATGATTAATTATATTATGTCACCGAATCAATGGGGGCCACCTACATGGACATTATTCCATAGTCTTGCTGAAAAAATTAATGAAAATGAATTTACCACATTAATGCCACAATTAGTATTTTTTATTAAAAGAATATGCAATGTTTTACCATGTCCAGAATGTTCTCAACATGCGACCAAATTTTGGAAAAATGTAAATGTTGCTGGTATTAAAAATAAAAATGATTTAAAGAATCTACTTTGTATGTTTCATAATATTGTGAATAAACGCAAGAGGAAACCTCTTTTTGAACAAGATAATTTAACAAATACTTATGATAATAAAAATATAATTAATGTTTATAATCATTTTGTGTCTGTTTATCAAACAAATGGCAATATGAATTTAATCGCTGATTCTTTTCAAAGGAGGTTGATTTTAGTGGAATTCAAAAAATGGATTATGTCCAATATTCGTCATTTTATGTAAATTTATTAGATGTTTATGTGCTTCCTACTAGCTCTCCATTTTTATAAACGGAACATTTGAAGGTTTGTTTCTTTGGCACAGTACAAACCTCTTTATTACTAGATACTTCATTAAAAATCAAATAATCGCCTAAACCTAATGACATTATTATTCCTAATACTAAAATTCCAGTAACAGCACCACTAAATAAATTCAAAAATACATCTACCATATTGACACACTTTTTATTCATTAATAACCAACTAATGGTTATAAAATATGTTAAATATCCACCTAATGCCAAATAATTATAATCATTATTATAAAACATTGGGGTAAATAAATAGATAAAGGTAAATGTAGCAACAAACACAATATATCCTGAACTATTATAATTACCATATTGTGTCATACTGCAAAAATCTCCTCTGGCAAAAAATTTCTGTGAACCCATAAGATACATCGCTGTTTCCCTCAATCCTGAAATTATCATCAAAATAATCCATGCCATAAATCCCTTCGGATTTTGAAATATAAATGTCAAGCTCAAAAGAATGATTGACAAAATGACAGGTGAAAAAGTAGTCATAAATTCTATTAAATTCCATGGATTTGTTAATGATAATGCTTTTGGTGTTAATCTATCCATATTTAATATATAATAATATGTTATATTATTTTATTATATATTATTAAATTATTCAACATCTAAATCTTCAATAATTATTTTAAATACCTCCTTTATATGTTTGACTTTATTGAATTTAATATTCTTTATTGATTCGCACTCCTTATGTTTCTCAATGAAATTAATGTAATCCTTTTCATTGTCTTCTGGATATATAAATTCAGTTATTCCTGCTTTAACTCCCCCTGTTATTTTCAAATCAAGTCCTCCGATTTGTGTTATTGAACCATCTAATGATATTTCTCCTGTTATTCCCATAGTATTTTTTATCCTCTTATTCGTTAGTAAACTATATATTGCGGTTGTTATTGCTGCACCAGCTGATGGTCCATCTTTGGGTACAGAACCTTCTGGACAATGCACATGTATTCCATAATTACCATATTCCTCCTTTATATATTTCTTCTTGTCATGTGGAACTAATTCCCAAGCTAATGTTAACGCAACACTCATTGATTCCTTCATAACATCTCCCTGCATTCCTGTTAAATATAATTCCAAGAACTTATTACTTGGTCTCCATTGAACTTGTATTGGTATAATTCCACCTTGTCCGACTGCATTCGCCCATAATCCATTAATAATACCTATTTCACTCTTTTCATGTATTTTTTTCGTCTTTATATCTATTTTATCCTTAAAATATTTATTTATTATATCATCAATAGTTATATTTATTTTATCATCTATTAGTTCAATATCATTATTCTTCAATATTTCCAAATTTATTTCCCCAACAATTTCAAACAAAATCTCTTTCAGTTTACGCACTCCAGCCTCACAAGTATATTCATTGATTAAATACTTTATTACATCATCTGGAATATTTATTACATCTTCTAGCCCCATTTTCTTATAAACATCTGGTAATATATGATTCCTAGATATTATCAATTTATCTTCTATTGATAAATTATTAAATTTCACACGATGTATTCTATCCAATAATATTTTATCAATTGCATCTACATCATTATAAGAGAGAATAAACAATGCCTTTGATAAATCTATATCTATTCCAGTGAAATATTTATCTTGGAAACAATCATTTTGTGCAGGGTCTAATAAATGTGTTAAAATACCGACTATTTCTTTTCCATGCTCTGTTTTAGAAATCTTATCTACTTCGTCAATTAATATGATTGGATTCATGCATTTACTATCAATCAATATCTGTACAATTGACCCCCATGTTGCACCTACATAAGTATAATTATGACCATGAAGTGTACTACCATTACTATCTCCTCCCATTTGAATCATTGAAAAAGGACGATTTTCGCCTCTTTCATTCTTTAAACAGTTTGATAATCCTCGTTTTGCGAGAGAAGTTTTCCCTAATCCTGGTGCTCCTTCAAATCCAAAGCAATAACCTGTTTGTTCTCCATTTATCCACTGTCCAATAATTCGTTCTATTTGTCTTTTGGCATTATTATGACCATATACAGCATTATCTAATATTTCCCTAACATTACTCATATATGTTTTTATTTCTGTAAAATTGTTGTGAATTTTTTCAACATTATATTTTATTTTATTATTCAAAAATAAATATTGATAATATTTTCTCTCGTTAATAGATTTACAAAACTCAATAAATTGAAGAATTTCCTTTTGAATATCCTTTTTTTTGAAATTAGAAGATTTATTTATTTTACTAGTATTTAAATGATTATCCATTATGATTTTATTAAAAATTATTGCAATTTCAATTAATTTTGATTTATCATAAGTATTTAATAGATTTATATCAAATGTAAGGTTTTTCAACTTTTGAATGATAACTAAACTATTATATTTTTCTTTTATTTCGTGTTCTCCTCCCTTTGATTCTCCTCCTTGTTTTCCTTCTCTCAAGACCTCAATAAATAGTTTATTATTTTGTTCCATTAAATTCATAATTGGTTCTTTCATATGTACATTAAATGGTATCTTTAATAAACCATCCAAGTATTGTCTAGCCTTAGACCCAGAATCTTCTGATTTAGCTTTTACTTCTTTTAATTTCATCATTGCTTTTTCTTTTACATTATCATTGACCTTCAATAAACAAATCTGTTGTTCCAATGGTATTTTATGAATATCAAAATTAGATAATTCATTATTATATTCTATTGTTTTTTTCATTGCATCTTTAAAATATGATTTTATTTCCCAAGGGAAACTATCTAATATCATTGTTTGTTCTTTTGTATCAATAGAACCATTATTATCATTTGAGAGAAGGTCATACAATAAATAAGCAAGGTACTTATTTTCATTATTAATTGAGTTTATTAACAAATCCATTATTGTATTTCTCTTATTATACAAGTCACTTATAACAAAATCCTTTACCAAATTATTTAATGTTTTTTGTTTTAAAAGTTTATAATTAGTTAAAATACCAACATATTTTTCATATATGGTTGCACTAGAATCATTTATTAAATAATCCTTCAATGTAAGTGATTGTATAAATCTTTTAAAGCATTCTCCTTTAAATTCCTCATCTTGAGGTAAATATTTTTCAATATCCTCTTGTTTTTCTCTTATATAAGAATTATTTAAATAATCAATTTTCACATTATCTAAAATGCCATAAATAATCAAATTCTTTTCTAATAAATGATGATAAAAATGTATTTTTATTCCATTTACCTTAAAATAAAAAGGTTTTGTGTAATGTGAAATATCCTCACAATCTAAATTTTTCATTTTATCAATATTTACATCATCCATGATTGTTACCGATTTTTTATTGTTATCTTTTTTAGGTTGACTATTTATAACCTTATAACTTGTAGGATGAAAGTATCTTCTAAGTAATTCATATTTGCTATGGTCATCATCCTTTGTAAGAATATTATTATTATTACCAAAACAAATTATTAAAAAGTCATCTAATGAATCTGTACCGTGTGTTTTAAGAAGAAGAGATAAATCATTGTTTATATTTTGAAGAGCTTGTGTTATCTCCTCTTTATTCATATTTTGCATAGTATCCAATAAATTATTTATTTTATCATTTACTATATTCAAATTATGAATACACGAACAAACATCATTTGTTCCTAAAATATCATATGTTTTATTTCTTTGAATATTAATTAATGTTTTTTGAATAATATCTCTGAAAAAAAAACATTTTTTCTCTACAATATGAATTATTTCATTCATTTTGTTTGTAGATTTTTCTTTTTCTTTTTTTTCCTTCATATTATATTTCTTTTATTATTATATTCAAAATTATACATTGAGGGGGTGGTTCCTCTTTAAATAGCTTTTTGTTAAATATATATTCTGTGGATATGGGAGGGGAGGGCGACCTTCTTTAAGTTGCTTTTTGTTAAATATATATTTTGTCTAGATACATATAAAAAGAATAATAAGGTTTTATTTTTCTTATAATTATGTATAAATGAAGAAGAATTAGATATAAAATATTACTTGTAAATAATCTCTTTAAATTGCTTTTTATTAAATATATATTTTGTGGGTTTGTAAAAATAAGAATATGTAAATATTATTTTATAATTATATATTAAATGAATCTAAGTGGTATACTAAGATCATCCCCCCAGATGGCAAGAATATATAATTATGAGAATCGTAAAAATGGTGGACTTGGTCCAGATTTTTTCATAAAAAAATTTATTAATAATAAAATAAATCCTAATAATATTAAAAAGAAATATGATTTAACAATTCATGTTATTTTTACTAATGCAATTCCAAATAATTTACTTAGTTTAATTACTTTAATACAACAGAATATATCTAATTTAAATATACAAAAATATTTTGTAAATGAAACAAATATAAATTCTATTAAAACAAATATTAAAACTGATGAAAGTAGAAGTTTTTTGATACTAGATAATACAACATTACAACATTTTTCTGATTTAAATATTCCATTTCATATTTACAACGCAAATGATGCAAATGAAAATAACAAATTATTATCTATTATAAAATCCATTTTATTTTACAAAATAGAAGAAAAAATATAAAATATTAAGAAATAGAAAATATTAAGAAATAGAAAATATTAAGAAATAGAAAATATTAAGAAATAGAAAATATTAAGAAATAGAAAATATTAAGAAATAGAAAATATTAAGAAATAGAAAATATTAAGAAATAGAAAATATTAAGAAATAGAAAATATAATTATATTATGTAATAATATAATATGTCTGGAGCAGTTGTTATACAAAACTCAGGTGAATTTCTTTGTTTTGCCGTATTTGACCCAATAACAAAAAAATTATTATATTCAAAATATAATTTTGATTTTGATAAATATAAAACTGAAAATAATTTATCAACAACTAATAAAAATGCATTATTTCACAATTTTTTGGTAAAGAATGAAACAAATTTATGGAAACCATTTTCAGTTAAAGAAGATTTGAAAAAATATTTTTTATCTATTACACAAGAAATTCAAGATTATTTTGATGATATTAATTACATACCTTGGGGTTTTAATTTTAATGCACTTCCTACATATGTTAATAATGCTACTCTGATGACTAATGAATTCAATTTATATTATTATGATTATTTCAACGAATTACCTGTTATTTGTGAATTTTTACATAAAGAAAATAATAAATTTTATACCAAATATAATTTTAATTTTTCAAAATATTCAAGTGATTTTAATATATATGGAAGTAAAATATCTATTTTCAACGATTTATTATTAAGGCTTAAGTACTTATGTGATAATGCAATGGGTTTTATTGGTTTCAACGGAATACCAGATTTATTTATAACATATTTTCATACAGATGAAACTAGTAAAAATTCTTTAGAAAAATACTTGGAAAATTATTCAGTGTATTCTATTTATAATAATGTTGAAAAATCATTTACAAAAATAAATTTTACAAATTATAGTGAAATAATAAAAAATAATTATGGTATCATTTTTAATAATGAAACAGAATCAAAAAAATATTTTTTAAAATATGGTCAATTTCAACAAGATATTATTAACTTTATTTTATCACAAGATAGAGAAATTCTCACCTTATCAAAAAGTATTTGTTCTGTACTTACTTCTAATGGTTTTGGAACAGGATTTTTATTTCGTGGTTCCGTTTTACATGATGTAGTAAATGGTGTTCAACAAATATATTTACTAACTTGTTATCATATTATAGAGAATTCACATAAGAATACACTTTATGTAACTTGTTATTATGATGAAGCGAATGATATAAAACTACTATTCAGAATTATTGCTTATGATAGAAATACAGATATATGTATTGCTATTTATGACGATACATTAGATTATAATATAAGTTTTTTTCCAGAAGAAACATGGAATATTAGAAAGACCTTATCCTCATCCTTATTAAATATAGTTGGTGATGGAGTAGATTATCTTGGACAACAATTAATTACTATAGGAAATCCATCTTTAACTGATAATTTATCATATTTGGAAGGAAAAATTATGGATCCTAACTATTCTGGTAGTTTTGATAGAAGTTATATTTTGTCATACCCACCTACTATTTTAAGTGATATGCATATTTCTGTAGGACAATCAGGTTCACCTTTATTTGTGCGTGATCCAAAAGATAACTTATTAAAATGTGTTGGAATGTTAAATGCAAAACTAGGGGATGATTATCAATTTAGTATGGGAATTAACAATAATTTATTGAGAAGAGTAGTTACCAATGGTATATCTTATTGGTTTAGAATTTTAAAGAGATATACTATTAATGATGTTGAAGAAATTAGTTTTAATATTCAAGAAATATTTCCAAAAAAATGGTTAGGAGCAAGATTTGCATATTACAATCCATTAAACCCAAAAAATAATAAAGCATTTTCTAATTTTACATTAAATGGAGGCATAGTATTGACAAAATTTGTTTTGGGATTTAATATTATTACAAGGCGTTTTATTTATGATTATGATGAATTATCAAAACAAGGTGTACAAAAATTAAATACACCTTTATTGAAAAGTAAAATGTACCAAAAATATATATATAATAATCTTATTCCTGTTGTAATAAAAAGTATTAAATTATATGATTATATAAATGGTAATTACAAAAAATTTAATTTAGGAAAATATAAAAACCAACATGGTATGGATATTTTTACATATGGTTTTTTACAATCTGGTTCTCAAGTAAATGAAAGTAAATATACTAATGTGATTCTACGAAAATATAGCAATATTGAATTTGAGTATTATTACTATAATGGTAAAAATTGGATATTAGATAAAGAAGAAATTGGAGGAAATGATGATTCATGGTTTAATATTTATAGTGATGAATATGGACATCTATTTAAACAACATAAATGGGAATTTCCATCAATATTATTACCTTATTTAACTTCTTTTACAAAAGGTGCAGGATATACTGACTCTAATGATGCTCTTGATGCTAAGAGGGCTCTTGATGCTCTTGATGCTAAGAGGGCTCTTGATGGTCTTGATGCTAAGGGGGTTCTTGATGCTCTTGATGCTCTTGATGCTCTTGATGCTCTTGATGCTAAGAGGGCTAATGATAAGAGAAAAAAATATTTAATCTGATGAATATGGACATATATTTAAACAATATAAATGGGAATTTCCGGCAATATTATTACCTTATTTAACTTCTTTTACAAAAAGTACATGATATACTAACGCTAATAATGATTTTTGTTCATACGAAAGGTGTGAAAGACTCCAAAAGGCATATTGAAAAAATAACACCATAAATTATTACTTGTAAATAATTTCTTTAAATTGCCTTTAAAATATATATTATAAATGATATTAAAGATTTTTAACTAATTTCTATAGAAATAATGGGTATACCTGCATATTTTTCATATATTGTCAGAAATCACACTGCTATTATTCAAAAATATGACAAAACTGAACGTCAAATCAATAACCTTTATATGGATTGTAATTCTATTATTTATGATGTCGTTAAAAATATCAAAGGAGTAAAATCACAACAACTTTCTAATGATTATATTATTCAACAAGTTATACTCAAAATTGAAGAATATATTCTACTTATTCAACCTGATTTCTCCGTTTTTATTGCATTTGATGGTGTCGCACCCATTGCTAAATTAGAACAACAACGCAATCGCCGATACAAAACATGGTACCAAAATGCAATACATAATAACATCTTTAATGATACCCCTATTAATGAATGGAACACCACTGCTATTACACCTGGCACTGTATTTATGAACCAATTAAATAATTCCATTCATAACCATTTTAATTCACCTACTCTTTGCAAAAAACTCAATGTTCAAAAAATCATCATATCTACTTCTTATGATGCTGGTGAGGGCGAACACAAACTATTTGCACATATTCGTAACCATCTTGAAGAACATAAAGAACAAACTACTATTATTTACGGTATTGATGCTGACCTTATTATGCTTTCTATCAATCATCTTCCTATTAGTAACAAAATCTTCTTATTTAGAGAAACACCTGAATTCATTAAGTCTATTGATTCATCCCTTGAACCCAATCAAACATATTTACTTGATATCCCTGAACTCGCTTCTATTATCACACTTAATATGAATAATGGACTACCATTGACCACTGAACAACAGAAAAACCGAATATATGATTATATATTTTTATGCTTCCTCCTTGGTAATGATTTCCTACCACATTTCCCTGCTGTTAATATTCGTAGTGCTGGTATAGATAAACTCATTAATGCATATAAGGCTACAATTGGTACAACTAATGAAAATCTCACTGATGGCAAAGTTATATACTGGAAAAATGTTAGAGCATTAGTGGGGTTCTTAGCAGAACACGAAGAAGAATTTATTATTGCTGAATTCAAACAACGAGATAAATTTGAACGCAGATTCTTACCTACTGAAACAGCCGAACAAAAATATGCAAAATTTGAAGCTATACCTACTTATGAACGCGAACTTGAAAAATATATTGACCCTAACAAGGATGGCTGGCAATCCAGGTATTACAAGGGAATTTTGAAAATGGCCAACGATGACGAACGATTGAAACAAATATCACTGAATTATTTGGAAGGACTTGAATGGACTATGAAATATTATACTTCTGGTTGTCCTGATTGGAGATGGCATTACAAGTATAATTATCCGCCATTATTACAAGACCTAATTAACTATATACCCTACTTTGAAACAAGTCTTATTAAACCAAATATTTCTAAACCTGTTTCACCACTTCTACAACTTGCATATGTTTTACCTAATAGTTCACTTCAATTATTACCGCAAAAATTATATTCCAAATTAATAACTTCAAAAAATCATTGGTATCCTATGGATTGTGAATTTATTTGGGCATTTTGTCGTTATTTTTGGGAAGCTCATGTTGAATTACCTGAAATTGATATTGATGAACTTGAGCAAATAATCAATGAATATAATGAAAAATATAACAAAAATAATATTATATTCAAAAAAGATGATGAATACTCTAGTGAAGAAGAGTCCGCATAAATAATATCAAATATTATTGATTATATAATCACCTATAAAAATTTATATAATCAATTTACTTTCATTGTTTCTTATTTTTTCTTATTTTTCCTCGTTTTCTTGCATTTCTTGCATTTCCTCGTTTTCTTATATTTTGAAACCCTATTAGTTCTAGACCCCCCATTACTTCTAGACCCCCCATTAGTTCTAGACCCCCCATTAGTTCTAGACCCACCATTAGTCCTAGACCCCCCATTAGTCCTAGACCATTTCAATGGATTAGAAAACCATGATTTCCTTGGTTGTCTAGTATCAATTAGTGAACTAGATATATTGGGTTGCACTGGACCACCACCTCCAGTACCTCTTTTTACTGGACCACCACTCCCAACAAACAAAATATCATCACCTGCTTTTGAAGATGGAAGATAAGTTATATCTTCTACAGGAACACCATTATTACTTGAAAATAGAACTGGTGGTGGTCGTGGAACAATTACTTTACCACTTGCTAAAGGTTGCACTCTTTTTACTGGATTTGGATTTATTATTTTAAAAAATTCTTCTAAAAAATGTGTATTAGCACAATGTTCTCTACCTCCAACAGAAATTTGGTCCCTATAACCTTTATAAAAATTATTATAATAATCCCAATTCATTGGTATAACATCACTAATAATAGGATTTGGGGTATTTGTTATTTTTGGAAGATTACTACAATCTTTTGTATTTGGTTCATAAAATCTGTATTTTTGTTTTAAAGTTTTACTACGACAATTTGTTATATTCTCTCGTGAAACAATTCCTGATGTTGTACCAAGAGTTAATGCAGATGTTAAATGACCTAAACCATATGATGATATTTTACCATCATCTTGTCCCTTTTCTAATTCATGTAAACAAGGTAATACAATTACTTTTAAATTTTCAGTATTTATAATAGGTACATTATAAACTACTCCTCCTCGTTGCTCATATGCATTTACATCCCATTCTGGACGCCTTAATTCTTCTTCTTGTCTCATTGATTCCATGTATTCTTCTTTTGTAGGTATAATATTAACATCTTCAGTTGAATCAAATCTAATACCAAGTTTAGATAGATTATCATGTTTATCTCTACTAATGAACCCATAATTTCTTACACCAAATAAAAACATTGCTGCTGTTTGTTGTGTTCTAAATAAATCCGATACACAGAAATAATCTATTGAAGAAATACCATTTCTTTCTGCCCATTTCGCCCATTTATTACCTGCATCTCTTGCTTGAAGCTTTCCTGCATTTGTTAATTCAGTATTTATAATAGGATTATATACAAACTTTACATTATGTTGTGCTTGTCCATGTCTCATAAGATATAAATTATATATTGTATGCTCATCTAAATAATTTGGGTCTATATGAAAGATACTTTGTAAATTTTTTGGGTTTAACATTGCAACAACAGGTTTAAACTCTATATTATAGTTATCATAATCATTGACTTTACCATATTCTTCATCCCTAAAATATATATCTCCTTTCTTTCTTTCAGATGTGTCACCTTCATATATCATAGATAATTCAAATTTCCACTGGTCATCCCATTTATATTGATTCTTTTTTCTAATTTGTAAATATAAAATACAACCATTGAAAAATTTTGCTTTCTTATTAAAATGAGTGCTATTAAGCATATTAAATCTTTTAATTATAGATGTTCTTAATCTATCTTGATGACTAAAGAAAAATGCATT
>Ga0214921_10007611_pt1 | contig 14372 bp, 9 predicted proteins | sample LL1505_MetaG_FD_177992 | JGI IMG/M metagenome (GOLD analysis project Ga0214921, IMG submission 177992) | Freshwater microbial communities from Lake Lanier, Atlanta, Georgia, United States - LL-1505 | ecosystem: Environmental > Aquatic > Freshwater > Lake | place: USA: Georgia | collected 2015-05-28 | reverse complement strand
GATTGTGCACTGATATTATTCCTTGTTTATTTTTACTTTTATTAATTGGCGTCAAAGCTTTGGAAAATACAAATTGGAACAATAAGTTTTTACTTTCGAGCTTTATAGTTTTAGCATTTGCTGGATTTTTAATAAATACAATACAAGGATTATCTAATATCGAAACTTACAATTGGAATGATTATCCTATGATTGACAAAAATTATCAATTTTATAAATGGAATTGGCAATACCCGCAATTTTTGGCAACTAAAAATAATAATGAAAATAAAAAAATAGATTTTGAAATGCAAGATTTGTATTCAAAATTTATTTTAGAAACACCTGAAAATGCTAATATCCTAATGGGTAAACCGGATGCTAATTTTAGAAACATCTTGCATAATTGGAATCAACAGAAGAAGTATGGAAACAGAAATTTCTTTAATTCATTAAATGACTCAATAAACAATGATACGTTTTACTTTTTTAGGCCAAGTCATGATTATGTAAGATCATTCAATAATGTTGATTTGGTTTTTTACTCAAAAATTGAAATGGCTAAGTTTATAAATGATAATGCGGATAATTTGCTTATTCTTACTACCAAAGGGAATTGGAAAGGAAATATTTCCGAAAAACTAAAAATTGTATTAGGGAATTATGGATTGAAACTAGCTACTTTGCCAAATAAATCAAACTATTTTGCTGTTATTAATAAAGGTAAATTAATGTATGAGGAAAGCAATGATTCAAATGAAGTGAAAGAAGAATTTTTTATTGAAGGTAGAAAGTTTGAGGTTTCTTCATTTGTGAATTTATCATCGACAAAATTAGATGGTAAAGAATTGAATATAGGTTTAGATGGCGTTAATATTGTAGTTTTGAAACAAAACATGGAAATTGATAAAATTGGGTATGTTAATTTAATGTATAATGAGAATTACATAGATTTGTTTTTATATAAAGCTGTAAAGAAATAATTAGTTTTTAAAATTTATGAGTATCAATTTTGGTATAATACAAAATATTGTGAAATGAAAGAATCTGAAGAAAGAAACGACCTTTTAAGAATAATTAAGTTTATATATTTAAACTATAAAACCTATTTGAAAGCTATTGTTATAACATTAGTTTTATCATTAATAGTAACATTTTTATTGCCGAAACAATTCAGGGCTAAAGGAATCGTTTTTCCCACCTTTTCTAATTCTATGGAGGAAACCTATAATAACCCCATGTTTGGATACGATGTAGAAGCAGATAGGGTAATACAGTTGCTACAATCTCAAGAGATACAGGATAGTTTAACAAGTAAATTTAATTTAGTCAATTATTATAAAATTGATTCAATGGACCTAATGTGGAGAGATGAATTGAGAAAAGAAATTGAATCGGATGTTAATTTTACTAAAACGCCATTTTTGTCAATTGAAATTTCTGCAAAAACCAAAGACCCACAACTCTCGACCGATATAGTTAATACAATCATAGGTTTAATTGACCCTATTAGAAATAGAATTTTGAAACAAAATGTAGCATTGGCTTTTAAATCAATAAATAAGGAATACCAAAATCAAAAAAACACCCTTGATTCATTGGTTAATTTAATCAAAACTATGCGTGATGAGTATGGGAATCCAGCGATAAGTTTATTGTCAAATCAAGAGTTTAATTTCAATAGTATGGCTAAAACGAACTATACATTTTTAGAAGAAAGAATTGATAAATACTTAATACAAAAGGTGATTTTTAATGATGTGAAGGTTAAATATGAAAGAATAAAGTCACTCTTAGAACGTCCTCTTCCAAGTATTTACGTTATAAACCATGGCGTTAAGTCAAATAAAAAAGTATTCCCTTCTTACCTTTTAAATTTATCAATAACATTAATCTTCACAATTGTATTGGTTAGTTTGATTTTAGTATTAAAATCTAAATTGGTTGGATTAGATACATTTTTAAAGAGCGAATAAATGGATAAGGTAATTTCTTTTATTTATAGGAATCTTACTTTTATTATTATCCTCTTTTTTATTGTTACTCTTAACTTTGCCATGCTTTATGGCAACTCTCTGTTGTTTTACGGTACTTTTTTTGGAATATTATCTTCTGCACTGATGTTATCATTGGTTTTGAATAAGGAAGTATTTTATGGCATCACCATTTTTTTTATACCTTTATCTTTTAGTTTAGCTGAAAATACTGGTCCCTCAATTTCTTTTCCTTCCGAACTGTTTGCTGCCATATTATTATTATATCTGATATTCAATTTTTTAATACAAGGAAAAATTGATTTAGCTATATGGAAACATCCAATTACAATCCTAGTTTTACTTGATTTTTTTTGGATGTTGGTTACAAGTTGCACAAGTTCAATGCCCATGGTTTCATTTAAAAGGACGATTATTAAATTATTATACATTGGTATATACTACTTTTTTTCTTTGCACGTTTTTAACAGCCATACTAAAATAAAAAAGGTTTATGCTTTATATATCCTAGGAATTTTATACCCAATAATTAATACATTTATTTTTCATTATAACTATAATTTCAATATTGCTATTTCTTATAAAATGACCCTCCCATTTTATAATGATCATACTATTTATGGTGCATGTTTAGCTTTTTTGATTCCGTTTATATTGCTTTTTGTTTTCGAGAATAAAGGACTGGCTAAGTACTTTTGGATTTTTCTATTAGGCGTATTTATTATAGCTACTTTCTTATCTTTTTCTAGAGCAAGTTGGTTAAGTTTGGTAATAATATTCCTATTTTATTTAGGAATTCGATTGAGAATAAAAATGTATGTAGTTGCTTTATTTTTTTTGGGTATTACCCTAATAGGGTATCTAAGTTATGACTCTCTAAGATTCAAATTTAGAGACAATAAATCAGTAAGTAACAAAGGTGTGGGCCAACATATTGAGTCAATGGGAAATATCAATTCAGACGCTTCAAATACAGAAAGATTGAATAGGTGGTATTGCGCCTGGAAAATGTTTTTGGATAAACCGGTATTTGGGTTCGGACCTGGAACCTATCAATTCAATTATGGTCCTTACCAGATAAAAGAATTGACCACTAGAATAAGCACCTATAAAGGTGATAGGGGTAATGCTCATTCAGATTATTTGGGTTACCTAAGTGAGAATGGGTTAGTAGGATTTATTATCTATTTAAGTTTAATTTATTATTCCATAAAGCTGGGTTTGTTAAATTTTTATAGTAAAATATATGAAGTTAAAAAACTATCCTTAGTTTTAGTTTTAAGTTTAACCACTTATTTTATTCATGGTATTTTTAATAGCTTTCTTGATATCGACAAAACTATGATGCTTGTTTTGTGCGCAATGGCTGGAATAGTTGCAATTGACATAAATAATAAGCAATTGACTAGTCAAAATGATATCTTATTAAATAAATAGTTTGAAAAGAATATTAGGTATATCGGCATTTTATCATGACTCTGCGGCAGCTATAGTGGAAGATGGAAAAATTATTGCCGCTGCTCAAGAGGAGAGATTTACTCGCGTTAAACATACTGCCTTGTTCCCAGTTGAGTCAATAAAATTTTGTTTAAAAGAGTCGGGATATGCGATTGATGAATTGGATGCAATTGTTTTCTATGACAAACCATTTTTGAAATTTGAAAGGCTTATTGAAACATACTATGCTTTCGCCCCGAAAGGACTCTTAAGTTTCATAACTGCCATGCCTATTTGGTTAAATGAAAAGTTATTTCTTAGAAGACGTATTTATGATGAATTAAGAAAAATTGAAGATTTCGATAAAAGCAGAATTAAATTATTGTTTTCTGAACATCATTTATCTCATGCTGCTAGTGCATTTTATCCTTCACCTTTTAAAAAAGCCGCCATACTAACAATTGATGGAGTTGGCGAATGGTGCACAGCATCAATTGCGCTTGGTGAAAATGAACAAATTAAAATTCTTAAGGAATTGAGTTTTCCTCATTCAGTAGGATTACTTTATAGTGCTTTTACATACTACCTTGGTTTTACTGTAAATTCAGGTGAGTATAAGTTAATGGGATTGGCTCCTTATGGGAATATCGAATCATCCGAAACAAAGAAGTTTATTGATGTTATCAAAAAAACTTTAGTGTCCATTAAGGATGATGGTTCTATATGGTTAAATCAGACTTATTTTAAATATGCAACTGGTTTACGAATGGTGAATGAAAAAAAGTGGGAGGATCTTTTTGATTTTGTTCGCAGAACAGAAGAAACAATTTTGGAACAAAAACATTGTAATTTAGCCCTTGCAATTCAAACTGTTATTGAAGAGATTGTATTAAAATTAGCAATAGAAACTAAACGATTAACCGGAGCAGATTTTTTATGTATATCTGGTGGTGTGGCTTTAAATTGTGTTGCCAATGGCAAATTACTAAAAGAAAAAATATTTAAGGAGATATTCATTCAGCCTGCATCCGGAGATGCCGGAGGATCTTTGGGTGCGGCATTGGCAATTAATTATATGTATTATTCTTCAAAAAGAGTTTTTTTGAATGATTATGAGGATAAGCTTGGGACTTGTTTAGGACCTGAATTTTCTGATAAGGAAATACAGCAAATGAATAGGAAGTGCAATGCATCTTTTAGTTACTATAGCGATTACTCCGAACTCGCAAAATTTATTGCACAAAAGATTGCAGATAAGAAAATTATTGGCTGGTTTCAAGGTAGGATGGAATTTGGTCCTAGAGCATTAGGTAATAGGAGCATTTTAGCTGATGTTAGAGATTCTGACATGCAGAAAAAACTTAACTTGAATATAAAATACAGAGAGGCCTTTAGACCTTTTGCACCTTCCGTTTTAGAGGAACATGCTCATGATTATTTTGATATAGATTCTCCTTCTCCATATATGTTGTTTGTTGCTCCTATAAAGTATAATTGGCGGAAAAAATTACCCGAAGACTTTGAAAATATGTCTATCTGGGAAAAATTATATACTTCACGAAGTGAAATTCAACCCGTCACCCATGTTGATTTTTCGGCAAGGATTCAAACTGTGAGCCAGAAAACAAACTTTCGCTTTTGGGAATTGATTAATGAATATTATAAATTAACAGGCTATCCAATGTTGGTAAATACCAGCTTTAATGTGAGAGGCGAGCCTATTGTTTGCAGTCCTATTGATGCCTATCAGTGTTTTATGAATACTGAAATGGATTATTTAGTAATTGGGAATTTTGTTTATTATAAATGTGATCAGCCTGAATGGGATAATCAATTGAAATGGAGGAAGAAAATTAGTCATGATTAAAATTATTTTTTTGTTCATCATTTCATTTATTCTTGTGATTAGTAATTAATTTATTTTGTATGTTTAATGTAGTTAAAGAATTGTTGTTCTTTGTAAAAGAAAGAAAGAAGTTTTGGTTAATGCCAATTATAATAGTGCTGTTTTTGCTAGGTCTGATAATTGTTTTCGGTGGTAGCACTGCTATTGCACCTTTTATATACACCTTATTCTAAAATGAAAGATAATTACCCCACAAATAATTACAAAGTTACTTTTACCTTATTATTAGCTTTCATCACAATTTATTTTTTGAATAGTGAGCAATTATGGTTAAAGGGCACCTTAGCTTTCGGTCTTGTTTGTTTGGTTTCTCCGTTTTTGAATAATTTTATTGCATCCACTTGGATGAAATTTTCAAAAATGCTATCATTATTTTTTCCAAAAATTATTCTCAGTTTATTTTATTTACTTATTTTAACTCCAACAGCCCAATTATCTAAAATTATTGGTAGGAAAAAATACTTATCTCTTGAGAATAACTCAAGTTCTTTATTTAAAGTTGTAAATAAAAGTTTTGATCCTAAGTCATTTGAAAAAATGTGGTAATACTTGCCCCATTAATTATTTATTCTTATGTAATTGCAATGGTCTAAGTATTTTAATAAATGGGTTTTTTATTGTTTCTTAACCAGAAATCTATGATTGGTTGATAAGGGCCAAATTTATGTTGCTGCTCTGAAAATATATCATCATAAGGTCCCATGCCATAATCAATGGCTTTTTTTTGCTTGTTGGGATAATCCAAATTTTTAGGATTTTTTCTTGGATTTTGCTCGTCATTGTTTACGTATGCTGCCACATCTAATGCTTCTTCATCGGTAAGAATTGGTTTTTGCCATGTAGCAGAATCGTAAGGCATATTAGCTTTGAGCCATTGTGCCTGTTTTATTATTCGATGCATGCTCGAACCAGCTTGATAACTATTGTCTCCCCATAATGGAGGATATATATAGGTACTACTATCATGATTAAATAATCCTGTACCATTTTGCTGGTGACATCTTTCACAATGAATCTTATAAACTATTTCCCCTTTTTTGGGACTTGCGGCCCTATCAATAAATTTTATGTTCAAATTCTTTTCTCCTCTTAAAATTTTGTTTTTAGGGAAGCTATTGTTTATCCATTTTAGATAGCATAAAAAAGCTAACATTTCCTTACTTTCTAGCTTTAGTTCAATGCCATTTAATGGCCTTGTTATGCAATTATTGACTCTTTCTGCAAGTGTTAAAACTTTGTTTTCTCTTGAACGATATTGTGGGTAGTTTTCGTGTGATTTAACAAGGTTAAATGAAAATGATTTAGTGCCTGCCAACTGATGGCAATTGGAGCAGTTCATTTTGCTTTTTGTAATATTTGATACTTTACCATTGGGCCCTATATAATAGGATGTATTATTCATAAGTTCGTATCCATATTTTACAAGAGTATCAAAGTCATCATTGTTTAAACTTATTAGATTAGGCTGACCAAATTCAATAGTGTCTAAATTTTTTGTGTTTAGATTTGATACAGAATTTGAATTTGAACAGCTAACTATAAAACAAAATATAATGGCGTTTAGAAAGAATTTCATGGAATAAATATATTTAAATTTCACAAAATGAAAATCAGCAAAGGGAAATTAATCAATTTTAAGTGTTTAAGAGTAATTTGGTATTGAATTTAAATATTGAGCTAAACCTTTGTCAGCATTGATTTTTAATTTTATACATAAGTTGTAAATGGAAATGATTCTTGATAGGTCCCTATTTACATGCCATTGATTTAATAATTTATTATTACGATTTAATTAATTTAAATACAATCCATATTTGAATTTTAATTGGTAAGATGCATTGGTTATTTATGGGCATTTACTTGCCAATGGTAATTTCATTTTTTAATTTATTATCCAAGAATTTGGCCAAAACAATATTTCCTTCTTTATTCAAATGAATATCATTTTCATAGTATAATCTGTGTCCACTTGAATCGGCCCGTTGAAACATGCTTAATGGATTTAAGAATTCAATTGAGTTTACCTTGAACCGATTTGTTAATTTATTAATAAATGGATATATGGTATCAGTGGTATTCTTTTGTTCAAAATAGGCGCCACATTTTTCTAAATTATTTTTGTAGTATAAGGAAACTTGACAGCTTGCAGGTATTATAAGAACCTTTAATGGTATTCCATATTTTTTACACAAATCATGAATATCATTTAAGTTTTCGGATAGTTTCGAAAATCGCGCTTCATATTCATCACTTATATTAATTGATTTTTCATAATAATTAGGGTCGGCTTGCGTCAAAATATACTCCCTTTTACTCATTTTATTTGTAGAGAAAGTATCTGAATCACTCACTAGTTCCGTTTCAATTGCCTGCCCCATAGCCTCTTTCAATTGACCTAATTTGTAATTTAGGTACCTTATTGAGTAAAACCGATTGGATACATGCCAATATAAATTTCTAAATAATGATATTGAATGCCAATTGATAGGTTTTTTTATGTCTAATAGGTCATTTCCTACATACAATTGTACGATTATCATTTTTGGTTTGAATGCTTCAATTCTATTTTTTGCTATACAATTTATTTCTTGAATTCCAACACCTGGCATTGCTGCATTTAAGAATGTAATGTTGTTATTATTGTTATTCAGTATGTTGATATAGTTGTTTGAATTTGCCGTAAAGGAATCTCCAAAAACTAGAACTTTTTTTTCTCCAATGTTTTGTTCGTTTAAATTATTGAAATAATTTAGTTCAGTTTTATAAAAATCAATGAATTGAAATCGGTAGGTAAATTCTAGGAAAAATAAACAAAAGAGGCACGAAATAACAAAAATAAGCGCATTCAAACTACACTTAATTAGCGTATTCCAGGTTTTGTTTTTGTGAAAAATATCTTTCATTTAAGATTATAGTTAATTGTCCGTGATATTTTTTGATTTTATTTTTGCTGGAAAGTTATGTTTAATATTATTTATTTTTTTTGTTTATCAATTTCAATGAATTTAGTCCTTCAATAAAGGGATTGTAGCCTTGGTGATATGCTAAATAGAAATATTGTCAGTTTTGTTATTAATATATTAGCAACCAAAATCTCTTGGGGATTACTTATTATCAATTAAAGTATTCCAACTAACCTGTTTTGAAGAAATCTAACTTTTATTAATAGACGTAACATTACAAAACTGATATCAGAATGTTCTAATACTTACCAAATATTTCGAGTATTCTTTTGCGAGAATTGCTAAGAAAGTTAGGAGGAATTATTTTTTGTTTCATAGGTTTTTCACTCTTATTCTGTTTTTTTTATAAAAAATAGTATTTTAGTTAGATAGTATGTTGGTTTTCCATGTTTGATGTTAGGTAGGTCATAAATCCATTTGTTATTTGTTTGATATAAGTTTTTATTTGTATTACATGTGGAATAATGTAATTGATAATTGTATGGGGCTAATACAAATTAACTTATAAGCTTAATGAAAGGTTTTTTAAAAGATTATTTAGAGGATAGAAATGCCTTACACATATATAAGGCTCTCTTTCTTGCCTCATTTTTTTTGATTGTTTATTTTTTATTGGACTTTGATGGACTTTATGGACAAGACGCTTATGAATACCTGAGATATACCAATGAAATGTATTCGTTTTTTGTAAATGGTACTTTGCTTGGCGATTATTTTTGGGGAATGGGTTACCCCTTTTTTGGTTGTATATTTAATTTTTTTGTGCATGATGGAGCAGTGGCTTTGCAATTGGTTTCATTAGCAGCAGCATATACAACGTGGATATACATGGATAAAATGCTTGCACTTATTTATCCTGAAGAACCCAATTACCTTCTTACATTTTTGTTTTTAGTATTATCGCCCATTTTCATCATTCAAAGTTTTTTAGTAATGAGTGATATGTTGGCTTGTAGTTTTATAATAATGGCTATTTATTATTTCATTCAATTTATTATTCAATCTAAAAACAAACATTGTATGCTAGGGGTAATTTTCAGTATGCTATCTTTACAAACCAGGTATGCATCAATTGTTATTTTGGTATTATTTTTTGTTTTAGTATTTATCAAATTAATACAATCAAAAAACTATAAAATGATTTTGTTTTCCGTTTTGATTGGTGTTACCATTTCCCTTCCTCATATTTATATTCGAGCAAACAATAGCTTACAGTTCTTATCGCATAATTTCCTTACGGAATGGAACATATTGAATTTATTTAAAAACAGTTTTATCAGTATAAATGGAGAGTCACAGAGTAAACTGATTAATTTGATTTATTGTTTATATTCTTTTTTTCATCCGCAATTTTTTGCTTTTGGGTGTTTAATTTTTGTATTGGTATTCATAAATAAATACAAATTCTTTATTGGAAACCGTTTTCAAAATATAATACTAATATCCATACTAACTTATGCCATTTTTTTGGCTGGTATTCCCTTTCAAAACAAACGATTTTTAGCACTTTCTTTCCCATTGGTAATTATTGTTTGTTACCCTGTTTTAAAACAAATACTATCAGCTACTAAATGGAGTAAAAGTTTAATAATGGGTGTTTTGGTGTTGCAATTTGGATTCATTGTTTACTTTGGAAAGCCTATTTACCAAAGAAGCAAATTAGAAAAGACAATTGCCAATGATTTAATTGCTTTTTCTGGTAAAACTATCTACATATTTGATATAGATCTTGCTTTAAAAGGAAGAAATGTTCCATTAGATTATCAGAATATTTGGTATAAGGAGTATAAAAATTTTAAAAAAGGGGCTTTGGTTTTGTTAAATGCAGCGCAGTTAGAAAAGCAATGGATTGGATTGAATCCATTAATTAATTGGAATAAAATAAAAACAAATGAAACTCTTAAAGTTTTAAAATCCTATGGTGATGGTTGGAATTTGTATGAAATTCAATAAATGAATATAATTAAAAAATGTCAACAATAGAAATTCAAAATAGATATACTTTTGAAGATTCGAAATTAAAACGTAATCCAATATTTTGTAGATTTTAAGATTTTATATTTTGCTTTTAAACAATTATTACATTTTTCAAAAAATAATACAACGCATCAAGTGGAAATGGCATGATTTGCGTTGTGCTTTTGGATTTGGAAAGTCGCTTACAACAAAAAAGAAGCGAGATGTAATATTGGTGTACCATGGCATAGATGCAATAGGTTCAACAGCCTACAATACTCGCTTTATTAGCGAGGCCATGTTTGAGAAACAAGTAGCCTATTTTGCGCAAAATACCCATGTGCTTTCTTTAGATGACTTTTTTTTAGAGCGGTTTTCACCAAACAAAATCAACTTAGCTTTAACCTTTGATGATGGCTATCAAAATAATTTAACAAGGGCCTTACCCATTTTGGAAAAATATAAAGTTCCTGCAACTTTCTTCATTACCTGTATTCATAGTTTAAATCAAAAGGTTTTATGGCCTGATATGATAGATTTGGCAGTTCCTTATTTGCCAAAAGAAATAGATATTCTTGGTATTTGTTTTCAGAAAGGAAGTAAAAATCAACTTCTGGCTAAGGAGACAGGGGAAAATGTCAAGCAGTTTCTGCAAAAAAAATCACAAGCAGAAATAGAATTGGTTTTATCTCAACTCAATACAGACTATCCTTTTCCTTTAAATGCATATCATCCGGATTATTATCAAACATTGACTGATTTGGAAATAAAGTTTTTGGGGCAAAATCCTTTAATAACAATTGGTGCGCATGGGGTATTTCATACCGATTTGACCGTGCTTTCGGAGCAGGAATGCTTAAATGAACTACAGAAAAGTAAAGACTATTTAGAAAAACTAATTCAAAAGGAGGTAAGCGCCATTGCTTTTCCATTTGGAACCTATAACGAAAAGGTACTCAAGGCCGCTGAAAAAGTTGGTTTTACGCAGCTTATGGCTTTAGATAAAATCGGCAATATTTCACATCCTCAAATGCGAGAACGTTTTGGTGTAAATCCTTTTATTTCGTACCAAAACCAAATACTTGCCATTATAGAAGGAAAATACTAGCATGACAGAAACCTATAAAGAATATACCATTGTTCGCCTTGATGCGGGTAATATTAAACACTTACAAGCCTTAAGTAAAGCTGTTTGGGGCACTGAGCCAGAAGAGGATATTCTCCACTTGAAATATTATCATCCAGAACCAGCACATGCTTTTTTAGGATATTTTGCTTTTGATGCAGAAGGCAATGCAGCTTGTTTTCAAGGGGCAACTCGGTTATCAATTGCTTACCAAAATGAAATACAAATTGTTGCTCAAAGCACCGATTCCATGACACACCCTCAACATACTGGCAAAGGTTTGTTTTATTATATAGCCAGCAAAACGTATCAGCTATGTAAAGATATTGGAATGATAATGGTAATGGGTTATGCCAACCAGAATTCCTTGCCAATAGTAACTGGAAAAATTGGTTTTAAAGTGGCTGATTACTTGCAAGGCTATTCTATTGCGGTAGGTACTTTACCATTGGCGAAATTGAGTTTAAAGATTTCTATTTTTAAAAGAATTTATGAGTCTTACCAACACCTTATTTTTTCAACCTTTAAAATCCCTTATCAAATTCCGTATTCTTTCTCTAAAGAAGAATATCCTGTTTTATTGCGCGAGGATACCTTAATTGCTTACAAACAAGCAAGGGGTGTTTTTAGCCTACAAATTGAAGGTACAATATTATGGATAAAAATTACAAGAGATCTATTTATTGGCGATATGAAATGCCCAAATGAGGAGGAATGGATTAGGGTAATGAAAAAGCTCAAACAAATGTGTTTTTGGGCTGGAATTCGCACTATTCATTTTCAATCTTGCAAAGGTACCAAAGAACAGGCCTATTTTGAGAAATACTATCCCAGTTTTGAATCATTGCCACTATGTTATTTAGATTTTGGCTATTCATTCCCAATTGAAAAATACAAAGCTACTTTTGGAGATATAGATATTTTTTGAGATTGTACTTCGATTTAATACAATTTGTTTCAATCATTGTGTACCATGATGATTTTATGCATTTCAATTTTTTCTTGTTATTTTGTGACTTATTCTAAATTGATTGACTTTTAATTTTATTGAATAATTAAAGTTATTAAAAATTTATACATGAAAATTAAACTAGTAACATGGTTCAGAAAATATTTTTCAGTTGTCTGCATCAATATACTTGTTATCGTTATACTGCTTGAATTTACATTGCGCCTAATCCCAGCAAAGTACACGGAATATCCAGCCAGAATAAATTACAATAGTGATAAAGAACTCGGGTATTTTCCTGAACCCTTACAAGATGAGAGTTATGTTTTAAGTTGCATTGAAAATAGTCATATAAGAACGAATGAAATTGGAATGCGAATCACCCCTTCTTTTTCAAATAGTCCAATAAAAATAGCATTATTGGGCGATTCTTTTTTGCACGGATTAACCGTATCAGATAGCTTACACATGGCAACAAAACTTTCACTTCACAGTAAAACAGAAGTAATGAATGGGGGAGTTTGTGGTTATGGAACTTATCAAGAGCTTTTATTATGGCGAAAGTATATGAAGCCACAAAAGCCTAAAATAACCATTTTGTTCTTTTTTATGGATAACGACATTAGAGACAATCAATGCACACTGGAGAGGGGCGAGGGAGAGTTTTATAGTCCATGTTGCATTGTGGACAGCAATAAAGTAAAAGAAGTAAATGATTTCGAAATAAGGAAAAATGAGTCAAAAAGTTTTAAAGGCTGGTTTAAAAAAAATAGTTTTACGTACAGAGCCATAAAGAATTTATTGAAAAGCGATAAGCGTAAATTTACGGGAGAAGAATTTTTTACTCAAACCAGTTTTGCATATAATGTTTATAGGCCGGGCAATCATAAGGTATGGGATGATGGATGGAAAATTACAGAATGGTCTTTAGCTGCATTAAAAAAGGAATGTGATGAGGTGGGGAGTAAATTATTGATTGTAAAAGTGCCTGGTCCTATTCAATGGACTTATAATTGGAAAAAGGAAATAGCCAAACAAATACAAGATGATTATTTGCCTTTAGATTTTAATATTGATTATCCTGATAGTCGTTTTCAATCTATCATTAATCAAACAGGAATTGACATGTTGGATTTAAACCCAATTTTTATTCAGTATAGAGATCAATTTAAATTGCAAGAACCTTTATTCGGCTGGTGTTGCGATGCACATTGGAATCCCCTTGGTCATGAATTGGCCGCCAATTCGGTGAACAATCATTTACTTAAATTAGGTTGGATAAGTGGACAAATTATTGAAAACACCAAATCTCCCAAGGAAATTTTAGGAGAAAAAATGTTTGAAGATATATATACTTGTCAGCAAATAAAATTTTAGCATAAAAGCCGAATCAAGTTTTAAATAATGCTTTCAACGTCACCTCATATCGTTTTTATTACTCCTGGTTTTGCCATAGATGAGACTGATACAACAAGTGTACCTTATTTGCAGGTGTATTTTAAAGCACTAAAAGAGCAAGGTTTTAAGATAAGCATTATTTCATTGCATTATCCATCATACAATATTTTGTATAAATGGAACAATTGTAATGTTTATTCTTTTGCTAAATATGCCAAATGGCAAAAGCCTTTGCTTTGGATAAAAGCCTTTAACCTAATAATTAAAATAAATAGAAAAGAACCAATTAATGTAATACATAGTTTTTGGCTTGGAGAGTGCGCATTGGTTGGACATTGGGCTGCAAAAAGAATAAAAGTAAAACACCTAAATACATTGATGGGACAAGATGTATTGCTAGGCAATAAATTTTGTAAAATATTGCCAATAAAAAAAATGAATTTGGTAACCCTTTCCTCTTTTCATCAACAAGTATTTTTAAAAAACTATCAAATGGAAACACCAGCTGTTTCATTTGGGGTAAATAAAAGTGAAGTAAAAATACAAGTAGCCAAAAGTATAGATTTTATTGGTGTTGGGTCATTAATTCAAATAAAGAATTACAGTTTGTTTATTGATGTTATATATGAAATAAATAAAACCATTCCCGTTTCAGCTATAATTA
>Ga0214921_10007610_pt1 | contig 14372 bp, 11 predicted proteins | sample LL1505_MetaG_FD_177992 | JGI IMG/M metagenome (GOLD analysis project Ga0214921, IMG submission 177992) | Freshwater microbial communities from Lake Lanier, Atlanta, Georgia, United States - LL-1505 | ecosystem: Environmental > Aquatic > Freshwater > Lake | place: USA: Georgia | collected... | reverse complement strand
GATTATCGATGCCGCCATCGGCGCGGCCGAAGCGGGTGCCGCTTTGGTGCATGTGCATGCGCGCAATCCGGTGACCGGACAGCCGGACCAGTCGCCCGAGGCTTTCGAGCCGTTTTTGCAGGTCATCAAGCAGCGCTCAAATTGCGTGATCAACATCACCACCGGCGGTGCGCCCAATATGAGCGTGGAAGAACGCCTGCGTCCCTGCGCGGTGTTCAAACCCGAAGTGGCGTCGCTCAACATGGGTTCGATGAATTTCGGCCTCTATCCGATGCTGAACCGTTTCAACGAATTCAAACATGATTGGGAACGTCCCTATCTGGAAGGCTCCAAGGAGCGGATTTTCAAGAACACCTTTCAGGATATTGAAAATATTCTGGCCGCTTGTGCGGAAAACAACACCCGTTTCGAGATCGAATGTTACGACATCGGCCATCTCTACACGCTCTCGCATTTTGCCGATCGCGGCTTGATCAAACCGCCGTTTTTCGTGCAATCGGTGTTCGGGATTTTGGGCGGTATCGGCGCGCATCCCGAAGATGTGATGCAAATGAAGCGCACGGCGGACCGGTTGTTCGGCAAGGATTATGTCTGGTCGGTGCTGGGCGCGGGCCGCAACCAGCTGCCGGTGGCCACCATGGCGGTGGCAATGGGCGGCAATGTGCGGGTTGGGCTTGAGGATTCCTTGTGGATCGGGCCGGGCCAATTCGCCAAAACCAATGCCGAACAGGTGCGCGCTGCCCGCCAGATCATCGAGGGCATGGGGCTTCAAATTGCGAGTTCGGACGAGGCCCGCGAGATGCTGCAGCTCAAAGGCGGCGACAAGGTCGCTTTCTGATCCCGTCACGGCCATGGCCTCGCGCCATGGCCGGTTGCCTGTGCCATAACAAGCGGGGGGTCCCGACTGTTGTGACGGCAGGCGGGTCGGCCGGTTGGTCTATCCTGTCCGGTTGATCCGTGTTAAGGCCCGCTGATGGCTACAGACATGCTTCCCGTTTCCGATCTCGATACCCTGCCGCGCGGCAAGCGCGTGATGGGGCTGGATCTGGGCACCAAAACCATCGGCCTGGCCCTGTCGGACGGCGAGAGGCGCATTGCCTCGCCGCTGGAGACGATCCGCCGCACCAAATTCAAAGCCGATGCGGCGGCCTTGCTGGCTTTGGCCGACAAATATGATGTGGCGGCCTTTGTGCTCGGCCTGCCGCTGAACATGGACGGCAGCGAGGGGCCGCGCGTGCAGGCCACCCGCGCTTTTGCGCGCAATCTGGCCACCCTGTCCCCCCTGCCGATCCATTATTGGGACGAGCGGCTGTCGACGGCTGCCGTGACGCGGACCTTGCTGGCGGCCGATGCATCGCGCGCCAGACGGGCCGAATTGGTCGATAAAATGGCCGCTGCCTATATTCTGCAGGGTATTTTGGACCTGATGGCGACCCAAAAGCGCCAGAGCCTGAGCCAGGAACAGCAATTCGGCTTTGCTCCTTTGACGGATACGCACGATGCCTGACAGCGTGATGATGCTTATGCCGGTGTTCGGCCTGATTGTGACCGGGTGTGTGTTGCACCGATTGCATCTGATCAGCGAGGAGCAATGGAACGGCTTTGAACGCGTCACCTATCTGGTGCTTTTTCCTGCCGTCATTATTGATACGCTCGCCCGGGCGGACCTGTCGACCGTGCCGTTTCTGAATATCGCCACCGCGCTGGTGGGAGCCATTCTGCTGATGGCGGCGTTTTTGCTGATGATGCGGCCCGTTCTGCAACGCTTTCTGCATATTGACGGGCCGGCCTTCACATCGGTGTTTCAGGGGGCAACGCGCTGGAATACCTTTGTCGCTTTGGCGCTGAGCGGCAGTCTGTTCGGCAAAGAGGGCACCACCTTGTCGGCAGTCGCGATTGCTGCGATGATTCCTTTGCTGAATGTGCTGGCCATCGGCGTTCTGTCGCGTTATGCCGCGGCCAAGCGGTTGACGGCCATGGGCTTTATCAAAACGCTTGTGACCAATCCCTTCATCTGGTCCTGCGCCATCGGGATCGGCATCAATGTTACAGGTCTTGTGCTGCCCAAACCGGTGCTGATCTATACAGATATGCTCGGCAAGGCCTCGTTGGCCTGTGGTTTGCTCGTGGTGGGGGCGGGGCTGGATCTGTCACGCCTCAAACGGCCGCATCCCGCCATGGTGCTGTCACTGGTGCTGCGCCTGTTCTGCATGCCCTTGCTGGCCTCGCTGATTGCCAAATTTCTGGGCCTGTCGGGGGTTGATCTGGGCGTGGTGATCATTTCGACCGCCGTGCCCACCGCCAGCGGAGCCTATATTCTGGCCCGCCAAATGGGAGGTGACGCCCCGCTGATGGCCGAAATCCTCAGTTTCCAAACCGTGGTCGCCATGCTGACCATTCCGCTGGTGCTGACCTGGTTTTTGTAGGAGTGGACGCGGGGCGGTATCGGGTAGAGTTGTGACATAGATACACAGTTATTGCCCCGTGTCCTGCCAACCATCTTTTCCATCACTGACTCTTTGCCGTATCATTGTTTTCCGCGCCCTTGTGCCCGATGCCATGCTTTGCAACCGGTGCACTTGCTCCCGCGACGTGTTTTTGCATTCTATGGCTGATTGCGTTCTCTCCCGCCGGTCACTTGTCCACCTGCGCCCATTTGAGTGTCCGGCAGATGAATCAGAAGTGTCCATTAGGCGCATGTCGGCTTTGGGTGTGTGGGGGGGCAAGAATGGGCTTTTAGCGCGTTTTACGCATGGGTTAACTTGCATGATTTTGTTTCGCTTAATGGAATTAATATGATTTGGGTTTCAATCGTTTTGGAATTTTATGAAAAAATTATCTCATAATTTCAATAGTTTAATAAAAAAGAGTATTAAAATAACATGTTAAACGTTATTTGTTTCAGCAATTAACTTACTTAAACAGGTATGTTAGGGCTCACTAAGTGTCGTCAGGTCGACTGGCGCAATGGGGGGTCTGTAAGTGACCAACTTTTTCAGTCGGCATGATGCTGGTGCGTTCTTCTAGTTGCCGTCGATATGGCAGAAGAGTGACCGGATGGGGCAAACGGTTCTTGTTGATCGCGTTGCAACCATTTTATTCCAGTGGTCGTTCGGACAGTTTGGTCGTTCGGTCAGGTTACAAACAATCCGGTGATCTGTTTGATGAGGCCATGCGTAAAGTAAGCAATTGATGAATTTGTAAGTGTTGCGTCAGTATGTGTTACTTCAGTATGTGTTACTTCAGTATGTGTTGTGTCTGGTGTGTTTGCGTTCGGTGATGTTCACCCGCAGGGTTTTGTTGAGTAAGCGTTTACGTTTGATTTGTCTGTGTTGCGTTGCGTAAGTATTTTTCGTTGTGTTGATCCGTTCCCGTGTGCCGGCTTTCTACTGTGTCATGGCTGGTCTTGTTGTGTATCGCGTTGCGTGAAGCGTTTCCTATTGTATCGGGTTTGTGTGTTTTCCGGCGTTGTTGTGTTGCGTGAATTGTTCCTGCGTTGAGTATTGCGTGCTTAAAAAAACCAAAATAACCAATATTACCAGTCAAAATCCCATGAACTAGAGTTGTGGAGTAGATTATGCGTAAATCATCTGTGGGCTCTGCCACCGGTATCGACAATGGCTGTGTCATTGCTTTTCCCCGCGAAAAAACAATTGCCATTCGTGGGTCGACATCAAGCACATCCCTGCCCGAAGTCCCTGCCAATCCGTCTGCCGTATCTTCCCTTCGGCTAGACCGTAACAGGCTTGGTATGGCTTATAAGCAAGCAGACCAAGGCCTCGAGCAGGATGCCGATCTCCAGAATTTTGCCGTTCAAAATTTGATTGTGCAGCAAATCCAAGTCGGTCAAAGCAAATCGGGTCAACGGTCTGCCAGATTGCCGCTGTCGTCCTCCGCGGTCATGGATCATGCCGTGGCAGGTTCACAGATGTTTCCCGATAGACAATCTCGTTCATCCCCTGCCCATTCAGCAGCAACGGCTTCGCCAGAGGGCGGATCCGACAAGCTGCGCAAAGCGGCCGCCGCCCGTCTGGTTGCTGTCGCCCAAAGCGATCCGGGTCAATCCGGCTTCGGTCATGGCCCGATGAGTCACAATGAACTTGACTCTTCGAAAGAGGGGGCAGCAATTGCGGACCCGTCCCGCACGGCGGATGTCAGCAGTTACATTGCACATATGACGCAGGAATTGGCGCAGATGGCACGGGCGTCCAATCTCGATCTGCTCGCCTATTTCCTCGAAATGGCCGAGCTTGAAGCCCTTATGCGCAACGGTTCGAGCCTGCAAAGTGCTTGAGGAAAGAATTGGGGTGGCCCGAGCCGCTTTGGGTCATCCCGATACCCGCCCGAATCCCGCGCGGCCCGATGCGGCAAAGACGGCCCGACCGGCCTTGCACTCTCCCCCTTGCGCCCCGAAATGTCAGGCGTAAAAGGGAAGCGGCAAGCGGTCAATCAGTCTCGCCGCGCAGCGAAACAAGCTGTCCGCCATGGCGGATCAGCCGGCCTTCGAGTTCCAGATCAAGCAAGATCTGGCTGGTCTGGCGGGCCGAACAGCCCGACAGGCGCACGAGATCATCAATCGCAATCGGGGCTGGCCCCAACAGCGATAACAGGCTTGCCTGAATGTCGATCCGGGGAGATCCGGCAGACTGCCCAGGCACTCCGCCCCGATACGGTGTTTCTGGGGTTTCGCGTATCATCGTCGGGGCGGAGACTTCACCAGCCAGATAATCGATCTCGTCCCACAAGGGTTCGTCGATGGCCAGTGCCTCGCGCATCTGGTGGGGATGCCAGCGGTCCTCGCCGGACATCACCTTGATGGCTTCGTCGACCTGTTCGGCATTGGTAATAAGGGTGGCTCCCTCGCGGATCAGGCCATTGGTGCCTGTCGCGCGCGGATCGAGCGGCGAGCCGGGCACGGCCATCACCTCGCGGCCCTGTTCGGTGGCAAAGCGGGCTGTGATCAGCGAGCCGGAGCGTTCGGCCGCCTCCACCACGATCACGGCGCAGGACAGGCCGGAAATGATCCGGTTGCGGCGGGGAAAGTCCTGTCCGCGCGGTTCCCAGCCAAACGGCATTTCGGTTACCAAAAGTCCCTGTTCGCCGATGATCCGGTGCAGCTCCGCATGTTCGGAAGGGTAGATGTGGTCGATGCCCCCCGCCAGCACGGCTATCGTGCCGGTGGCGAGAGACCGCTGATGCACCTTGCCGTCGATTCCGCGCGCCAGTCCCGAGACCAGCACATAGCCCATCCGGCCCAGATCCTGTGCCAGCTGATCGGCCATTTTGAGCCCGACAGCCGAGGCATTGCGCGAACCGACAATCGCGACCAGTCGCCGCTTCAGCAATGACAGGTCGCCTTTCACGGTGATGATCGGCGGAGCGGCCTCAATCATCGAGAGCAAGTCGGGATATTGCGCATCGCCGCGCATCAGCAATTGGCCGCCCGAGCGGGTCAGTCGTTCCAGTTCGTCCTCTGCTTTGGCGCGCGAATAGGGGACGAGTTGACGGCCGCCGCGTTTGGCCAGTTCCGGCAGGGCGTCCAGCGCCGGTCCTGCCCCGCCGAAGCGGTTGATCAGGGATTGGAACATACGCGGTCCAACCCCGTCGGTTCTGATCAGCCTCAGCCAATCGAGCCGTTGATTGTCGGTCAGTTGGAGCTGAAACAGGTCGCCGGTCGTGTCTTCATTCACCCTTTGGCTCCGATTTTGCCCTCGGTTCCAGCCCATAAACGGGCAATGTTGGCACTGTGCTTGAGCCACAGCAACGCAACGAGGAACGCAAAAACAAAAGCCTCGGAACCATCAGGGGAGAGATAATAAACCATGACAGGAACAGCCAGACTGGCCAATAAAGCGGCCAGCGACGAATAGCGGAAGAAATAGGCGGTCGACATCCAGATGGCAATAAAGCCAAGGGCGGCAGGCCAGTACACCGCTGCCAGAATTCCCAGCAAAGTGGCCACACCCTTGCCGCCTATGAAGCGCAGCCAGACAGGGTAGAGATGGCCGAAAAAGGCACTGACACCGGCAAGCATTTCCAAATCCGGATCAACCAGCCAGCGCACGATCACAATGGCGGCGGTGCCTTTGAGGCCGTCGAGCACGAGGGTTGCGAAAGCCAGCCCCTTTTTGCCGGTACGCAGCACATTGGTGGCCCCGATATTGCCCGATCCGATGGCACGGATATCGCCCAATCCTGCCGCTTTGGTCAGCACCACGCCGAACGGGATCGAGCCGAGCAGATAGGAGCCGAGCATCACCGTCAACACAGTCTGAAGGACGTCGGGTGGAACCAGCTCCGTCAGCGCGCCCATTCTCAGGCCTCCAACCGATGCACGATGGCGCCAGCCACCGTGGTCAGATGCACGACACCTTGCAACCGCGCCCCGTCAAAGGCGGTGTTGCGGCACAAAGAATGCAAATCAGACGGATCAAGCACGAAGGGTTCGTCCGGATCAAACAGGATCAGATCGGCAGGGGCCCCGCGCTGCAAGCGGCCCTGTGGAAGGCGCAGCAGACCGGCGGGTTTGCAGGTCAAAGCGGCCAGCAATTGCACCAGACTCATCTCGCCCGCATGGACCAGCCGCAGGCTGGTCGACAGCAGCGTTTGCAAGCCGATGGCCCCGTCGGCACATTCGGCAAAAGGCTGGCGCTTGGCTTCGACATCCTGCGGATCATGGTCGGACACCACGACATCGATCACGCCTTCGGCCAAAGCGGCGACCACCGCCTGCCTGTCATCTTCGTGCCGCAACGGCGGCGACAGTTTGAGGAAGGAGCGGTAGGGGCCAATGTCGTTTTCATTCAGCGTCAGTGAATTGATCGAGACACCGCAGGTCACGGGCAAGCCGCTTTGCTTGGCGCGGCGGATGATGTCGACCGAGTCCGCACAGGAAATCATGGCGGCGTGATAGCGTCCCCCCGTCAGGCGGGCGAGGCGGATATCGCGTTCGAGCATCAGCGTTTCGGCCTCGCGCGGAATGCCCGACAGGCCGAGCCGCGAGGCCAGTTCGCCCTCGTTCATCACGCCACCGGCCAGACGCTTGTCCTCGACATGCTGGACAATCAGCGCATCGAAATCACGCGCATAGGTCAAGGCACGCCGCATCACCAGCGGATCATCGACCGCGTGGCGGGCATCGGTGAAAAACACGGCTCCGGCTTCACCCAGCAGGCCGAATTCGGTCATCTCGCGGCCCTTCAGGCCTTTGGTCAGTGCGGCAGCGGGCAACATCCGCACACAGGCGGTGTCGCGGGCGCGGCGCATCAGAAAATCGACCACGGCAGGGTCGTCGACGGGGGGGTGCGTGTCGGGCATGGTTACAACGGTTGTCACCCCGCCAGCGGCAGCGGCACGGCTGGCAGAGGCCAGAGTCTCGCGGTATTCATGGCCCGGTTCGCCGACAAAGGCACGCAGATCGATCAGGCCGGGGGCCACCACCATGCCTTTGGCGTCAATCACCTCGGCCCCTTCGGGGGCGGCATCGATCCCGGCACCAAGGGCGGCAATCACGCCGTCCTGAAGGGCAATCGACCCTGTTTCGGTCTTGCCGGAGGCGGGATCGATCAGTCTGGCATTGCGGATCAGCAGTGGTTTCGGGTTCATCGTCAGCCCCCGTTCGGCAAATGGGCGGCCAGCGCTTCCAGTATCGCCATGCGCACGGCCACGCCCATTTCGACCTGTTCGCGGATCAGCGATTGCGCACCGTCGGCAATATCGGAGGCAATTTCGACCCCGCGATTCATCGGACCCGGATGCATCACCAGCGCATCGGGCTTGGCATAAGCGAGCTTTTCGGAATCCAGCCCGTAATAATGGAAATATTCTTTGACCGAGGGCACGAAGGAGCCGTTCATCCGCTCGCGCTGCAAGCGCAGCATCATCACGATATCGGCATCTCTCAGGCCCTCGCGCATCGAGGTGAAGACCTTGCAGCCCATCCTTTCAAGGCCGGACGGCAGCAAGGTGGAAGGACCGACCACCCGCACCTCGGCCCCCAGTGCGTTGAGCAGGATCAGATTGGAGCGCGCCACCCGCGAATGCAGGATATCGCCGCAAATGGCCACGATCAGTCCGCGGATCTGGCCCTTGTTGCGGCGGATGGTCAGGGCATCCAGCAGGGCTTGGGTCGGATGTTCATGCGCGCCGTCGCCCGCATTGATCACCGAGCAGTCGACCTTGCGGGCCAGCAATTGCACGGCACCGGCGGCGTGGTGGCGCACCACGATCAGATCGGGGCGCATGGCATTGAGTGTCATGGCGGTGTCGATCAGGGTCTCGCCCTTTTTGATCGAGCTGGACGCAACCGCCATATTCATGACATCGGCGCCCAGACGCTTGCCCGCCAATTCAAAAGATGATTGGGTGCGTGTCGAGGCCTCGAAAAACAGATTGATCTGTGTGCGGCCACGCAGCGTGGTTTTTTTCTTCTCGACCTGACGGGAGACCTCGACCGCCTCATCGGCCAAATCCAACAGCATAGTGATATCGGAAGGCGAAAGGCCCTCAATGCCCAGCAGATGACGGTGGGGAAATCGAACGGCATGTGTCATAAGAAATAGGGATTAAGAGGTATCGCGTCCCGGCGCAAGCCGCCGCAGTCTCTTTCGCACAAGGTTTGCCGGATTTTCCGGATGTTTTTTACGGTTTGTTTTTGGTGTTGCGTCGGAGCCCAAATCTCTCATTCAAAAGTCGGGATTTGACAGAAAGCCCTTCATCCACCACTTTCCCGCCGTGTTGATCGACTTGACCAACCCCTTCACCGTTTTTGAATCCGAGGCTGTTTGAATGAAGCTTGTTGTCGTTGAGTCGCCTGCAAAGGCCAAAACCATCAACAAATATCTTGGCGCCGGATATGAGGTTCTGGCTTCGTTTGGCCATATTCGCGATCTGCCGCCCAAAGACGGCTCGGTCGATCCCGATGACGATTTCGCGATGTTGTGGGAGATCGACGGCAAGGCCGTCAAGCGCGTCTCCGACATTGCCAGCGCGGTCAAGGGCGCCGAAAAACTGATCCTCGCAACCGATCCGGATCGCGAGGGCGAGGCGATTTCATGGCATATTGTCGAAGCCTTGCAGAACAAGCGCGCCTTGAAAGGCCTGCCGATCGAACGGGTGACCTTCAACGCCATTACCAAAGATGCCGTGCTGGACGCCATGCGCCATCCGCGCGAGATCGATCAGGGTCTGGTCGATGCCTATCTGGCGCGCCGTGCGCTCGATTATCTTGTGGGGTTCAAACTGTCGCCGGTCTTGTGGCGCAAATTGCCCGGTGCGCGCTCGGCGGGCCGTGTGCAATCGGTCGCCTTGCGGCTGGTCTGTGACCGCGAACGCGAAATCGACGCCTTTGTGGCGCGCGAATACTGGTCATTGATTGCCGAATTGACGACAGCCGCCGGTGCCAAATTCGAGGCAAGGCTGGTTGGCGCGGACGGCAAGAAGATCACCCGTCTCGATATCGGCACCGGTGCCGAAGCGACTGCGTTTCAGGCGGCCCTCGAGCAAGCCAGCTTCAATGTCGCCTCTGTCGAGGCCAAGCCTGCCAAGCGTCATCCCTATCCGCCTTTCACCACCTCGACCCTGCAGCAGGAAGCCTCGCGCAAACTCGGCATGTCCCCTGCACGCACCATGCAGGTGGCCCAGCGTCTGTATGAAGGCATTGATATCGGCGGTGAAACTGTCGGTCTGATCACCTATATGCGAACAGACGGTGTCGATATGGCACCCGAAGCAATTGCCTCGTGCCGTTCGGTGATCGAGAAGGAATTCGGCTCGCTCTATCTGCCGCGTGTGCCGCGCAAATATACAGCCAAGGCCAAAAACGCGCAGGAGGCCCACGAGGCGGTGCGTCCGACAGAGATGTCGCGCCATCCCAAATCGGTCAGCAAGATGCTGGAGCCGGAACAGGCCAAATTGTACGAGTTGATCTGGCTGCGCACCATGGCGAGCCAGATGGAATCGGCTGAACTGGAGCGCACCACGGTCGATATCACGGCGATTGCCGCAGGCCGGACGCTGGATTTGCGCGCCACGGGTCAGGTGATCAAATTCGAAGGCTTCTTGAAGCTCTACACGGAATCGCGCGATGACGAGAGCGATGACGAGGACAACCGCCGCCTGCCGCCGATGAGCGAGGGCGAGCGGCTGTCGGCCCAGAAAATCAAGGCCGACCAGCACTTTACCGAGCCGCCGCCTCGCTTTTCCGAAGCCTCGCTGGTCAAGCGCATGGAAGAATTGGGCATCGGGCGTCCCTCTACCTATGCCTCCATTCTCGGTACGCTCAAAGACCGTGAATATGTGCTGCTGGATAAAAAGCGGCTGCATGCCACCGACAAGGGCATGCTGGTGACGGCCTTTCTCGGCTCGTTCTTTGCCCGCTATGTCGAATTCGATTTCACGGCGGAGCTGGAAGAAGATCTCGACCGGATCGCCAATCACGAATTGTTCTGGAAAGACGTGATGCGGCGGTTCTGGACCGATTTTTCGGCCGCGATCGAAGGCACCACCGAATTGCGCTTTGCCGAGGTGCTGACCGCACTCGACGAGGTGATGGGGCCGCATATGTTCCCCGCCAAGGCGGATGGCGGCGATCCGCGCGGCTGTCCTTCTTGCGCGGCAGGCAAGCTGTCGCTGCGTCTGGGCAAGTTCGGGGCGTTTATCGGCTGTTCCAACTATCCCGAATGCAAATTCACCCGCCAGTTGGGCGCGACCGGCGCTGGCGAAGGGGCCAATGCCGATGGCAGCACGGGGCCGAAAGTGCTGGGACAGGATCCGCAAACGGGTCTGGATGTCACGGTGCGCGATGGCCGCTTCGGGCCTTATGTGCAGTTGGGCGAGGGCGAAAAGCCCAAACGCCAGACTTTGCCCAAAGGCACCAATCCGGCGACCGTCGAACTTGAACTGGCGCTGGCTCTGCTGTCCTTGCCGCGCGAAGTGGCCAAACATCCCGAAAGCGGCGAGCCGATTGTCGCCAATATCGGGCGGTTCGGTCCCTATGTGCAGCATGGCAAGGTCTATGCGAATATCGGGTCGGATGACGATGTGCTGACCATCGGCGCCAATCGGGCGATTGATCTGATCATCGCCAAGGAAACCGGCAAAGGCGGGAGCCGGTTCGGCCGTGCGGCGGCCTCCCCGGGTCGCGTGCTGGGCCAGCATCCCGACGGGGGTGATGTGGTACTTAAAGACGGGCGTTACGGAGCCTATGTTACCCATGGCGGCATCAATGCGACGATCCCCAAAGGAGCTGATCAGGCCGGCCTGACGCTGGACGAAGGTCTGGCTCTGATTGCGGCGCGCATCGCTGCGGGTGTGACGCCCAAAAAGACGGCGGCGAAAAAGGCACCGGCTAAAAAGACGGCCACCAAAACGGCGGCTAAAAAGCCCGCCGCCAAAAAGGCTACGGCTAAAAAGCCAGCTGACAAAAAACCGGCTGAATAAGCAGTAACGACCGCCCATGCGGCGGTCGTTTATCGGCCTTAGAGACAAGCGAGCAGGGGGGTGTCTTCTCTGCCGCAGTGCTGGAACCTGCGGGTAAACTGGCTTATATTGTGTCCCGCATGTCCTGATTGCGTTTTTTTGAGATGGAGATTGTCCGATGCAGCTCACTTGGTATGGCCATTCCGCCTTCCGGCTTGATTTCAATGGCAAGGCGGTTCTGCTCGATCCGTTTTTCACCGGCAATCCAGCCTTTGCGGGAGACCGCGATGCCGCCATCAAGGGCGTCGGCACCATCGTGCTGACCCACGGCCATGCCGATCATGTCGGCGACACGCTCGATATTGCTGCCAAGACAGGCGCAAAAGTCGTGGCCAATTACGAATTGTGCATGTGGCTGTCGGCGCAGGGCTTGCAGAACATCGATCCGATGAACACCGGCGGCACCGTACAGCAGGATGGTTTTTCGGTCTCGATGGTGCGGGCCGATCATTCCTCCGCCCATATGGACGGCAAGACCGGTGTGCCGCTGGGCTCGGCCAATGGCATGATCATAACCGTGCCCGGCTCAAAGACGGTCTATCACATGGGCGATACCGATATTTTCGGCGATATGGCCCTGATCCACGAGATCTACCAGCCCCATATCGGCCTTGTGCCGATCGGCGACCGTTTCACCATGGGCGGCAAGGTGGCGGCACTGGCGGTCAAGCGCTTCTTCCAGTTCGAGGCGGTGGTGCCATGCCATTATGCGACCTTCGGTGTGCTGGATCAAAATCCCGATCTGTTCACCAAGGGGCTTGAAGGGTCCCAAACCAAGGTGCTGGTGCCCGAAAAGGGGCAGGCTCTCACACTTTAAGCGGACCGATCCGCACCATCCCTGTTGAGTTGCAACGGGTGCTGGTGTTAGAAGCGGTGCACAAGATGCTGTTATTCCCTCGTTGCCGTGATCGGTGTCGGGGATTGCCCCTCAGGGTTTCAGGGTCCGGCGGCCTCGTGCCGCTCCCCGTGCTTATCGGAGAAGCTGATGTCTGTTGATCAGGCGACTGTCCGCCGTATCGCCCATCTGGCACGCATTGCCGTGACCGATGACGAAGTGCCGCATTTGCAGGGCGAGTTGAACGCCATTCTCGATTTTGTGGCGCAACTCGATGAGGTCGACGTATCCGGCGTCGAACCGATGACCTCGGTGACCCCGATGGCCATGAAAAAGCGCGTCGACGAGGTGACAGACGGCTTCTATGCCGACCGCGTCACCGCCAATGCGCCCGCCTCCGATGATCACTTCTTCATTGTCCCGAAGGTGGTGGAGTAAGCCATGCCGGTGACCATCGCCATCGAAACGCCGTTGCAGGACGAGGTGAGGCAGCTGATTGCCGAGCTGAACACCTATCTGCTGTCGCTGTTTCCGCCCGAGGTGTGTTCGCATCTGACGGTCGAGCAGATGAGCCAGCCCGATACCACGGTGTTTATCGCCCGTGACGGCGGAACGGCTGTGGCCTGCGGGGCACTCAGACGGCATGGCAACGGCATCGGCGAGGTCAAACGCATGTATACCCGCCCCAGCCATCAGGGCCGCAAGATTGGCGGCGGCATTGTCGATGCCATCGAGGCTCTGGCACGCGCCGAAGGATTGACGCAATTGGTGCTTGAAACCGGTCTGGGCCTTGATGCCGCATGGCGTGTTTACGAGCGTGCGGGTTTCGAGCGTTGCGGTCCTGTCCTGCACTATCCCGATATTCCGAGTTCTGCTTTCTATCAAAAGGCGCTTGTCGCATGACCGATCTGACACAACTGACACTTGCCGAAGCCCGTGATGCGCTTCGCTCCAAAACGATTTCGGCCAGCGAGCTGACCAAGGCGCATCTGGCGGCGATGGAACAGGCGCGTGCGCTCAATGCCTATGTGCTGGAAACGCCCGATCAGGCGTTGGCCATGGCCGCCAAATCCGACGAAAAGCTCGCCAAGGGCGAGGCCGGACCGCTCGAAGGCATTCCGCTCGGTATCAAGGATCTTTATGCCACCCAAGGGGTGCGCACGACGGCATGTTCCAACATTCTCGGGGATTTTACTCCCCAGTATGAATCCACCGTCACCAGCCAGCTGTGGCGCGATGGCGCGGTGATGCTCGGCAAGCTCAACAATGACGAATTCGCCATGGGCTCGTCCAATGAAAGCTCGTCTTTCGGCCCCGTGGTGTCGCCCTGGGCACCGCCCGAGTGGCCGCAGGACAAGCTCGATGCCGCTTTGAAAGGTGACAAAAAGGGCCTGCTGGTCCCCGGTGGTTCCTCGGGCGGGTCTTCGGCTGCGGTGGCCGCGCATCTCTGCCTTGGCGCAACCGCCACCGATACCGGCGGCTCGATCCGCCAGCCTGCGGCCTTTACCGGCACTGTCGGCATCAAGCCGACCTATGGCCGCTGCTCGCGCTGGGGCATTGTGGCTTTCGCCTCCTCGCTCGATCAGGCTGGTCCCATTGCCCGCACCGTGCGCGACAGCGCGATCATGCTGCGCTCGATGGCCGGCCATGACGCCAAGGACACGACCTCGGTCGACCGTGACGTGCCCGATTACGAGGCGGCAGTGGGCCGTTCGATCAAGGGCATGAAGATCGGTATTCCGAAAGAATATCGGGTGGATGGCCTGTCGGAAGAAATCGACCGGTTGTGGCTGAAAGGCGTGCAATGGTTGCGTGATGCCGGTGCCGAGATTGTCGATGTCTCGCTGCCCCACACCAAATATGCTTTGCCGGCCTATTACATTGTCGCCCCTGCCGAAGCCTCCTCCAACCTCGCCCGTTATGACGGCGTGCGTTATGGCTTGCGGGTGCCGGGCAAGGACATTGCCGACATGTATGAAAAGACCCGCGCCGCCGGTTTCGGCAGCGAGGTCCGCCGCCGCATCATGATCGGCACCTATGTGCTGTCCGCCGGTTATTA
>Ga0214921_10007609_pt1 | contig 14372 bp, 13 predicted proteins | sample LL1505_MetaG_FD_177992 | JGI IMG/M metagenome (GOLD analysis project Ga0214921, IMG submission 177992) | Freshwater microbial communities from Lake Lanier, Atlanta, Georgia, United States - LL-1505 | ecosystem: Environmental > Aquatic > Freshwater > Lake | place: USA: Georgia | collected... | reverse complement strand
GGTGTCATAAGAGGAAGAAGTTAAAGGAGCAGAAGGAGGCTGCGATTATTGCGGCTGGGGGGACGATTCCTTTACCGAAGAAGAAGCAGAAGAAGCAGAAGGCTTAGGACTCTCAGAAACTATAGGCGTCGCCTCCTGACTTACAGTTGACGTTGGAGTCGCATGTCCTACAAATGTCAAATCTCCATACGAGCACCTGTGGCCCTTCACATTTAGTGTTAGAGCAGGTGGCTCGTATTTTTCAATGCAATGGTGAATCTTAGAATCCCAGTCCCTATTGTAGGCACTTGCTATCTCAAGAGCCTGCTTCTTAGTAAAGATTGCCTCGCCATGACCGGTTGCGCCTGTAATAAGTGACGTCCAAACAATTCTGAACATGGTGATGCTTACTTACTCTATACTCCTTATTCAATTTTTTCATATTATTTATAGGGCTAATATATAGAGATGCCCACACATTCTAACTCACACAAGTCAAAGGGACATAAGAGGGAATCTGCTGCCGAATCAAGGAAGCACGCAAAGGCAAAGGGAAGAAAGACGCGCCGTGCAACAGAAAGTTCTAATCTAGTTGTTTCTGAATATGCTAAGAAACTGCGTGAGGGAAAGAATGTAGGTGCAATGTTCTTAGCAGTAGTTGAATCTGCACCCGGCGGTGGGCGTTTTGATGTTAAGGATACAAAGTCAAATGAAGTAGTTAAGGCTCACCTTACTCCTGCGTTATCCATGAGGGCTGCAAAGTATGCAAATTCTACGGCCTTAATTGCAGTTCGCAAGGGCAGCCATGTATTAGTTGATGGTAATATTATCAGGGCGGTAGTTCCCCATGGCAGGCTTTCTGCGGTCAAGGAAGAGAGTGGGAGCAGTGGTAGTAAAAATAGTATATTTAGTCGCAGTAGCAGTGGAACTCGTAAGAATAGGTCTTAAGTCTTTTTGAACTTCCTAAATCCTCCTGCCGCCTTAGCCTTGAGCCCAGCCTCAAAGATTTCACCAGCTTGCTGGGCAGTTAATGTATCCAGATCTGTGCCTTTTGGAATAGAGACACATACTGGTTTTTTACTGGATGATGTAGTGCTTCCACTACTCTTCATCAGATAGGGTCCATATTGTCCAGTTCGAATCTGGAAAGGCCCTAGAGTTCTAGCAGGACTCTCCTGTTTCGCCTGTAGTTTTACGATTATATCCTCTAGAGAAGTATCTGGCAGGCAATTCACACGGACACCATTACATTCTGCATAGAGACCATAGGGTCCCTTTTTTTTCAAAATCTGGTGGCCATTATATTCACCCATAGAATCTCCTGCCATTTGTTTACTCTTCTCTTGAATAAATGCAAGAGCTTCCTCCTCAGTAATACTTTGTAATTGCTTACCAGGAGGCCAGCCATAGAATATAGTCTTATCCTTATTACCATCTAGATCCTCCTTCAGAAGCAGCGGGCCCTTGCCTGTCATTACCGCAACTAGACCATCGCTAAATTCCTTTCGCTTAGCATTCACCTGTGTCCCCCCACTTTTAGATTTAAGCGTCTCATATCGGTCTTTATAGGACTTCCATGTGTCCTCTAGGACTTTTTTCCATGGCTCAGAACCTTCTGCTATCTTGTCCAACTTGGTCTCCATAGCAGCAGTAAAGTCAAAGGCAAAGAGATCTGGGAAGTTTTTCAAGGTGAAATCAAGGATCGTAAGGCCTAGTGGAGTAGGTGCTATGCGAGCCTTCTCACCGCCCCTTTTTATCTGAAATGCTTCTACTGTAGCTGGCCACTGATTTACTCCAGATAAGCTATATGTTTTTGATTGCTGTATTGTCTGAGGTATATCCTTAATTTCAATGTAAGCCTTATCTACAATCGTGGAAATAAGAGATGCAAAGGTTGATGGGCGTCCAATACCCTTCTTTTCCAGTTCACGCACAAGTGTCGCCTCAGTAAAGCGACCTTGGGGCTTAGATTCCTGAGGCTTCGCCTTCAAGCTTTTCCATGTTATACCCTGGCCTTCCTTGATTCCTTCAGCGAGTTTCCACGATGTCTCTGCTGATTCCTCAGGCTCATTTGCTTCCTTATCCTCAGCTAGTGCAAGGGCCATCTGAGATTCCTTCTCATCGGCAATCTTCCACCCTTGGAATAAGGTGCGTTTCCACTTGGTTTCCCAGGGTAGTTCAAGATCATCACCCTCAAGATCAAATATCACAGTTCTACTCTCTCCCTTAGCTTGTGCCATAATTGATTGAATAGCTCTTAGCCAGATGAGGTGATAGATTTTCTTATCCTGGTTTGACCAATCCTCTGATTCTGGTAGCTGGCTATTCTCAAAATGTGTTGGCCTAATTGCCTCATGTGCTTCTTGTGCTGCTGGGATTGTATTACCATTAGCAGCAGCCTTAGTCTGTTGATGTCCTTGCACTTTTGCCTTTAGTTCTCCCATATATTGCTTACCCCATCTGGCTTCTACAGTTCGCTTGGCTAGTTGAATTGCCTCATCACTCATCGTTGTCTGGTCAGTTCTCATATAAGTAATATGTCCTGCCTCATAAAGTTTCTGAGCAATTTGCATTGTCCTTTTTGGATTACAGCTATACAAGTTACTAGATTGCTGCTGTAGAGTGCTCGTCATAAGAGCCTGTGGCGGTGACTCGGTCCACGGCTTAGTTAGCGCGGACCGCACCTTGCCCTTAGGATCAGTATGGTGATTTTCCAGATAATTCAAGGCAGATTCCTCATCTCCAAGAGCTTCAATCATTGTTCCAGGCCAAATAGAATTCTTACCTGTTACCTGACCTGACACGGTAAAGGTTCCTGAGAGTGACCACGAGGACTCTGCCTTGAAGGATTCAATCATTTGCTCTCTTTCACACACTAGTCTTAGAGCAGGAGTTTGACATCTTCCAGCAGATAAGGCGGTCCCTCCACCCACGTGCTTCCATAATAAGGGTGAGATGGTAAATCCAACCATCATATCAAGCATTGCACGAGCCTGTTGAGAATTTACCCGATTCATATCGATAGTGCGGGGTCGTTGAATTGCATTGCATACAGCAGTCTTTGTAATCTCACGAAAGACTGCTCTAGGATTTGTTAGGGGATTAAGTTTCAAGAGAACTGCTACGCTATACGCAATTGCTTCTCCCTCTCGGTCATCGTCTGCACAAAGAATTACTGAGTCAGCTTCTTTTGCACAAGCACGCAGCTGGGCAATTGCCTTTGCCTTCTCCTTTGAGAATTCGTAGGTAGGTTCAAAGTTCTTTGTAAGTCCAACGGAATCTAGGTCAGGCACTAGGCCACGAATATGACCCATGGATGCGATTACCTTATAACCAAATCCTAAGAACCCTTGAATCTTAGAACATTTTGCTGGAGATTCTACGATAATTAAGGGCATGTATTTTCTTCTATGTAGTATATCTCATTCATTTTTTATACTAGACTGTTATATGAAATTTGATTGATTTTCCTAACTATATACTAGTAATGGTTGAAGAAAAACAAGATACAGGCAAATTCCGAGAAAATACTAAGGACCAATTCTATACCAAGGTTTCTATAGCAAGAGAATGTGTGAATTCTATCTTGGCAAATTGCCCAGATGCTCCTCAGTATTTATGGGTAGAGCCATCTGCAGGGAATGGTGTATTTCTTAGTGCTCTACCACCAACTATTTCACGAGTTGCGATTGATTTGGATCCCAGGGCACCAGAGATTATAAAGGCCGATTTCTTAAAATGGATTCCAGTGTCCGATGGAAAAAAGCTGTATTTCGGCAACCCACCCTTTGGGAGTCAGGGTTCCTTAGCCAAAGCATTTATACGCTATGCGGCACTAAATAATGCACAGATAATAGCATTCATCTTACCACGATCCTTTACCAAACCAAGTATGTCATGCGCTTTTCCTCGAAACTTTCACCTTATTCATGAACGACAGCTCCCCACAAATTCTTTCGAAGTAAATGGCGAAGTGTATGATGTTCCGTGCGTGTTTCAGATTTGGGTAAAGCGAGATACGCCAAGGGATATTGAAGAGAAGGTGCAACCAATTGGGTTCACATATGTTAAGGCAACCGAAGAATTTCATATGGCTTTCAGACGTGTTGGTGTTAATGCGGGCACATCATATCTACAAGGTGAAGGACCATTCAGTGCACAATCCCATTATTTCCTCGCACTTGATGAGAAATATCTGGTTAAAATACACGATATTAAGACTGCAATCAATACGCACGTCTTTCCATCAAACACAGTAGGCCCAAGAAGTCTTTCTAGGGGAGAGGCGAATCAGGTGATTAATGCTATACTGAGTTTAATCTAGACCTAAAATACATGCGGTCTCATAAATAGATGGATAGACCTACAACCTCGGCAGAGGGATCCTTATTAGAACTAGTAGCCAGAGGGAATAAGGATGTTTATTTTATGTCTAATGATAAATCGGCACACGTTCCTTTTTCTTATTCTATGAGCACGTATCCAGCCACAATTGATGAGACTAGACAAACGCAACCTCTAAATATGATTGATTTTGGTAGAACTGTTGAATGGGAATTTGAAGTGTTTGGAGATATGTTGGTTGCAGCAGCTCTTGTTGTTGAATTGCCCAGCTGGCTGCCTCCTAGTATTGCAGCTATCAATAATAAAACTATAGTTTCAGATTCTTCTAATACTACTTATGGTTATACGCAGGGCATAGGAGCTTTTTTATTTGAACAGATACAATTCTATCAGGATCAGCTATTACTACAAGAGTTTAGTGGAGATTTCTTGTATGCATGGTATCATCTTCAGAATTCATTAAGTCAGGAGGCACTCGTATTAAAGGAAATGGGGTGCCATTCAGGTTCACCCCTAGATATTCAGAGAAATGCGACACCGAAGAAACTTACACTACGCTTACCTCTCATAGGATGCGCACATCCAGATGAAGGTGGGTTTCCATTTGTCTCTCTTCCCGGTCAGAAATTTAGACTCAGATGTAAGATTCGGCGCCTTGAAGACTTAGTTGAATCGTCCTCCCAGGCGCCAAAGCCTGAGCCATGGTCTAGATCTGATTTCAAGCTGACAAATGTAACTGGTGTTCAGACATCATTTAATACTCTCTCAAGGGAGCAGATTGCAAAACCCCTTATTACTCTTGAGACAACACAGCGGTATGTCAGACAGGATTTACAGGCGCTATTGAAGAAAACCAAGACCCAAATACCCTTCCTAAGACCCTTTGAAAATAAGTTGAGCCTCGATCCCTCAGATTATGTAGCTGTAGGAAATGGTGGTGCATCCTATGTTACTAAGCGTGTAGATGGACGTCATCCATCTGAGAGTCTAATGGTATTCTTTCAGTCTGAGTATAATCTGGAAAGAAATCAATTATGGAATCTGAAGAATCCGAGGGGCACTGGTGAATACTATATTAGAATGCAGCTTTTAATTGCAGCAAAGGAGCGTGAGAAGAGTTGGGATAATAATTTATGGGAAAAAATTTCACCATGGACGAAGGCTGAGAAGACCTCAGGCCTACCTATCTCATGGATTTCTTTTACGGTTGGACCGCAGTATGGATTTAAAAATCCAGAAATGCGCAGGCCATCTGGTGCAGTGAATTTCACCAGTGCAGACAAGCCTACTCTTTGGATGGATATTACTGATACACTTCCAACACGTCTAGGACAAAAAAGAGTTACTATGCGCGCTGTAACAATTGGCTGGGGGATTTATAACGTGGAAGATGAGAGGGGCACCTTAGCCTTTGGTAATTAATCAACCGCGTCCATTGTGTTATATCCCTCTAGGATCTCCCTGATACTAGGAATTCGGTTATTAACCTTGCTATTCTCCTTAGCGTTCACCCTGTTTCTTAGCACCGAATTTGCGTGAACTAGTGGCGGCATATCTGCATACTCGTCCTCAGAATTGTCAGGTCCTGCAAGTGAGCTCGAGGTTGGTGTTCGTGTTAGTGCACGAGAACGCGCCTCGTTGCGCCTCTGTGTCTCCTGAACAATCTCATAGAGCTTCTCATATAGAACTGCATCATCCTCCTCACTCAAACTCTTGCTTTTTACTGCACCATGCTCTCGCTGCTTTAGAGATAGATCGCTGTCTACCTGATCAGCCTCATCATCCTCTGCTTGCTCAGCCTCATCAGCCTGCTCATCGTGATCAGCCTCATCAGCCTGCTCATCGTGATCAGCCTCATCAGCCTGCTCATCGTGATCAGCCTCATCATCCTGCTCATCGTGCTCAGCCTCATCATCGTGCTCATCCTCAGTGTTGCCATTATCAGACGTATCTACACCTGGATACACTAGACTAATCATATACATGGAATTTAGTAGAATTGCAAGAAATGAACCAAGGCATGACATATGCATTCCTACTGCATAAGAACCAATGTATACAAGAGTAAGCACGAAATTAATATTAATACCATCTTCCAGAATACTAGTTGCGTCAGGGGTTTGCCTCATGCAGCAACTATATGCCTTAGGATACTCAACTGTGTCTGTCATACTAACCATGCAAGCCTTTTAGGATTTTTGTCGTCAATTTTTACACGGGCACCTAAAAATTTGATTGCCGCTGCCGCAGATAGTAATGTATGGCAGCAGTAACGTATCGTCTTGAGCTTCTAGTGACTGAGCAGGGTAAGCCCTTTTATCCTCCTGTAGGCACTGTTGAGTATCCTTCTCCAGATAATGCAGGATATGACTTGAAGGTTGTAGTAGAGAGGCCTCCTACGACTATTGCAACTCTTACACCTCTGGGTGTCAAGGCACGCATGCTCAAGTATTCTAAGATAGATGAGGATATTACTGTTATTGATGATTCCCATTTTACTCTAGAGCCACGTTCATCCATTTACAAGACGGGATTTATGATGGCAAATGGGCGTGGAATTATTGATTCCTCTTATCGCGGAGAGCTAATGGCTCCTATGCTTAGCGTAGGAACAACTAATACTACAGTTGCACCTGGCACTAGGCTATTTCAGGTGATTGCACCTGCTCTTGGATTTATTAATGAGGTTGCGTATGTGGATTCTCTTCCTACTACAGTGCGGGGCGAGGGTGGCTTTGGAAGTACTGGTTCTAAGTAGAAAGTAGATGGATATCAATCAAAAAGATGGATATGGAACAAAACAACCAAAAGGGTCAGCAACTACGTTATTAGACTTAGTAACACGTGATATACAAGATAATACTCTTTTTCCATTAAATGCAACTGTAACACGATTTACGAGAGATGATACACTACGGACGATTCCAATGGCACCTGTTATGAGAGAATTTACATTCAAGGGTCCAGCAACTCTTGGACAGACATTTATCTTTGAATTAGGTGATATGAATTGTGGAGATTTAATTAGTGGTTTATATATTCAAGTGCAAGTTGCAGATTGGTTATCTGCAATAACTAGAAATAATTTAGTCAGTGGGTCTCTAGTTCCGAATGCACCTCAGGAGTTATGGACATATTGTAACTCATTAGGAACATCTATTTTGGAAGAGGCAACACTGGAAGTAAATGATCAAGTCTTAGAAAAGATTACAGGTGACTCTGTTCACGTGAGTTCTCTACTCTTTCCAGACTTGAATGCGCAAGTTGGGCTGGCAGATACTCTTGGATTCAAGTCAATTGCAGATATCAAGGCGGCAAATGGCCTTTCACCTTTTTTTACCGAGGAGGGGTGGATTACGGTTCCCCTTATGTTTTCTATGTTACGGGAAAAGCTTACTGCAACATTCCCTCTGATTTCGTGCCGTGCTGGAACAATTCGTATTCGAGTAACCCTTAAGAAATATAGTCAGATTGTCAGAGTTTTATCTGGATCTAGAGCTTCATGTGACGATACACCAACTGGAAAGACATTCCAAGTCACTGACACTACACTAACGTTTAATAAGCAAAAAATAATCACTGCTAGTTTATCAAATAAAGATCCAAGATTACAGGCGATTGCAGTAGAGCCTGGATTAAAAAACATTCAGCTTCTAACTCAGGGTGTCTTTGTAGATGGTGCATATCGCGAGATGCTTCTGCGTGATCCCTTTGAACGACCCTTTCGTGAGATTCAACAATTTGATTTCACAGAGCCATTGAAATATGTGGTAAATAAGTCTGGCAATGATATGATAACCGTGCAGCTACCTCTAGAAGCTAATGGACCTGTAGAGGAAATAGTATGGTTCTTACGACGCAAGGCTGCGGTTACCTTGAATAATGATTGGACGAATTACAGTGCAACTCTGGAAAAGGACTATGATCCTACATTTGCACCCTTAGAACCTCTCTTAGTTTCTGCAAAGATTCAGGCAAATGGAATGGATATTATTCAACAGGATGAAACATGGTTTAGATCTCAGATTGCACGGGCTCATAAATCAGGAAAGGTATCATATGATGCCTTTGTCTATGGCTATTCTTTTGCAAAGCATCCAGGCGAGCATAATCCCAGTGGCACTATAAATGCAAGTCGTCTAAACTCATTGCGTTTAACCTTGAATGTCAAGCCCCCTGGAGGAGCTTCTGATACAGAGTGGGAGGTGCACGTATTTGTTTATGCAATTCAATGGGTTCGCTTTGGCAATGGCATCTGTAACAAGGTATTTATAGATTAATACTTAGAAGGGGTAATCTGCGCATCAATTGGCACTATCTTGTCCTCAAGGTATGCTTTAGGAGGACTCTCTGTCTGAATTAGGCAGGTATTACCCTCATAGTCATAATGGAGCTCAAAATGTTTACCATCTTTTATGTAAACCTCAGTATATCTCACGCCATCACCAGAACCAGATGTCCATGATGTATCAAAGATACCCATATAGCGCTTATCTGTCTCCTTAGCAAAGTAGCGATGATTACCCTTGCCACCCCACGGGGCAGTAATATCATTATCCCAGAAGCTTTTAGTGGCTAAAATAGCATAGTAATGCTTACCCTTGGTCGGCGTAACGTGAAACACTTCAATCTCAGCCATTTAGATATTAGTATCTAATATCCAAATGGCTTTAACTATATAAATACAGTTCGAAAAATAAAAAATTTGAATTAGTGGGTCCGCTTTGGTAATGGCATTTGTAACAAGGTATTTATAGATTAATTTCACTGATTCTCAATGCCCATTGCCTTCAGATGACCCGTGACATCCAGAATCGTAGCTCCGCTGCGAACATTATTATGTGGCTTCCAGTGGGCAGATACAATATATACCTTCTGACCAGCAGGAACTGCGATTGTCCCTACCGAATTCTCTGGGACTTCAAGGAATTTCTGGGCACTACTTGCAGAACTCGCACCCTGGTGAATAACATTATACGTTACAAGAAGCACACGAGCACCACTAGGATTAGGAAGAACACATTGGGCATGAGTATTCTGACCTGGAATATAAAGAGAACTAAGTGTCATAGCCGAAGCGAAGATAGAGATCGACCGAGCAGGCTTCGTCGCAAGAGATCGGATATCTGCGAGTTGAGAATTCTGAGCTGAAATCTGAGACGAAATCTGTCCGAGCTGTGCCTTAAGCTGCTCAATACCACTATTCCAAGGGGAGGTAGAAAGGCTGGCAATCTTACTCTGAAGACTATCCAATCCATAAGAAGGAGGCGGGGTTTGGATGGTAGATGATAGCTGACTAGAAAGCGTTGAAACAACGTGTCGTAGCTCCTCAACCTCTGCGAGCATTCGCTCCTCCAGGGGTCTCCCCTTCAGAGAGGCAACTTGCTCAGAAACTGCCTTCTCAAATGCCTCCTGCTCTGCTAGACGACGGGCCTCTCTCTCAGCCTCTTCTGCACGCAGGCGCGCCTGAATCTGCTCCGCCTCACGGCGAACACGGTCCTCGCGCTGAGCCTCAATCAGGCGAAGCTTCTCAGTCTCACGTTGCTGCTGAGCCTTAAGAGCTGTTGCACGCGCAGCATTCTGCTCCTCAGAAACGCGACGACGGGCCTCAAGCTGAACGGCAGTCTCAGAAATAAATGATGACATATTGGTGTACTTAACAACGAAATAAATACGTAATCAATTTTTTCGAAGAAAATTGCCATGTATATATGCAAGCAACACGCCAAATATTACATAAACAAAAAGAGTAAAGAGGATTAGATGGTGGCGAGCTTACTAAAAATCATATCTACAGGAATCCAAGATGAACGATTACAGCCTCCGAAGGGGCAGCCATGTATTGATTCTTTAGTATCAGTTATGGTAAAGGCAGGTAGATTTGGAACAGCGTGGGCAAGAATCGAGTTTGATACTAAACCAGACTTTGGTAAGATTGCCCTTGCACGCCTTCCAGTTCAAGGTGAGATTATTGCCAGGGTATTTCTAGTTGTTCAGATGCCAGATATTCAGACGCCGCAGCTTAGAGCTCAAACCACTAGAGTAAATGGTCAAACGCCTACATTTATAGGGCCTCATTTTGGCTGGACAAACTCCCTTGGACACAATTTAATTAATGAGGCTCAATTGCATATTGGAGGTGTTCTCTCAGATACAATTCCAGGACAACTCATGGAAATCTTAGATGAATTTCAAACACCCCTAGAAAAGACAGTAGAATCTAATAGGCAACTCTTACGTAAGGATAATGGATTCACAGATACATCTTTTGGCAATACATCTACTTCCGAACAGGTGGTTGTTAATCTTCCCTTTTGGTTTTCGAGAGGAGATCCAGGATGTTTCCTACCGATTGATGCACTGAATATAGATGAAGTTCGTATTACTCTAAATTTCAACGCTATAAATAACTTATTCTATACCCAGTCAAGACAGGTTGATTCAAGCGGCAAACCGATCCAAACTAATGCGGCAGCAGGTTCTCTATTGCCTATGCTAGGGTCTAAGTTTTACTATGCAGACGCATCTGGCACGGTGGTGCCAGGCTTGGAACCAGTGCGATCACCTGGACAGAAAGTCAGTGCATATCCCGCTTCAGTAAATATGCCTTCTCAATTAACTATGTCAGATGCATATTTACTGGTAGAGTATATTTATCTGGATAAGGCAGAGGCAAATAGGTTTCGCATAGCAGATATTCAGGTCCCAGTGGTTCAACACTATACCTTTGATCCAGTGGATACTCAGAATACTCCTTATTCTAGGATTCCGCTTACTATTCCAAATCCTACCCGTGACATCTTCTTTTTTTGTCAGAATTATTATGCTCCAGGGTATAATGCCCACTTCCTTGCTACGCGTGACTTGAGTAATTCACTTACACCCTTTGCACCATGGTGGCCCGATGCAAGCGGATTAGATGAGAGACTTTATGGAACATTGCGTCCCGCCTTTTCAACAAGGAATTCTGAGCCACTGAGATGGCTTTCCTTAGAATATTCTGAAATTTTAACACGGTATAGCACTGAGAACGTTGCTCTATTCAGAACATTTTTTCCATCATTGGAGCAGAGGAAGGCTCCGTGGGTGAATAGATATTTCTATAATATACCATTTGGTCTGCAGAATGGATTTACTCCGTTTTCAATGCCAATGGGCGAGGCAAACCTTGATAAGATTCTAAAGCTTCAGATATCTCTAGGGTTTCATGGGTTAACTGGTGCACTAACTGATGATCGTGTGAATAGATATATTGTCAGATGTTATGCTGAGACCTACAATATTCTGCGTATTTATGGAGGCCGTGGTGGAATGATGTTTGCGTATTAAAGTAGCCTTCCGACATAGTTTCACTCTTGTATCTTACACGTATAAATTATATGCGTAAGATAGATGAATACCGCATTTGCAGGAAATCAAGTAGGCAGCTTTGTTTCTCTAGACATAAAAAATAGTTATCCTGTAGGCGATTTAGCACAATTAGGGCCTTATTATAATTATCCTCAAGGATACATAAGTAACCAGATAAACTATACCGCAAATCAGGCTGATATTATTTCACAAGATAATGCGGCATATGCTAAACAGAATTTAGAATTAGAAAAATCTGGAACTCTTCTACCTACTTCTTCTAGTGCAGTATCTGCAGAATCTATATATATTAATGGGGCGAAAAAGATTAATTATCTTAATCAAAATGCAGCAACTATTGCGAATATAGAATATCTAAATGCGTATGCAATTGAAAAATCAGCTAGAGATGCATCTTATTCTGCATTTCTAACTACTGAGGCTTCGCAGATCCGTCTTGATAGGATAAGCACGCTAAACACAGTAATGCAGTTAGCAAATACTCCTATAACTATTAATCCATTAAATATGCTGTATCCTTCTACTATTTCAGGTATGGTTGATACCATGGAACAAGCATCACAAGAAGATCTTATGGATGCATCTGGAAATGTGCAAGATTATATAACAAATACCCAAACATTATTAAATAATGCAATAATAAAATCCACATCAGTTACATCAAATAAAATGCTAGTAGCAGCATTTAATGCACTAGTTAAGGCTGTTGCAGAGGCAGTGTCATTTCCCTTATTAGAAATTGCAGGTAAAGAAAGTCTAGTTACTCAAAATGTTCCAAGTATTACTCTTACAGTAGGAACACAGCTAGCAAATCAAGCCCATGCATTTGTTACTGCTCTTATTAATAATAATGTTACTACACAGATTTCTGCTGCAAATTCTTATGCAAACCTCCTTGATTCCATTGCGAGGTCTAATAATGTAAACATGTATAAACGTGAAAAGATTCAGAATAATCTAAAAAGGATAGCTGCAAGCAGTAATCTAAATTCTACTTACACCGAACTTACACAAAAAATTACAGCAGCCGCTGCAAATGCTGCTGCTGTAGAACGATTAAGAATTGCAGTATTAACTGATGCATCTGGTTATACTATTTCACCACAGTCAGCTATAGAAGCAATTGCCGCGGCTGCTGCTGCAATCTCACCAACTGACGCAAGGATCTTAGCTTTAAATGCAGATCAATCGGCTGATAATGCAAGGGAAGTATCAACTGCGATGGAAAATCTAAATATCGCGTATAACAATGCTATTACGAAAGAACCAATTATTCTTACAACTGCATCAGAATCATTATCACTTATCGAATCAATCTTAGCAGTTATAAATAATGTTACTAGAAATACTTCTGCGCATTCTGCTGTTACGATAACAAGAAGAGCTTCAAATGTAATGCAAGGAATTCTGAAGACAGCAATAGACACTCAAGAGAGAACAATGAAATCAGTTGCGGATGCACTCTCAGTATTAAATCTATTAAATATTGCATATACTATTACACCTGGTATTACTGATACTGCTGAAATACAGCGTAAATTATGGGCAATCAATGCAGCAACTGCTAGGGCAAAGGAAGTTGCAGACGAATTAAAACAGCGAGTCCTTTTATTAAATAGAACTGCGCATAATCTAGTAACACCTGAGAAACTAGCAGTTCAGACAGCTTCTGCTAATGCAAATTCCTTTATTAATGCAAACAATACATCTAAGCTTAATAGAGCTTCTAGAAATGTATACATTGGGCCTCCTGCTGCATATACAGGATTCAAGGCAGAATACCGTGCAAATTTACCAGTTGCTGTTAGACCAAGCCTTGATGAACTTGTATACCTCAATAGAATACAGTCATATAGAGTCGATTCTCTAAGGACCGTATCTGCTGTAGATATAAAGGTTGCCAAAGATGTTCAAAAGATGATAGATGGCAGCGCATTCTCATACAGACAACAATAAGGCTGCATAAAAAATTGATTCCATCGTAGCGGTGTATGATAGCATACCGGTATAATGGCTTACTCTGATACTTCTGTTACTATTCACCTTGTGAAGAACCTGGCAAACGAGAAGCTGGATGACACGGTGCGTATTGTAAAGAATCTTGAGGACAGCGTGTTTGAGCTGACCTTTAAGGATAATGGCGACCCTGTTACGCACAAGGCGTATGAGATGACTCGCGACAATCTCTGCGATTATGTCTATTTCCTTCTCAAGAATCTTTCCATGGATGAGGATGGTTACCAGAGCGTTCAGCTATCTCTGCCTGCAATGCCTCGTATGATTGTCAGTGCATCTAAGCTACAGGATACCTATTATAGGGAGCATTTCCTAGAGCTTATTGAGAATAGCCTGAGTATGCTTGACAAGGTTGAGAAGCTGAGTATTAAGAAGCCAGTCGAGAAGAAGCAGAGTTCATATGATGCATGTAGTCGCAATAATTGCGATGTTCATACTAGCCGTGGCTGCTGTGAGCTTAAGATGAATAGTAGGGATTCTTGGCCTGACCTTCCTAAGTCCCCTGTTCACAGCTATTTTCAGTAATTACTCTCAAGTAGAAAGAGTATTAAATTTAAAAATGTGATATTTTCTTGTAGGTTTATGACTAATAAGAGCAGGATTCATTAGTAGTAATAAGTAATAAAATATTTAGGTGAGAAGTGCAATAAATATAAAATGAA
>Ga0214921_10007608_pt1 | contig 14373 bp, 13 predicted proteins | sample LL1505_MetaG_FD_177992 | JGI IMG/M metagenome (GOLD analysis project Ga0214921, IMG submission 177992) | Freshwater microbial communities from Lake Lanier, Atlanta, Georgia, United States - LL-1505 | ecosystem: Environmental > Aquatic > Freshwater > Lake | place: USA: Georgia | collected... | reverse complement strand
TCGTGCCCCCCGCCCATGATCCCTATGTCGATCTGGTGCCCGATCAGGGCATCAAACTGACCCCGCGCCATTATGCCTATCTGAAGATATCCGAGGGCTGCAACAACCGCTGCACCTTCTGCATCATTCCGCAATTGCGCGGCGATCTGGTGTCGCGTCCTGTCGGTGATGTGCTGCGCGAGGCTGAAAAGCTGGTCAAAGCAGGCGTCAAGGAACTGCTGGTGATCTCGCAGGATACGTCGGCCTATGGCATTGATGTCAAATATGCGCCGAGCCTGTGGAACGACACCGAGGTCAAAACCCGCTTTTTCGATCTGGCGCGCGCTTTGAGCACTTTGGGTGTGTGGGTGAGGCTGCATTATGTCTACCCCTATCCGCATGTCGACGAGGTGATCCCCTTGATGACGGAAGGCGCGATCCTGCCTTATCTGGATATTCCGTTCCAGCACGCCTCCCCCACCGTGTTGAAGGCGATGCGTCGCCCCGCCCATCAGGACAAGACGCTGGAGCGCATCAAGAAATGGCGCGAGATCTGTCCCGATCTGGCAATCCGCTCGACCTTCATCGTCGGCTTCCCCGGCGAGACCGACGAGGATTTCGAGCAATTGCTGCATTTCCTCGACGAAGCCAAGCTGGAACGGGTCGGTTGCTTCAAATACGAGGCCGTCAAAGGGGCTACCGCCAATGATCTCGGCCTCCCTCAGGTGCCCGAAGAGATCAAAACCCAACGCTGGAACAAATTCATGGAGCGCCAGCAGGCCATCAGCGCCAAGCGTCTGGCCTCGCGTGTCGGCAGGCGGATCAAGGTCATGATCGATGAGGGCGGACCCACCGTTTCAAAGGGCCGCTCGGTATGGGATGCGCCGGAAGTGGACGGGCATGTCTATGTGGCCAGCCGCCGTCCGTTGCGCGCGGGCGATATCGTCACCGTCAAGGTCGAGCGCGCCGACGCCTATGATCTTCACGGCACCGCTGTCTGATCATCGGCAATCGGCAGGATTTGCCGTTCAGGCAATCGGCTTTTGATGATGCTGGCGATAAAGCCCTGACGGGCGTCGGGCATCGCTAGAGCGCGCGGGCCATAGACATGGCGTTCGAGAAAAAATCCGGTCAGCAAAAAGCCCTCGTGGATCGCCAGATCATCGGGCAGGGCTTTGGCCTCCCCATCCGTCTGCTTCAGAAAATCGGGGAGCGGCAACAATTTGTCATGCCATGGTAGCCCCGCCTCGCGGCTGACAGCACGGCCCGATTTGGGCGAGACATAGACCAGTTCGTCAGTGCGGCCCGTAGCGGCACATTCGGTTAAATCGAGGCCGAAACCCAACTCGCCCAGCACCGCCAGTTCGAAGCGGATCACCAAGGGCGCGGCCAGCAAGGGATCGACCAGCTGATCCAGCACGATGCCGAGCGTCTCGTAAAGCGCCTCGTGCGGATCGCGCTCGGGCAGCAAGCGGGCCAGTCCGGTCAGGTGCGACAGGCCGTAAAGGGCGGCGGGATGGTCCATCAAACGGGCGGCCCGCATCACGCGCGCCTCGATCTTGTAATCGCCCAGATGATCCTCGATCCGCGCGCGCCAGACCGCATCCAGCCCGTTGCCGACCTGCAGCGAGGGCTGCAATTTATGCGATCTGCCACCACGCACCAGACCCAGATGGCGGCCATGTTTGCGGGTCAGCAAATCGAGAATGACGCTGGTTTCGCCGTGGCGGCGCACACCGATGACGATGCCTTCGTCGCGCCATTCCACGTTTGTGCCCTCAATCCTTGGGGAATTCGAGACCCATTTCACGGTAACGGGCCGGATCATTGGCCCAGTCTTCGCGCACTTTCACGAACAGGAACAGATGCACCTTGCAATCGGCGGCTTCGGCAATGTCCTTGCGGGCTGCCTCGCCGATGCTTTTGATGCCGCGCCCCTTTTCGCCCAGCACGATCTTGCGCTGGCTTTCGCGTTCGACATAGATCACCTGCTCGATGCGGGCCGAGCCGTCCTTCAGCGTTTTCCAGTCCGCCGTTTCCACCGTCGAGCGATAGGGCAATTCGTCATGCATGCGCTCGAACAGTTTTTCGCGGGTGATCTCGGCCGCCAGCAGGCGCAGCGGCGCATCCGACACCTCGTCTTCGGGATAGAGCCACGGTCCCTTTGGCAGCATCTCGGCCAACCGCTTTTTCAGCATGTCGACCCCGTGGCCTTTGAGCGCGGAGATCATGAATGTGTCGGTAAAGCTGTGCAGCTCGTTGATTTCTTGCGCCAGAGCCAGCAATTTGACATTTTCGATGGTGTCGATCTTGTTCAAAATCAGCACTTTGGGCTGTTTGAGCTGGCTTAGACGGGTGATAATGGCCTGGGTTTCCTCGTCGGGCCAGCGGCGCACATCCACCAGCAGCGCGATCACATCGGCATCCCCTGCCCCGCCCCATGCGGATGTCACCATCGCGCGTTCAAGCCGGCGTTTGGGCGCAAACAGGCCGGGCGTGTCGACGAAAATCAACTGAGCCTGATCAACCATGCAAATGCCGCGCACCAGATTGCGGGTGGTTTGCACCTTGCGCGACACAATCGACACTTTGGCGCCGACCAGCATATTCACCAGCGTGGATTTGCCCGCATTGGGCGCGCCGATCAAAGCGACATAGCCGCAATGGGTCTGTGTGTAAGGGGCCGGTTCACTCATGATCTTTGTTCCCTGATCCCTTCACGCTGCAAAAACACATCGGCAGCGGCCTGTTCGGCGACACGTTTTGACGGGCCCTCGCCGCGCGCCGCAGCAAATCCGTCCACCACAACCTCGATCCGGAAGACCGGCTTGTGATCGGGACCGGACCGCTCGACCGCATCATAGACAGGCGTTTTCAATCCGCGACCTAATGCCCATTCCTGTAGCAGAGATTTGGCGTCGCGCACAGCATGGGGTGCGGCATCCATACGCGGTGCAAAGGCTTTTTCGATCACCATGCGCGCCGCCTCGATCCCGCCATCCATCCAGACCGCGGCAATCAGGGCCTCGCAGACATCGGCCAAAATCGCCTCGCGGTTGCGCAGGCCCGAGCGTTTTTCAGCCATACCGACCCTGAGATGCGAGGCCACTTCCCATTCGCGCGCCACCGCAGCACAGGTTTCACGCCGCACCAACGCCCCCAAACGGCGCGACAAATCGCCCTCGCTCTCGTCGGGAAAAGTCCGGTACAGCATATCGGCGACGATCAGGCCGAGCACGCGGTCACCCAGAAATTCCAGTCGCTGGTAATGCGGCCCGTCCGACGGCGTACCCGCCAGCGCGCTGATATGCGTCAAGGCGCGCTCGAGCAGATCGCGGTCCTTGAAGCGATAGCCCAGAGCGGTTTCCAGAACGACATCGGATGATTTTGCGCGCGCCATCAAAGGCCTCAATGAATACCGGTCAACAAACGCGAGCCGCGCACCGCCCACGGCCAGTTCGAGATCTGCCAACCTGCCACGCCTTCCTCGATCGAGAAGAAGATAATATTGGCCCGCCCCTCGATATTGTCGAACGGCACGAAACCGACGCCGCCTTCCGACACAGGAATGCGTGAATCGCTGGAATTGTCGCGGTTGTCACCCATCATGAAATAATGGCCCTGCGGCACCGCGAATTCCGGCGTATTGCGCCCCAGCGTGCTGCCGAACACTTCCAGCTCCTGCGTCACGAAGCTCACCCCGTTGGGCAGCGTCTCGCGGTATCGCACCGCACGGTCACGATAGCCCGCACCGGCCTGAATGTCCTTGCGGTCGATCATCTCCTTTTTCACAGCCACGCCATTGATGTGCAAAAGCCCGTTGATCATGCGGATCTTGTCACCCGGCAGGCCGATCACCCGCTTGATATAGTCGGTCGAATTGTCCTTGGGCCATTTGAACACCACCACATCGCCGCGCACGGGATCGGACGCCATGATGCGACCCTCGAACAGATCGGGACTGAAGGGGAAGGAATGTTTGGAATAGCCATAGGCATATTTGGAGACGAACAGATAATCGCCGATCAGCAAAGTCGGGATCATCGAGCCGGAGGGAATGTTGAAAGGCTGGAACAGGAAACTGCGCACCACCACGGCAATCAACAGCGCTTGCACCACCACCGAGACGGTTTCGGAAAATTCCTGCCAAGCTTCGGTTGTCCGTATGCGCTTGAACTCGGCCCAAAATCCGGTTTGCTGTTCGCCATTGGTGCTGGACATACGTCTGGTCCTGTTCTCGCTTTGGAAATGAGGCTTAAAATGTAGCGCGACCTTAGTCTGCGACTCATCTGCATGCAATGTTTTGGCTGCAAACAACCGGTTTTGACTGAAAACTACGGCACGATCACCGTGCGCGCCTCGATGATCACAAAAGCCTGCGCCAGCGGATATTCGTCGGTCATGGTCAGGTGGATCACCGCCTCGTGGCCTTCGGGCAGCATCGAGGTCAATTGCACCAGCGCGCCGCCGGTCAAAGCCAAAGTCGGCTGGCCCGAGCGCAAATTCACCACGCCGATATCGCGCAAAAACACCCCGCGGCTTAAACCCGTGCCCAAAGCCTTGGAACAGGCCTCTTTGGCGGCAAAGCGTTTGGCCAGTGTCGGGGCCAGTGCGGGCCGTCGTCTGGCTTTGGCCTGCTCGACAGGGGTAAACACCCGCTGGATAAACCGCTCGCCAAAACGGGCCAGCGATTTCTCGATCCGCCTTATATCACACAGATCGGAGCCGATGCCGATGATCATGCGTGTCAGCCTGCCCGCTTGGCAACGCCGCGTGCAATGGCTGCCCGCATCAAACCGATTGTCTGTTCAAGCCCGCAGAAAATCGATTCCCCGATCAGGAAATGCCCGATATTGAGCTCCATCACAGAGGGCAAAGCCGCAATCACCTCGGCGGTGGCATAATCCAGCCCGTGACCGACATGGATTTCCAGCCCCTGCCTGGCCCCCGAATGGGCAGCCTCTTGCAAGCGGCTGAAATGGCGTTGCGCCTCTTCGCCGTGACCCTGCATCACCGCCTCGCACCATGCTCCGGTGTGGAGTTCAACCACAGGTGCGCCCATGGCCACAGCCGCCGACAGCGCGGCAGGATCAGGCTCGATAAACAGGGACACACGGATACCGGCCTGTTTCAGCTTGTGGGCTGCCGGTTGCACCACGCCATAGCCGCCCACAACATCCAGCCCGCCTTCGGTGGTCCGCTCCGAGCGTTTCTCGGGAACCAGACAGGCGGCATGCGGCTTGGTTTGCAACGCAATCCCGACCATCTCGTCGGTAACGGCCATTTCGAAATTCAGCGGTTTGGTGATGCGCGCGATCAGGCGTGCAATATCCTCGTCGCGGATATGGCGGCGATCCTCTCGCAGATGGGCGGTAATGCCGTCGGCTCCGGCCGCAATGGCCAGTTCGGCGGCGCGCACCGGATCGGGCAACGCTCCGCCTCGCGCATTGCGGACGGTGGCAACATGGTCGATATTGACGCCTAAACGTGGGCTCATTTCATCACGCCTTCAATGCGCGGCTTCCCGGTTTGATGGCGGGAATGGCTGCAAGCTCGGGTGGCAAAGTATCGGCTGAATAGGTCGGAATATCAAGAGCCGCCAGCGAAATCAGCGGCACGCCCAGATCTGCTTTGCCCGCCGAACGGTCGATCAGGCAGGCCGCACCGACAATCTCGCCTGGGAAATCGGCAATCGAGGCCAGACATTCGCGCGAGGACAGACCGGTGGTAACAATATCTTCGACCATCAAAACCTTTGCGCCCTTTTCGATGGTGAACCCGCGGCGCAGCTGGAATTTGCCGTCCTCGCGCTCGACGAAAATCGCCTTGGCATTGAGGTGGCGTGCGGTCTCGTAACCGGGCACGATGCCGCCGACTGCTGGCGAGACCACAATGTCGATTTTGCCGAAACGCGCCTCGATTTTGGCGGCCAGTGCCTTGCACAGCGTTTCGGTGCGCTTGGGATCCTGGAAAATAAACATTTTTTGCAAGAACACCGGACTGCGCAAACCCGAGGACAGGATGAAATGTCCTTGCAGCAAGGCTCCGGCGGCGCGGAATTCTTCCAGAACCTGCTCGTGCGTCATGATGGCTGGCGTTGTCATGCTTGGGGCCCCGTTTTCAAAAGAATATATTTCCGGTTTCTGATGCGCTCTGGTTCGGCCAGCGTCAAGCCGTAGCCGCTTCGGGACACCAGATTCTTGTGCCCAAACCACGTTGAACGGGTTCAGCCATTCACACGCTCGACCTTGTAGACCACGGGCCGCATCCGCAACTGGCTGATGATGGCGCTCAGATGTTTCAAATCCCACACCTCGATATCAATCACCATCTCGCGGAAGTCGAGCGAACGGCCGATCACCGAGAGCGAGTCGATATTGCCGTCATTGTCGCCGATCACCGAGGCGATTTGCGCGAGCGTGCCCGGTTCGTTGATGGCCGTCACCGCGATCTGGGCGGGGAAGCGCTGGCGCTCCTGCTCGTCGATATCCCAACGCACATCCAGCCAGCGTTCGGGCTGGTCGTCGAAATCCTTCAGGCTCGGCGACTGGATCGGATAGATGGTGATCCCCTCGCCTTTGGTCAGAATCCCGATGATCCGGTCTCCCGGCACGGCCCCGCCATTGGGAGCGAATTTGACCGGCAGATTGCTGTCGATGCCGCGGATGGGAATGGCCTGAGTGCTGTCCTCGCCTTCGATTTCTGAGGAACTTCCGGGCACTTTGAACACCAGCCCTTCGGCCCGTTTCAAGCCGAACCAGCCCGCCTCGGCCTTGGCCGGTTGCGGCCCCGCGCTGCGCTCGCTCTTGTAATCGGGATAGACCGCGCTGACGACATCGCCCGAAAAAATCTCGCCGCGTCCGACCGCCGACAGCACATCATCGAGAGAGGTGCGGGCCAGCCGCGGCAAAGCGGCTTTCAGACGCTCGTCCTCATAGACCCTGCCGGCACGTGTAAAAGCGCGCTCGACAATCCGGCGGCCCAATCCCGCATATTGCAGACGCACAGCGGCACGGGTGGAGCGGCGGATGGCGGCGCGTGCCTTGCCGGTGACAGCAATGGATTCCCAGGCCGCTGGCGGCACCTGCCCGTCGGCGCAGACGATTTCCACCTCGTCGCCATTGTTCAATTCGGCCAGCAGCGGCACGATCCGGCCATTGACCTTGCAGCCCACCGCCGAATTGCCGACGACAGTGTGCACCGCATAGGCGAAATCAATCGAGGTTGCGCCGCGCGGCAAAGCGATCAGTCGCCCCTTGGGGGTGAAACAGAACACCTGATCGTGGAACAGTTCGAGCTTGGTATGTTCCAGAAACTCTTCGGGACTGTCGCCCTCGGCCAGCGACTCCACCGTGCGGCGCAGCCAGGTATAGGCGCGGCTTTCGCGTGCTTCGGACCCACCGGTATTGTTGTCCTTGTAGAGCGCATGGGCCGCGATGCCGTAATCGGCGATCTCGTCCATATGGCGAGAGCGGATTTGCAACTCGACACGCTGGCGGCTCGGGCCCACCACCGTGGTGTGGATCGAGCGGTAATCATTCTGTTTGGGGGTCGAAATATAGTCCTTGAAACGGCCCGGCACGCTGGGCCATGCCCGGTGCACGATGCCGAGCACGCGGTAGCAATCCTCGTCCCGCTCGACAATCACGCGGAAGCCGAAAATGTCCGACAATTGCTCGAACGAAACCGATTTGCGTTCCATCTTGCGCCAGATCGAATAAGGACGCTTCAGACGACCCTTGACCTCGGCTGTCAGGCCCGAGGCCTCCAGCCTACTGAGCAGCTCCTTTTCAATCTCGGCAATCAGCGGGTCACTCTCGCGCCCCACCTCCTCAAGCCGTTTGGAAATGGTGGCATAGGCCTCGGGCTTGAAGTGGCGGAAGGCCAGCTCTTCCAGCTCCTCGCGCATGTCCTGCATGCCCATGCGTCCGGCCAGCGGCGCATAGATATCCAGCGTTTCCTCGGCGATGCGGGCCCGCTTTTCGGGCGGCACGAAATGCAGCGTGCGCATATTGTGCAAACGGTCGGCCAGTTTGACCAGCAAGACCCGCACATCATTGGACACCGCCAACAACAGCTTGCGAAGATTTTCGGCCTGCGCGGCCTTTTTCGAGACCAGATCGAGCCTGCGGATCTTGGTCAGCCCGTCGACCAATTCGCCGATCTCGGCGCCGAACAGCCGGTCGATTTCCTCGCGCGTGGCTTCCGTATCCTCGATCGTGTCATGCAGCACGGCGGCAACGATGGTGGCATCGTCGAGTTTGAGATCGGTCAAAATCGCCGCCACTTCGAGCGGATGCATCATATAGGGATCACCCGAAGCCCGAACCTGTGTGCCATGGGCGCGCATGGCATAGACATAGGCGCGGTTCAGCAAAGCCTCGTCGGCTTGCGGATTGTAGCGCTTCACGCGCTCGACCAGTTCGTATTGACGCATCATGATAAGACAGAGTCGGGTCTAATCAGGATGCAAATCAAGCGAAATCTGGCGGCAGATCAAAAAAAGATGATTTCGGAGACCAAAAACAAAAAAACCCGGAAGTTGCCTTCCGGGTGTTGTCTTGTCACGCTGAAGCAAAAGCGGATCAATCGTGATCATCATCCGCACTGCTGCTGGGAGGTACGAGACCGTCCAGACCGCGCAGCAAATCTTCTTCGGTCATCCGGTCGAATTCGACGGACGAATCATCGCTTGAGCTGTTGCCGATCAGCGGAACCTGTTCGGCTTCCGGTTCATCGACATCCACATGCTTCTGCAAGGAGTGGATATAGTCTTCCTTCAGATCATCGGGCGAAATCGTTTCTTCGGCGATTTCACGCAAGGACACCACGGTATTTTTATCGCGATCACGGTCCACAGTCAGCGGCGCACCCGAGGAAATCATGCGGGCACGATGCGCTGCGAGCAGAACCAGCTCAAAGCGATTATCAACTTTTTCGATACAGTCTTCGACCGTCACGCGAGCCATGCGCGCTCCGTTAAGTTAGTGGTTTCGGGACATGAACGGTGCTGATACACGCTTTTGCATCGCAGTGCAATGTTTTCGCATCGATTCAGGTTTCTCTAGCGATTCATTCTTTCAAAACAATTGTCTCCCAGCCCTCTGGCAAACGGATGGGCGAAGGACAGGCAAGAAATCCAGCTTACAGCAAAACTCGTATCGTCAGTTTAATGAAATGATTAACACACATTTTTGCGTGTATTTTGCTTGAAATTAAGATTTTTTTGATTGAAAACCGCATAATTGATTGGAATTAGCCTCGGGGCAATGTTAATAGTATCGGATTGAATGTTGCATTGGTTTTTTTAATCGTTTTATTTGTTTCCATCGGCGTGCTTGACAATTTGTTCTTTCAGTGAACAAATTCAACCCAAGGTGGAATATGCGCGGTATTTCTATCATTTATTTCGGTGCTTCAGAGATATGATTTATCGTGTATTTTTTAACTTAAAATCAGTACTGCCATTCAACGCAAAACCCTCTGGCTACCCAGTCGTTCTGGATCAGACTTAATCCATAGTTCATTTTAAGGTTATCCCATGCCGCGTGCCGAAAGAACTGCCCTCTTCATTGATGGTGCCAATTTGTATGCCACAGCCAAGGCTCTTGGTTTCGATATTGATTATAAAAGATTGCTGAAAGAGTTTCAGGGTCAGGGCCAACTTGTTCGGGCCTTTTATTATACCGCACTGATAGAAGACCAGGAATATTCTTCGATCCGTCCGCTGATCGACTGGCTCGATTACAACGGCTATCGGGTAGTGACCAAGCCGACCAAGGAATTTGTCGATTCTCTCGGCCGCCGCAAGGTCAAGGGCAATATGGACATCGAGCTGGCGATTGATGCGCTCGAATTGGCTCCTTACATCGATCACATGGTGCTGTTCTCCGGTGATGGTGACTTCCGCTCGCTGGTGGAAGCCATGCAACGCCGCGGTGTCCGCGTATCGGTTGTGTCCACCATCACCTCGCAGCCCCCGATGGTGGCCGACGAGTTGCGCCGTCAGGCCGATGAATTCATCGACATTGTCAATCTGACCAACCGCGTTGGCCGTGATGGCGGCAGCGAGCGGCAGGAGCGCACCCCGCGTGAACGCCGTCCGGTCGAGGACGAGAGCGAAAGCGCCTGAGCCGTTCAATCCGGCGTCAAGACATAACAGGAAACAGGGATCATCATGACACAATCGGATGATCCCTTTTTTGTGTCCCCAAGCTTTCCGGATGTACCGCGTGATTGCCCGCTCTGCCCGCGTTTGAGTGCATTCCGCAATGAACACCGCAAGGTACAGTCCGATTGGCACAATGCGCCAGTCCCCTCGTTCGGCGATGCGGATGGACGTTTGCTGATCGTAGGGCTTGCACCGGGCCTGCAAGGGGCCAACCGCACCGGCAGGCCGTTTACCGGTGATTATGCGGGCGACCTGCTGTACAGCACGCTTGATCTGTTCGGGTTCTCGACCGGACAGTTTCAGGCCCGCCCCGGTGACGGATTGAAACTCAGCAATTGCCTGATCACCAATGCGGTGCGCTGCGTACCGCCCGAAAACAAGCCGACACCGGAAGAAATCCGGCTTTGCCGCAGCTATCTTGAAGCCACCATCAATGCGATGCCGCATCTGCGCGCCATAGTCGCACTGGGCCGCGTTTCACATGACAGCGTGGTGCGTGCTTTGGGTCTGCCGCTCAAAGCCGCACCATTCAAACACGGGGCCATTCACGAGCTGTCAGGCTCTCCCGGGCAGCCCGTCACATTGTTCGACAGCTATCACTGCTCTCGCTACAACACCAATACCGGCGTGCTGACGACGCAGATGTTCCACGCGGTGTTCGGGGCCGTGCGGAAAAAGCTGGATTCTATCTGAAATTTCCGAACACCATATCGGGCGCGCTCAGATTGTGGCGGGAGGGCACCAACCGTCCGGCCCATAATTCGGTCACAGACGCATCGCTGAACGAGAAGATCGGTGCTTCTTTCCACTGCGTGCCGTCCTTGGTGCGCCAAGCCAATTCCGCCATATCATTGTTGGTTTGGGTCACATACATCGAACGCAAAGCGGCCAGAGGATAGTTTCTCGGAATGTCCCTGTAATCGACATCCAGCACGAAGCGGTCCTGGTCTATGATCTTGATGCTGATGGTGGCAGAACCACCGCGCTTGAACGACAGCGTGAACTGTTTTTTATCCGGATCGAAGCTGATCTCCTTCAAATCGACAATCGGGCGGATCTGGGTTTCCACCGGCCCGATCAGGAAAGACGAACCATAGGCCGACCAGTTCAGATGCGCAGGCGGCAGCGGGCGCACGCGCCAATAGCCATCGGGGGGATAGAACACCAGCACCTCTTCGGCGCGCTCTTTGTGGCGGATCCAGAACTGGACGAAATGCAGGCCTGTTTCGACACGATTGCCGACTTTGACCGGCACAGTGCCCGGACGCCAGAACGAGGGATAGGCATAGCCGGTCATCCACATTTCGGGCGTTTCGAAAATCGTGACGCGCTTGGCGTCAGTTGCAAACACCGGATCGGTGTTCATGTCGCAACTGGTAAAATCTGGCGCATAGCGATCGACGACGATCATGCCGATATAGGAGGGATGGACCGCCTGTACTGTCATGTGTTTGACATCCGGAGAGGACAATTCAAGCGCGACATTGTCCTTTTCCGCGCAAATTTCCCGCTCGCTCTTGTTCTTGACCTCGACGGACAATTCCTTGCTCTGGTCGGCAGCAAACACGACACCGGACAATGCCGTCAATGCACCCGCAACAAATACACCTGCAAGCAGAACCCGAAACCTGGTCATACAATCCCTCATGAAAATCAGCATTCAATGACTTTATTCATATTGGATTTTGCGGGAAAATATAAGCCCCTTTTACGCCGGTCCCATTCACCGCCGCCGGTTCAGCAAAGCATCCAGCTCGCGCAGAATGTCGGGCTGGTTGCGCTCTTCGGGAATGGCAAACAGTCCTCGCTGTTTCAGCCATAGCCCGAAGGCGGGGCGTGCCGTCATAACCGCGAAGGGAATGGCCAGCAAATATCCGGCTGTCAGCGGCAACGAGGCCAGCAACAGCGTCGTGTTTGACACAGCCAGCATGCCCGTCACCACAAAACCGAACAGCGTTTGCGGCCATAGGCCCAAAAAGGCAGTTTTCCATGACAGATGATGCGCATCGCGCAACTGCCCGCTCCAGATCACCGAACGGCCGAACAGAAGCCCCAACATGAACAGGCTTGTGCCAACCGTGGTGATGCCGCCAAGCAGGAATCCGAACAGGCTTTCGCCGAAGCCGGCGAGCCAGAAGGATTTGACCCCGCCATAGCGTTTCAATTCGCTGGGTTGCAAGGCAATATCGATCAGTCCCGCCCATTTGGGGGCCAGACTGGCGATCAGAAAAACAATGTAAAAGCTCCATGCTCCCGAACTGTTAAAGGCCAGATCGGGGTCATACTGGCTGGCTTTATAGGCAATCAGCGCAATGGTGGCGACAAAGCCGGGCAGACCGATAAACATCAAAATCGCCCAGACCAGCTGGAAACGGCTGGTCGGAAACAGGCCGGGCCATTTCAGCAAGCGCAGATATTGCAGATTGCCCTGACACCAGCGCAAATCACGGCGGGTGAATTCCAGCACCGTCGGCGGATTGTCCTCGTAAGAGCCCACTTCGACAGGCAGCACGCGCACTTCGAAACCGGCCTTGCGCATCAGAACCGCTTCGACCTGGTCATGCGACAGGATCGGCCCGCCGAACGGCGGTTTGCCACTCAGCACCGGCAGGCTGCAATGATCCATGAAGGGGGCGGTGCGCAACACTGCATTATGGCCCCAAAATGGTCCGCAATCCGCCGCCCACCACGCTTGCCCCATGGTGTAGGAGCGCATGCCGTGGCGCATGCCGAACTGGAAAATGCGGGCAAAGGCACTGTCACTGGGCGCACCGACCACCAGACTTTGCAAAATGCCGAGTTTCGGCATGTCCTGCATGATGCGGACCATCCGGCAAATGGTGTCGCCATCCATCACACTGTCAGCATCAAGGGGCAGTAAAAAAGCAAAATCATGTCCCCAACGATCACAAAAATCTGCAACATTACCAGCCTTGTAGCCGTTGTTTTTAATGCGGCGGCGATAAACGAGACTTTCAGACCTGTCCGCTATGCCTTTCCATGCCGCAAACAGCGCTTCCTCGCGGGCGATAATGGCAGGCTGGTCGCTGTCGCTCAGCACAAAAAACGAGAAGCTGGCCCCCTCGCCGGTCGCATCCAGACTTTCCTTGATCACATGCAACCGTGCAAAGGCGCGCGCGGGATCTTCGTTGCGCAGGGTCATCAAGATGGCTGTCGGCAGACGCAAGGGTTTGCCCTTGTCGCCTATTTCGAGATAAGGCGCGACCTTGCGCAAGCCGCCGCCGGTGCCGTGCAGCAGCCACAACCCGATCATCGCATTCCAGAAACCCAGCACCGTCCAAGGCACTGCCAGCATGAAGGCGCAGACAATCGCACTGTCCACCCATGACCAGCTCGAGACGCCATAATCGACGGGACTCAAAATTTGAATCAGCCAGACAGCGAATCCTGCCATAGTGATCAGGTTCAACAAGACAACCATCAGACGGCGGCGCAAAATGTCGCCTCTGGATTGTATTCCTGTCGGCACCATATCAGGTGAGGACTGTAACGCTTTGATCATGATCGGACATGTTCCATTGACGAAAGAACCCCATGCTTCACTTAGGGGCAGCACGCATAAAACCGCAACAGGATTGTGGGTCAAGTCCGTTCGCCGGTATGAGTTGCAAAAACACACGCTGGCTGACATCGGCCCCGATCAGGCGCTGATCCGCACCCTGTTTAGCGGGGTCAGTCGCGGAACCGAGCGTTTGGTGTTTAACGGACAGGTTCCGCCAAGCGAGTTCGAGCGCATGCGTGCCCCGTTGCAGCAAGGCGATTTTCCATTCCCCGTGCTGTATGGCTATGCCTGTTGCGGCGTGGTGGAACAGGGTCCGGCCTCTCTTCTGGGGCAGACGGTGTTTTGCCTGCATCCGCATCAGGATCATTTCATCGCACCCGTCCCGATGCTGGCTCCCGTGCCGTCCGCTTTGCCTGCCAAACGCGCCACGCTGGCAGCCAATATGGAAACCGCGCTCAATGCCCTGTGGGACAGCGGTGCAGGGTCCGGAGACCGGATTGTGGTGATCGGCGGCGGGTTGGTCGGTCTGTTGGTCTGCTTTCTCGCCTGCCGTCTGCCCGGTACGGAAGTGGTACTGGTTGATCCGCTCGACCGCAGCGCGATAGCCCGCGCCTTCGGGGCACGCTGGATGGTGCCCGAACAGGCCAGAGAGCTCCAAGGCACTGCCGATCTGGTGTTCCACACCTCGGCCAATCCGTCC